>ENA-OURN01000603-OURN01000603.1-human-gut-metagenome-genome-assembly--contig:-NODE-603-length-13160-cov-3.5156_pt1 | contig 13160 bp, 17 predicted proteins | sample MGYA00242099_ERZ508987 | MGnify/ENA primary metagenome ERZ508987 (study PRJEB26280, sample SAMEA2531405) | human gut metagenome | biome: human gut; feature: human-associated habitat; material: faeces... | reverse complement strand
ACTCCGGTACGGGACGTCCCTTCTTGAAGAGGAAGGACGGATATTTCTTTCCCTTGTATTCCGCGGACGTGCCTTTCAGTACTTTTCCGAATACGGTGGATATATAGAACATGTCCTGACAATTCTTGCAGAATGCCGTATCCGGAAAGGAATGTATCTTTCCGCATTTGGGACATACATATTTTCTCCTGTTTGCGCGCCCTTCCGTGCTCCGGCAGGTGGCTATGCTCGTGTCGCCCTCCGTATTTCTCAGTTCCAGGTTACCGTCCGTCAGATGGAGGCTGTAGAACGTGTCGAGGTAAGGCACCCCTTTCTTGTGCCACCTGCAGGCGGGCACTTTCACCGTCAATGAAACCTGTATATTGTCTCCGACCGCCCATTCCTGCCCCTCAATGGGATTCAGTACGGTGAAATCCGTTGTATGTGTATAATCGTTGTATCTGCGTCGCAACAGGATGCCCGCCTCCTGCGCCTGCTTGCGGATCAGTTCGGCGACGAATGCGTGTGAGGAATAGATGCGGTCCAGCAGGGAGGCGGCAATCGGTGTGTTTATTGATTTCCACAATGTTACCTCGTTCCATACGACAGCCCGTCCGAGTATGTTGTTGCTCTCGTCCCTTGCCACAAGGATTTTAGCGCCGGCGAAGTTGGTATAGAAGTCAGCGGCGTTGCGTGCCTTGTCCTCATACCGCATACAGGAACTGTGCAGGCTGGATGTGTCACTGTCGGAGATGGGGCTGTAGTTGCTTTCCAGATAGGCTTCCATGAAGTCGTTCATGCTTTCATGCAGCCTGACCGTGACTTTGCTGTCCAATGAGAGGGCGCTACAGAAATAATTGATTTCGTCGGGTGAGTACTTGGGCAGGTTCCTGAACAGTTCCACAAACGTGGAGGGTTCCAGGTCTGTCCGGTTCTCCGGGAACCAGGGTGCCTGCGGGTTGTTCCGGTCCGGGAAACTGGGATGGGCCAGATCCTTGCTGCAGGCCGTGAACACGATCCGGATTTTCTTGAACGTGCCTGCTTCCGTCCGCTTGCGCTTGGTGGAGAAGCAGTTGTAAGTACCGCGTATGATCTCTTCCACCGGTACGTTCTTTTTTACTTCCGAAAGGATGTCTTTGGCTATCACACTTCCGTTTTCCGCCGCATGCACCAGGCGGGATTTCAATTCATTGCTAACATTCAGTTTCATAATCATTCGTTTTATTGTTTATAAATTCTGCCATGTTTTTATGGCAATTGTTTCTTGTCCGGCTGCATTTGGCGCAATTTCTCTTTCCGCTTTCTGAGCAGGTCAACGGACATGTTCCTGCTTGTCCGATATTCCTCCTCGCTCATCCGGCGAATGGAAGGAATGCCCGTCTGGGTCAGTGTATGGTTTACCATCCAACCGTCCATGAAGTTTTCGGGGCAGAGGCTGTCATGGTGGATGACTTCCCCCACGCAGCCGTGAATGAGCATATTGCATATGGTCATCAGGCAACAGGTACGGTTGACATCTTCCGCGACAAGATAATTACCCAGGTGGCGTACATGATATGCCAGCAGGAGACGCCCACTTCCGCAGGTAGGGTCGTTTATCCTCTGCCCGGTCTTTTTTTCGTCCGTTTCCGTACACATTACCATCAGGTCGCAGATATGTACGGGAGTGAAGAACTGCCCTTGCGCCTGTTGTCCCTTTCTGGAACTGAGCGCCATGAAAAGGTCTCCTAACGCGTCATACCAGGATGCGGCCTCCAGCTGCTTCTGCATGAGCCGCACCCATTCCGCAAACATTTTCATGAATGCGGCATTCTGCTGCCGCTTGTACCTCCAGTCTTTCAGCGGAGGAGCGCCCGGTGAGAATCCGTGTATGACGTAACGCAGGAAATCTGTGAACACGTTCATCGGATCGTACCCGTTCAAGCCTGCAAACTCACAGATTGTCTTTTCAAGTGGCCGGACTTCTGGGGATGTCTCATAGCGTGTCATATTGTTCTGTTTTTTTATAGAAGGTTACTGTATGTCCGTTATGGTCTGTCCGTATCTTGACGGGGGAGACGCCAAGGAAAAAGAGGTGCGTTTCCGCTTTCAGCATGTTCCATTCCCATGTGGGAAGTTCCTTCCATTCCATACGGTATGCCCAGAGTATGAACAGACCGGGACGGAATCCGTTGAAAAGTTCTCCGTGCAGAATCCCGACCAGCCGCTCCAGTTCTTCCCGCGAGTAAAGGGTGAATGACTCATTCCGATAGATAAAGGCATCAGCCGGTTCAATATCCGGCTGACACTCGATGATGTATCGTCCATTCTTTTGTGGTGTACTTTCCGTACAGAGGATCGGGTTCCGTGTATTTCCATGCCCTGACGAATGTGTGGAAGAGGACGGCACCGTTCCTGTGCCTTCCGGTATGCCCCCACATCCGGAACTGTTTGCTGCGTATGCCATCGGGAAGCAGCAATTCCGGACCGGTTATAACCCAAGGACCTCCTTCCGTATTGTAACCGGTACACTTTTCATTTTCATGGCAGAAAGGTGTCTGTGGGAGAAGGCAAATATGGACTTCCCGGTCATCGCCCCTTTCAATGTGTGCCTGCGGATAATAGTCACCGCCACGGGTAGTATAAGTGACGACATCCCCTGCGGTCGGTAAACTGACTCTTTCCCTGTCCTCCCGCATCCTTGAAATCAGCCGGTTCACCTTCTCCACGTCGCACTCCTTTATGGAACAGGCACACCCTTCATGCCTGTTGAGCAGAGTCAGACTTTCCAAATCATAAAAATTACCGTACTTCATATTGAGATCGTTTTTGTTGGTACAATTTGACCTGGCGGGCAACCATATCACAGAACTTCTGTCCGTTCTCCTTCTCGCTTCTGAAATAGGCAATCATGTCCCAGAGATTCTGATTGAAGTAGCCGGTCCATTTTTCGTAGCAGTGACTTCCATAGACCTTTCCGAACGTTTCTTCGAAAAGTGCAGGAGTCAGCCCTTCATCTCCGTGGTGGTTGTATTGCCACAGGGAGACAAGCAGCAGCCGGTTATAATCCAGTGTTTCCATATCCGTTCTTTTTTAAGTAAAACATCGGCCTACATGGGTAGGCATTTTTATTTCTTGGTGTCTTTCCGGCCTGTTTGCCGGGGATTGCGGCAAGGCTTGGCGAAAGAAAATACCGGAGCGAAGCGAGGATGATTTTCTTTCAGCCAACCCAGCCCCTGAAAGGGGCCGCCTTGCGCAATCAGCCTGGCAAACGGCTATCTTTACAGCAAGAAATGAAAAAGCAGACCTCGGATTCTCTGTTCTGAAGTCTGCTTTTCGGTCATTGTCGAGTCTCATGTTTTTCAGGTATGTATCTGCCATCCGTGGAACGGCTGCAATGTTACGGCAAACGATCTGTCAGGTATTCCATGATAGAGCAGACCTCCCACGATACCTGTCCTTCCGTCGGGATAGCGCTGTGTAAAGCCGAACGAGTACGGGGCATGGTCGTAGTAGAGTGAGATTTCGCAGGGACAGTCAGGGTTTTCTTCCCAGCTTTTCAACCGTTCCAGACATTTTTGGAGCGAGGTGTCACCGATGGATTCGGCATAGCGCCTTACATTCTCGAAATGTTCTTCATTCAGGATTTTCATGACTTTTGTATTTTTATCTGTTAAACACGTCCGGCTCCGGGAGCCGGTATTTTTATTTCTCGCCTGCCTGACAGTCCCGTGGCCGTACCCGCAAGGTTTGGCGAAAGAAAATACCGCAGCGAAGCGAGGATGATTTTCTTTCAGCCAACCCCGCAGGGGCCTGACCTTGTACGGGTACACAGGACACGGGACTACCTTTGCAGGGTGGGAAATAAAATATGCGGTTGTTCCTTGTTGCGGGATCTTGTATGGCTTCCGGAGATAATCTTCCTGATTTGTTCGCCATTGCCGGACAAATGGTGTATCTTTGCAGTTTCTAATTTCAGGATCATGGAAAACTATATAAAGAAAGCGGCGGATGCTTTCCTTGTGGAGCGTCCGTATGGTATGCGTGTGGATTACAGGAAGAAAGGGTTCGTGCTGTTTAACCGTAACCTGAACGTATTGGGTAATGCGGAGCATGCCCGTCTGGAAGAACTGCCTCTGGAGCGGTTCAATGTGGAGGAGATTCCGTTGGATGGTGAAATTGTGGAGGAACATGCGGGATTTACCGATGTATTCTTCTATACCAATCTGACCAATCCCTATGCCGGATATGCGCTGAATTTGCAAAAACTGAAAGCCTATAATCAGTTTATGTTTCCGCTGGCAATGGTGCTGAACCGTGAATTGTGAGGCCGGAAGATGGCAGCGGTAACAGCCGGATGGAGCAGGCCGTTACCGCCAGTTTTTATTATTTGCCCTCTCTTGTTGCTATAAATGCAAGATAATCGCCCGCAGCCTTATGGCATCCGGTAAAGTCCGGTGTCCGGCAGCCTTTGATTTTCCGGAAACTGACGGTGCCGTTTCTGTCAATGCCTCTTACATGCCTGTTGAATGTCCCTTTGGTTCTGATATGGATGTCAAAACCGTCCCTTCCGGTGATTTCAAGGAACATTCCTCCCGTGATTCGTTCCCCGTCCAGAAATTTCTGTTTCTGCTCATCGAGCAGCCGCTGGTGTTGCTCTTCCCGCGCTCTTCCGCCTCTTTCTCCTCCTGTTCCCTGCGTTTCTGCTCCTGCCTCCTTTTGTATGCCTCACGGGCTTGCACCAGGGGGGTGGTGTCAAGTCCGAGAGCCTCGAACACGCGGACGGAGATCAACCTGACAAAGGCTCCTCTTTCCGCGCCCTGAAGCGTATCCGCGATCCAGTTCCTGCAATAGGCGGCAGTTTCGTCCCTGCGGTTTTCTCCGTTGAGGAACCGGCGTGAATACTGCCCGCTGGAGAAATAAACGTTTTCAATCCGGCAGACCACATGGAAACAGTCATCGTCCTCATTCCCATATTCGTTCTTTCTAGACAGGGAGAGATATACATTCTCGGCGTACGGCTCCAGTTCCATATAAGGAGCCACGACGGTATTCCCGTCAGACCTGTACTTGAATACTTTTGCTTTCATACTATCGTTCAGTTTATCGGTTGTTGCATATTTCATCTATAATCTCTTTCCCGCTTCTTTCACCCTTCAGGAAGGCAAGAAAGCGCCTCAAAAAGAGCCGGGCACAGTCAGTTCCCAGCTGGGAGCTTTTACCGTCTTTGGTAGCGCATACCGCAAAACGCCCCAGTCCGAAACTGTCCTGTTGCGGTACGATGTGGTAAGACAAGTCCTCGCTTGCGTTGATGTGCAACCCACGACGGAAAACATAGAAAGTTTTCGGGATTCTTCTGTCGGTATCGATTTCCATACGTTTGTAACCGTGATGTTCCAATAACCGGACCAGTTCCCTGTTTGTCGGAATTGTATGTCCGATCCAGTCCGGCCAGCTTATATTTTCTATTGTGTGTCCGTAATTGTCATATAATATGTCGAACTGTTCCTGGTATTCATCGTAAAATTCCCCGTTCCCGTTGCACATTTTCTCCAAAGCGATGCCGTTTTTACGGACAAGGGCAAGGTCTCCCAGTCCGCACGCGATTTCATTGAGCAGCGTGCGTTCCTCATCCCTGTCCTTTGCCGTTCCGTAAATTCTAAGCCGGGAATACCGGTGTAGCGCCGAACGGGACGGCATATCCAGTTTTTCCCATATCCCATCGTTTCCTATAGCCTGTCTGGTGTTTTCCGGAAGTCCGTACCACCACTTGTCCAAATTGTTTGTATCCATAATTTCTGAATCAGATTGTTTTTAAATTCTGTTTTGAGTACCATGCCTGATACGCGGCGGCATACTCCTGACGTTCCCGTTCCAGGGAATTTCTCATCTCAGGGGTGTATCCGAGCAGGCGGATGTATCCTCCGTTATAGCCGGTGAGTTCGCACCTTATTCCGGCTTCCTCCAGTTTGTCGATGCGTTTTTGGGCCATTTTTGCGCTTGAATATTCCTTCGGCCAAAAATAGACTTCGCCCCGTGAGCCGAAACAGTCTTCCCCCAGAATTATTTCCCCGGCATACTTCCGGCTTTCGATGAAGCCGAAACGCGCTTTGCCCAATGCCCGGCGCATTGCCTTGTGTGCCGGACCTTCCGGATGCTTGAATACCTCCGGCTTGTCTTTGCTGCCGAGTTTGGGCGGTTCCACCTTGTACGGCTGTTTGTAACTTCCGATTCCGAGCGTCAGGTAAAAGTTGGTGTGAAAATAGTCCGTCATGGGGTCGCTGTCATCGAAATTGTACGACATGATGAAATCGCAGATATTCACCATTACATCCTTTGCCCTGTCCGTCAAGGATTTGTCTGAATGGATATGATGGTGGTTGACATCGCCTTGAACTTTTCCGGACTCTTTGGTGAACGCCTCGAAATCCGCTTTCATCAACCGGATATGGATGGAGTGGCAATTCTCCCGTCTGACAGAGAACTTGTATCCCGGATAGGTCTCCTTGAGCCATGCCCGTACCAGTCCCACGATTTCAGGAGCGTGCTGCCCCTTGTAATTGCGGCCTTTCCAGCGGTATTCGTTATACACATACTTGGTGTATTCCTTTGCCGTGGCTCCCGGATAGTCATATTCATATCCGGTTGAGGTCGAGGGAATATCCGGTTTTTCTTTCCAAGCCTCAAAAAGCCTTCCAAACTCGGTGTTCACCTGTTGCATGATTGCGGTGTCACCACCCTTGTCCGGGTGGTGCTCCAATGCCAGCCGGCGGTATTCTTTCTTCAAGTCCGCCAGAGAGTGTATGTTCTGAAAATAAGTCATAGCCATAAGTTTTTTATGCCCCTGCGAGGCGGTTGATAAAATATTCCCGGTAGTCAAGGTCAAGACCGAGGTTGAGACAGGCCGTTTCCATGTCATCTTCTCTCAGGTCGTCCGCCTCCTGCAATTCGCGCAGGTACCGGATTTCGGAGTCCAGGTATTCCTGTGCTTCCGTTTGACCGCAACCGCATGAGTTGCAGATCAGACTGATAATGTTTCCCTGCATGCTGTTTGATTTTTTATGTTTCTGTTCCTGTTTCTGAGGCCTCGTCCGTCGTATATCGAGACGGCCCGTTCCACCAAAAGCCTGCGGTTGTCTTCCGAAAGTTCCAGATAGAACCGTTCCGCCGCGCCGAATGTGCCCTTGTCTGTCGCCACGCACCATTTTTCCCAGAAATGCGGGTACATGCCGCCATACACGGTTTTGCATTCCTCCTCGCTCCAGGCGTTCCACATGTAGTAGAAGAAACTGGAGACGGTATTTTCCGCTTGATATTTCATGGTTCTTCTATTTGTGATTCTACATTGTTTGTTTCTCTCAGTTGATGCCACACAGCCTCATACATCTCATAAAGCCAGTCTATGTTCTTCGCGCCGAGTTCAAACGGGCTGTGACACTGCACCTCGTCACCGCTTTCTTTCTCTTCGGCAAGGACGGTCAGGCTGTCCGCCGTTACCCGGAGTCCTGTCACCCTGCATTCATATGGTTCTCCGTTCTTGCCAAACCATATCACCCAGACCGGATCATAATCCTCTTCCGGAAGACGAATTTCTTTCACGCAGTGAGCATGGAGCAACTGCCGTATCGCGTCGATGATGTCCCCCCGCAGTTCCTTGATCCTGCCGCTGAAATCAACGGCTTCTGACGGTAAACTTCCTTTTCCGCCTCTTTCCTGCAAGGAGAGAATCCGCGTGTCGGGATGGATACAGAAATCCCAGTCCAAAACTTCATCGTCATCGCGTGTCGTGTGGATATCGCCGCCCAAAACAAGACCGCAATCGTCATTTACCATTCTTTTTGCTTCATCGCGGTCTTCTGCCGCTACCGTGTAAGTGCCCTCGAAGGAATACCTTACTCTTATGTCATATCTTTTCATGATTCTTTCCATTTGATTGTTGATACCAGATTCATTGCCCGGAAGGATTACCGGATATTCAATATTGCGCTAAAGGCATGTGGGTCAAGCCTGTAAAACGTCGGAAGGTTAAGTGTGACCATCGGGTAGCTTACCCAGCCGCTCTGACGTCTATAACCTGTATCCTCAGCCAATTTGTTAGACAGAAGGAACTCCATGGCATCAGGATTGTTGTTGATGTCCACGAATGCCCTGTCAGGCAGTGAGAATGCCGCCTTATCTTCTAAGTTGACCGTCAGGACCGTGTATATCTCATGGGTCACGGGATCTTTCAGAGACAATGCCGGCCAGCCGTTATGGTACATTTCAATCACGATTGAGAGACGGCTTTCCTGATACAGGAAAGTCTCTTCCATGGACGGATGGTCGCATTTGACAATTTCAAAATCATCCTCCCCTTTGGTAAATGTCACCATCGGATAGGATACATCGACAAAACATTCCTCTTCCCGGTAGCAGAGATGTTCTTTTCCCTCTGAACGGATTATAGCCAATCGGGTGTTCATATTCGTAACTGGTTTTAAAATTATTGACTTGCAAGTTAATTGGCCGGCATTCACCTGCCTGTTTCTTTAAACGTGTGATTGTCACCGCCTGCGGACATTTGGGAGAGTTGCTGTCTCACCGCCTTGATTTTCCCAATCAGTTCGTCCTCCCTTCGGAATGAGGGGGTACATTTGGTACGCCTCATCCCGGCTCCCCAGGGGATGCCGCCGCATACTTTTCTCAGGCGTGCCTTTTCGCTTTCCAGGGCCGACTCCAGACGGGCCAGCCTGCGTCGCAACGATTCTTCGGTCACAGTTCTCATGATTTCATTGTTTTTTTAGTATGGTGACGGGTCGGAAAGACAGTCACCATACCGTCGTTATGTGTTACGTTATATTTTAGCTTTTTCCCTTTTGATGCCTCTCAGGACGTACAACAGGTGCAGGAACAGCTCCCTGTCGTAAATCCGGAAGAAGAACGGCTCGCCTGTTTCCCTGACCGTTCCGGTAAAAGACACGGACTCCCGGTTCACGGGATATTGGAGGAAGTTGCCGTTTGCCAGCAGGGTGTGCTTTTTCTTCATCACTTCGCCTAGGAACTTGTCCATATCGTCGTTTCCCTCATAGCCGGAGAAGTAGAGGAAATGATGACGGCGCAGGCTTCGCAGGATTTTGGCGGTTTCCAGCCTTACATCCCTGCCTGACGATTCGTCCGTTCCTCTCATCAGGTTGCAGATGAACTTCTTCTCGCCATTTATGTCAAGAAACAGATAAGGAACTATAATTATAGAGGCATGCCGTGCGTGGTCAGAGATGACCATCGGCTTTTCTTTCAGGATGTCTCCTTTGAAGGTAATGTTCCGGTAATGGTTGTCCATCTGCCGTTCCAGTTCCTTTCTTGGCGTGGTAACGGAGCGGAGTCCCGTGAAGTAGCGTCCGCCCGCCCGGAAGCAGAACCGGTAGATGTCCGCATGATAAGGCTCTCCCAGGAAAAAGAAATTCCGGGTATGGCGGATGGGGGGCAAGACATCCATGTAGTCGAAATATCTTTCTTCCGTAATCTCACTGAACGGGGCGCAGAGGGATTGCAGGTGGATGCGTATCATCTTGCGGACGGTATTTCCGGACACGGCTATGAGGTACGGGTTCTTTTCCCTGTCCCTCAGTTCCTCCAGTGTCTCATGATGGTAGTCGCCGTGTATTCCGTCAGACATGGTGGTCACGCAACTGCCGTCAAAACTGCGTGAATCGACTACGAATTTCAGTTTGTCGTTATTCATGGTTCAGATGTTTTGAAGGTTCAACACTCTCTTGGCGGCACTGAGGGCATTGGAGGTGAGCTGCCGTTGCCATGCCTTGTTTCTGGGTGACCAGCGGAATCCGGAGGATTTCAGTTCCTTGCGTCTGTTGTCTTCGGGAATCCTGTCAAACAGGATCTGAAGGCGGTCTTCCCCATAGTTCCATACAAGTGTCCCGCCCTCGAACGGCACTTCCTTGTTTTCCCGGCTTTGCACCGCTTTCAGCCTTTCGCGCATCCGTTCCGCAAGTTCCGGCAATTGGAAGAATTTGTTTCTCGGGGTGATGACGGGTTTCCTTACCCTTGCGTTATATTCGGAAATGAAGTCCACGGCCCTGCGGACGATTTCCACTTCCCCGTGATTGGCGAAGGTGGATACCTTGTTCAGGATGCTGCTGACGAACAGGGCACGGCTATAACCCCGGCATTGTCCGGTATCAATCCCGTGGATGGTGTCGGCGCTGCTCCTGATGTCGCGTTTGAGCGTCTGCCATGCCTTTTCCAGTTTTTCTTCCTCCGGTCGTGCGGCTTCCTTTTTCCGTCTGACGGCTTCAAGAACCTTTTGCCGCCAATTGCGGAACTCCTCGTAGCGGTTCTGATAGCTTCTGTCCGTATTCTCCTGCCTGTGGTAATCGAATCCGCCCCGTCCCGTCACCATCGGGTTGGCGCAGCGTGAGAGGGCCGAGAGCTGGGCGGACAGCTTTTGCCGGTAGGCGGCGATGTATGTATCCCGTTCCTCTTCCTGCATGATTTGCAGGTCGTTGTGCAGCTCCTCCCCGTAAATCATGATGTCCGTCTCGCCACGAATCTCCGGGTCGAAGGAGCTCCATGCGTATGCGTCGCAAGCCTGTTTCCACATATCCTCCAGATAGCCCGGATGTTTGAACGCTACGGCTTCCCAGTCTTTGAAGTCCCTGGAATGCAATTCATTGCGGTCTTCCGGATTTCCGTACAGGTGTACATAGTTGCCCGTTCCATGATGCTCCTTTCTGAAATGGAACGGTACGGGAGGATGGTCCGTACCCTTTTCCCGGATCATCGTGACCCGGTGTGCATTCTCTGCGGTAAGGCCCGTTACTTGTTCTTCCCGGACCTTTGCTGTTGTTGTTTCAGTCATAACCGTTGCCATTCATAAATTATTTCTACCAGTTCTTCGTCCGCCAGTTTTTGGATTTCCTCGTCCGAGCAATAGCAGGCGATTTCCTCGTCCAGCTTGAAAGCTGCCGGGTCAAGGCTTCCGATGCCGTCCAGCAGTTCCGGCACCAGGCTGTCTGCGACAACCGTATAGCTTCCGTCCCTGCCTTGCACCTCCCGTGCGGGATAGCTCCTTTCCCGATAAACCAACATTCTCATTTTCGGATTGGCACCCTGCTGTCCTTTGTGGACTTTGCCTGTCGTCTCTCTGTTCATACCTTCATTTTTTTTAGTTTGTTTGACATGATCGGCTCCGCGGAGCCGGTTTTTCGGTTTCTTACTTGCCGGACTGTCCTTTGCAGGGGATTGCGCAAGGCTTGGCAAAAGAAAATACCGCAGCGAAGCGAGGATGATTTTCTTTTAGCCAACCAGCCCCTGAAAGGGGCCGCCTTGCGCAATCAACCCGGCAAAGGGCTATATTTGCAGGTAAGAAATTGAAAGAATGGCAGTTATTCCTGATCTGTCCTGATACAAAAAAAGCCATCCTCCGGGGACGGCTTTAATGGTGTGTCGTACGTCTATTGCGCCAGACGTTCCTTCACATTGTTCATCGCCTCTTTCAGGCTGCTGTTCATGACCCGCGCATAATGCTGCGTCATGCGTGTGGAGGCATGTCCGAGCATGACGGACACGTCCTGCAAGGGTACATTGTTGGCGAGCGTGACGGTCGTCCCGAAAGTGTGCCTGGCCACGTGCGTGGTCAGGTTTTTCTTTATGCCGCAGAAATCGGCGATTTCCTTGAGGTAGCTGTTCATTTTCTGGTTGCACATGACAGGCAGGCAGCATCCTTTCTTTATGCAGACCGGATGTTCCCTGTATTTCTCCAATATGGCCAGTGGAACGGGCAGCAGCGGGATGTTGCTGATGGAAGACGCTTTTCTGCGGTGTTCCAACTTGACCCTTCCCTTCCTTATCCACCAGTCCCCGAGATTGTCCTGTACCAAGTTTTCACCACTCAGAGTGGCGACATCGGAGAACGCCAGACCGGTGAAACACGCGAAGACAAATATGTCCCTGACCAGCTCGAGCCGTGGGATGGTGAATTTCTTTTTCATTACGGTCTGCAACTCGTCGTAGGTCAGGAATACCGGATCGGTCTCGTCCTGCTCCATCTTGTAACCGTAAAAGGGATTCTTGCGCATCCATTCCTTTGCCAATGCCATGTTGGTGAATTTCTTGAAACATTTCATATAACGGACTATCGTGTTACGGCACAGTCCCCCCTCCGTTTTCAGGTAAATGTCAAACGCACGGATGAACTCCGGTGTCAGCTCATGGAAGGTGATATCCTCCTTGCCATAATAAGAGGGGATAAGCCGCTGCAATTTCTTCACCACGTTCTTGTACCGGTTGATCGTGACGGGAGAGTAGTCTATGCCTGCCAGTGTTTCCATTTCCCCGATGCCTTCCATCATGGTACCGAGCAGTGTACGCATTCCGGTGTCTTTCCCGAAGACACGTTTCAGGATCAGTTTCGGGGTAATCAGGGCCTGTTCCAATACCAGTTCCTTGTGTTTTTCCAAGGCGCGTGCGTGCAGTTCGGCAATATAGGCGTTCAGTGCCACTGATGCCCTGTCCCTGCCTTTACTGCATCCTTTGGCGGCGTTCCATAAGTTCAGGGGCACGCTTCTTTGGATACGTACATCGTCATAGTCTCCATTGATGGTTATCCGCATCAATACCGGTGCCTCACCGTTTTTCAACAATTTCGTTTTAAGCACGAAAAACAGAATGTTCATTGTTCCCTGTTTCATCACTTTTGTTTTTTGAGGTTTACATTCAATTGTTTCGTCAAAACCGGATGGCATGAGAACGTGGAGCGAAGTGTTAAATTCGGTGGCTTTTTTGAGGGACTTGCGGAAAAGCCATAAAAATCCCATTTTTCTCAGGTTCGAATTGCCTTTTGTATCCCGGGTTCGATTCCTTTTTTTTATCCCGATGGGAAATACCGAATTTTTAAATTTCTTTCACATTTTCAACTCCATCCGGTCATGTGTGCAAAATTACTTTTTCACACCGGAGATTGGAATTGTCAAATAGTTGAAAAACAATGAAGTATGATACATATTTATGGCTTTTTCAAAAGCCTTAAAAAAAGCCACTGAATTGGCGAAATCCAACTTCACAAATATGTAATGAAATGCGTAGCGAGGGTAAAAAAAGAACCCTTGAACTATCTCTAATTCAAGGGTTTTCTAAAATTGAAAAGCTTTTTGGTGGTGCCACCAGGAATCGAACCGGGGACACAAGGATTTTCAGTCCTTTGCTCT
>ENA-OURN01000600-OURN01000600.1-human-gut-metagenome-genome-assembly--contig:-NODE-600-length-13248-cov-20.013_pt1 | contig 13248 bp, 7 predicted proteins | sample MGYA00242099_ERZ508987 | MGnify/ENA primary metagenome ERZ508987 (study PRJEB26280, sample SAMEA2531405) | human gut metagenome | biome: human gut; feature: human-associated habitat; material: faeces... | reverse complement strand
AGAAGTTGGGCGTTTGCCTATATTATATAGGTAACAATATGGAAACGAGCGGACTTCTGCTCGTTTCTGTATTTTGCAATATGCAAAGAACGCCTTAATTCGGGGACAAAGATACGATATTTTTCTAAATATCCCATAACTCGCTAGGAGAAATTCAAGGAATTTAGAACTTTTGCATAAAATCTGATGCTTACCAACACAATATGCATCCAAAAACAAACAGCAGGTATTCGGATATAGTTTATCCGAATACCTGTTGCCATAACGTTTTATTGCTGACGATGATTCTGACATCGGCTTTCATGTACTGTTGCAATATTGGGGTATTTTGTCCCTGTGTGCTCACAGTGGCTGTAGCCATAAAATAGTTGCCATCTTCCCTATGTATGAGTTTGGCATTATGTCTTATGATGTTGCAGTTATAAGATGCATTGTCGTTGCCCTCGAAAGAAACATGAGCTGTCCTTGGCTCATCGAAAAGATGCAAATACTTAAAAAAATCTTAAAACATTCTTTATCCCCGATTAAATATCGTACCTTTGTAACCGAAAGAGTTCTTTGAATGGTTATGCAAATCACAGCAAGATGCTACATTCTGTATATTTCTAATTCGTAACCTCTTCTTTTTATGAGATAAAAACTTATCTCATTCTCAATTACTTATAAAAAATAAGTACTTTCGATGAAAAAACTCTTCAATATTTAGACTTACTGACATAGGGCTGTCATAGAAGACGCTATCTTTGTATCAAAAAGTGTTAAACTTAATATTATAGAATATGAAAAGATTATTTTTATGCTCATCATTTGCTGATGTTGCTAATCTATTTGTCGATTGTGCCAAAGAAGATTTGCAAGGGAAAATTATAGCTTTTATACCAACTGCAAGCCTTACAGAACCAATACGATTCTATGTAAAAAAGGGGAAAAAGGCTCTAGAAGAAGCAGGAATGATTGTTGAAGAAGTCGAGATTACCCAACTGCCCAAAGAGGAAATATCTTCTATATTACATAAATGCGATTATATCTACATAACAGGTGGAAATACATTTTTCCTTTTGCAAGAGTTAAAAAGAAAAGGTGTTGATAAAATTATATCTAAACAAGTGAAATTGGGTAAACTGTATATTGGGGAATCTGCCGGAGCAATAATAGCCTCTCCCGATGCAGAATATATGAGAAGTGTGAATTTTGATCCAATAGAAAAGGCTCCTGAATTGAAAGACTGTACTTCTTTAGATTTGGTCGATTTTTATACGATTCCCCATTATGGAAATTTTCCATTCAAGAAAAAAGGTGAAAAGATAGTTCAACTATATAATGAGAAGTTGCAGCTTATTCCTATAAGTAATAAACAAGCTGTTATTATTGAAGATTCAAATATTCAAATTAAAAGTTATATCGCAAAGTTATGAATAAAAAAGATAAAAACAAAACAATTCTTACTATTATATCAACTTCGATAGCACGAAAACCCAACTTAAAGCTGCCGGTATGATGCCGCGCAGAGCCTGCATCTCGCCAGAGTTGCGCACTCCGCGACGGTAGAGGTCTGAGATGTCTTACTTATTTTCTCGCAGATACAAGCAGAAATGCCGCACTTTTTGCGGATTATTGTTCCGTAACACCCACTTGCTTCCAATCGACAAGCCCCTTTCCCTGGTCGTCGAGTTCAACGGCAAGGGCTATAACCTTACGCTTGTCCTGCGCCGACTGGATGTCTCCGCGCTTACGCATGGCTAATGCAGGCAGCACGGTTTCATATAGCGCCTGGCGAACTTCGTGGTTGGGGAATCCGAGCAGGTATAGTCCGTTCATGTATCCCTTTATCGTGAGATAGCCCGACTGGTAGAGGAAGAGTTCCGCTCCGCCTCCTGTCACGTCAGATGTCTCAATGATGGTGCTTAATATGGCGCTATGGTCGTAGTCTGTCAGCTTTATCTCCATATCGTCTACGAACTTGAGCAGAAGCGAGGTTGCTCCCGATGTAGCCCAATAGTTCTTGATATCCTTGTCTGCCAAAGCGTTGACAAGGCTGAATGGGTTGTAGACATCAACCATGTTGCTACGACAGAAGTGATAGCCGTCGTAGTTGGTCTTCAGGCGAACCATTGTCTCCTCCTCAGTCCATCCGTTCGCCTCGCCCATCGCCTTCACTTCCGGACCGAAATAGTCACTTATCTCCTGGGTAGTGATACCGCAGATGGCTGCAAACGGCTCGTCGAAACTGATGTTGCTGAGATTGTTGAGAACGGAGAAGAGGGAGATTTGCGTGAACTTCGTAATGCCGGTGATGAATACGAAGCGCTCGTACTCGTCGTCGGCTTTCAGAATGGCGAACACTTCGCGGTAGACCGCTGTACACGCCTCATGGTCGGGCGTTTTCCATGAATGCTGCAAGGGCGAGTCGTACTCGTCTATCAATATCGCCACCGACTCGCCGGTCTGCTGGCAGGCAGTCTGAATGATTGTGTCGAAACGGTCGGCTAACGAAGCGCCTTCGTGCATGGCGATGCCATACTTCGCCTCTTCGCGCGAGAATGCCATGCTGAGATACGAGCGGATTGTCTTTTCCGATGCTCCAGCGCGACTCATGTCGAGCCTTATCACGGGCGACTTCTTCCATTCCTTTTCAAGATTCATAATCTTCAGTCCTTCGAAGAGGTCGCTTCTTCCCTCGAAATAAGTCTGCAACGTATCTACAAGCAGCGACTTTCCGAATCGTCGCGGACGACTCAGATAGTTGTACTTCTTTCCTCTGTTGACAAGGTTCCAGACAATCTCGGTCTTGTCAACGTAGGCGTAGTTGTTTCTTCTTATTTCCTTGAACGATTGTATGCCAACCGGCAATCGTCTCTCCTCAAAGTCTGCCATAACGAAAAGATGGGTTAAAAGTTATATCGCAAATTTACGAATAAAAAAAGATAAAAACAAAACAATTCTTACTATTGTATCAACTTCGATAGCACGAAAACCCAACTTAAAGCTGCCAATATCCCCACTACAGGCTCAGCTAATCCCCACCTTTCCCCACCGCCACCGAACGCAATCTGATCGGACGGCGTACGCAATCTGATTGGATTCCGAACGCAACCCAATCGGACACCGAACGCGAAACGATGACTTTTCATCAGCTTTCACAGAGAGAATGATGCACCATTGGCGGACTGTTGCAGAACATGTACATCACAACCGTTCTGCGCATAAACAACAAAAACGTGGCAAGCAGAACGCCAGCAATTTTGATTTAAGTCAATAAAACACAAGGATAAGCAACAATATTGTCAATCTGTTTGCGCAAACAACTAATTATTCATACCTTTGCATCGTCAAAAGATTAATAGATTGTTTAGGTTAGTAGTAATAGATTTAGGTTTTTAGTTATTAGGTTTAAGGTAACGATTGTTTAACAGGTAGCTATGAAGGATCGTGAGACTCTTCATTACTTTAGAATTTTTTCAAGTTAAACATAGTGACAGTGGCACAGCTCGTTGAGAGTTGTGCCACTGTTTTTTGTGCCCTACCCTACAAATGCAAAAAACTGCAAGCGTCCGGTTTAAAACGCCTGCAGATATATTCTGTTTAAAGCAAAGAGTCGTTATGCATAACTGTGCATTCCGCCGAGGAAGTAGTTCACGCCGAAATAGGTCATCACGAGCGTGAGGAAAGCCAGTGTCATAAACACATGGAACGCTGTCGGGCGGTGCAGCTGGGGCACTGAACGCGTGTGCAGCGCAACGGCGTATATCATGAACGTGATGAGTGCCCATACCTCCTTCGGATCCCATCCCCAATACTCGCCCCAAGAGACGTTAGCCCAAATGGCTCCGACGAAGATGCCGATGCCGAGCGCGGCAAGTGCAGGATAGAGGAACACGAGCGAGAGCTGCTGCAGCTGTATCATCTTCGGCTGCGCTGTGCGACTGACGAGGCGCAGCAGAAGGGCGGTGAGCCCACTGATGAACGTGAACGAGAGCATGGCGAAACCCATCATTATTATAGACACGTGCACGCTAAGCAGCGGTGAGTTGAGCACGGGCATCGTGTGCTTTATCTGCGGATCCATCTGTCCGATGTGACTCACAAGCAGGAAGAAGCCCGACATGAGGAAGCCCAACGCCACGAGCAAACGGAAGCGCACGCCACAGACGAGCGCGAGCAGCTGCACGAGCCACGCCACGAAGAGCATCGTCTCGTAGCCGTTGGTCATCGGGAGCGTGCCGCTGATAGTCCAGCGCAGATACTCGCAATAGGTGAGCGCGCAGAACGACAGAAGCATCACCACATAGTTGACAACGAAAAACGATACGTGCAACCTCTTGCTGCACACGCTCAGTCCGTCATTGCCGTTTGCACCTTTAGCGTTCGCGCCGTTGTCCTCACGGCACATTCTGATTATAGTATAAAGGAAAGAGATTACGCCCATCGCCAGACACAGCATGAAGAGTATTGTGGCGAAGGGGATGCGGTTGTATATGCGCTCGGCTGCGACACGTCTGTCGGAAGGCAGCGATGCTCCCCCATTCTTCTGCTGATACTTCAGCATCTTGCCCACCACGGCATCCATCTGCGCATAGTCGGAGGTTAGAGCATAATCGGATAGCAAGAAGAAAATCGAGCGCACGAACTGCTGGTGCTCTCTGTCCATCGTCTTCGGCAGAGAGTCGGTAGGCGCATACCACGTGGTATTGCCTTTATATGTATAAGGGAAGAGTTTAAGGAGCGAACCATTGCGCAGCTCCATTATCAGTTGTATCTTATTATCTATGGCAGCCACCTGCGAATGGAACGCATCGTGGTTGCCGCCATAGTATTCCTGCACGTACGGACCGAGCGTGTAGCCGCCCATCGCGCTGTTGAAGAACTGACCTACGGGCACGTATTCGGGCAGCTGCAGACGGTCGCGCATCTCGGCACCTTTCAGTCGGAGCATCGGCTCCTGCATCCAGTCGTCGGCGTAGAACATCCAGCCCGTGAGCACCTGCTCTGGCGTGTAGCCGTCATACGATGCTTTGCCGTAGAGGTTCTTGGTAAAGTCGACGGCGAGGGTCTGCAGCGGACATATGCGACTGTTGTGCAGAACCATCAAGCGTCCGAAGCGGTCGGCGCTTTCCTTAGGCAGAACATGTGCCTGAGCCGAGCCTGAGCCGAGCACAAAAAGCAGCGCCACCATCATCAGTCCTTTCTTCAGATGCGAGAGGCGCAGCAGCTTGCGGTATGCACCATGTGGGTCGAAGAGCATGTATATGAGCGAGAGGAACAGCAGAGCGTAGCCCGTGTAGGTAAGTGGGATGCCAATGGGGTCGGAGTTGAAGGAGATTGACGCGCCGAGCATGTCGTTGTCGTACGACGACTGGTAGAAGCGCATCGCTCCATATCTGAAGATGCGGTTCATCGACACCTTGCCGCTGTATTGCTTGCCGTGGTCGATGATGGTGAACTGCGACACGTAGTCTTCTGCCGCGTCGGTACCCTCATGGTATTGCACATCGAAGCGGTCGAGGCGCATCTGGAACGGCATCTGCGCGTCGTGCGGCTGGTTGTGGCTGTCGTACATCACGCAGGTGCTGATGTATGCGCCCTGACGCAGATGAACCGTGCCGCGCTCCGAACTGACGTGTGTCACGAAAGCGCCCGCAAGTATCACCACGAACGAGAGATGGAGCGCTATGCCCGACCACGACTTGCAGCGGTGGCGCAGGAAATAGATGATGCCAGCAGCCGTGAGCACAGCCCAAAGCAGCGAGAACCACCATGCGCCGTACACATTGGAGCGCACAAAGTCGGTTCCGCTATACTTCTCCACGACTGTAGCGGCTGCCATGCAGACTATCACTAAAACATACAATGCGAAGAGTGTCTTCTTTAAAGGGTTTTGCATAATTCGGTTTGCTTATATATGATTATTCTCCCACGTACTTCGCAGGAAGCCGTGGGAGAATAAGTTACTAAATAGAGCGAAGGAACATGACCACTGCGTCGCGGTCTGCCTTGGAAAGATTGTAGAACTTGAGCGCCGAGTTGTAGGCGTGCGAGTTCTTCGAGTAAGCATGCCACATGATTGCTTCCACCTCGTTGCGTGCGCGGCAATCGTGCAGACGTTCTACACCGCTGCCGTTGATTGCGGCAAGTCCGCGTCCCCACAACGGTGTTGTGCGACACCACGATCCGTGTATGTCGTTCACCATGTAGAGCTTGTGCTGCATCATGTCGCTGTACGGATAGATGGTCTGGTTGGCGTAGCGCGGAAGCTTCTTGCCGGCTATCATGTTCGGTGTCCAGTAGTTGTCCGAACCTGTCTTCCACGACGGGCGGTGACAGCTGGCGCAGCCAATCTCCATGAACACCTTCTTGCCCTGCTGCACACGCGCATCGTTGAGGTTGCGGGCGCGCGGAATGGCAAGACCGCGATGCCATACCATGAACTCGTAGAAGTGGTCGGCAGACATCTCCGGCTCGAAGTTGTGCCACTCATTACTGAACTGATTGGTGCCGGGCTTCAAGAGTCCGTTCACACGCTTGCTTATCTCGTCGTCGGTCGATGCCCAGAACGGCGATGTCGGGTCGTTCTTTATCTTCTCTATCACCTCCTTGTCCTCAGCCATTGCCGCAGCCCAAGCGTTTGTGGTGTAGAGCTTCGGACGGTCGGGACGTGACACGTTCGTGATATTCCAGATGGCGTTGGCGCCAGGTCCGTCCTGCAGCGTGGCACGTGTCAGAGCGTAGGTGAAGCGCTTCACCATCGGCTTGCCGTTGCCGCCGTCGGCGTATACACCGGTGTTCTCGGTGCCGGGATACCATGCGCCGGCAGCGAAGTTGTCGGCAGAAGCGTCCCAGAATTTAGGGTTAACATACTCCGAAACGTCAGCCACCTTGGCTACGTTCTTGTAGTAGTTGGCTGTAGAGGCATACTGCGCCTTGAGATCCTCTTCAGTGATGGCATCGAGCAGACCCGTACCCATCACGCCGATTGTAGACTCTACGCGGACAGCCACTGCCTTATTGCCGGTGTCGTAAGGATTAGGGTTGGTGCGGAACGCCGAGCGCGGTATTGTAATCTCAGGATAGATAAGGTCGTAAGCCTCGCCGTCAGGGAACTTCATAGGCAGACCGCTTTCCATAGCCGTCACGTGATACCATTGCATTTTGATCTGGCTCTCGTCGATAGGTGCCTTGAAGGGTTCTGTAGCTTGTGTCTGCGGCATACCCGTCACTTCGGCTACGTAGCCACCATCGTTGCTGTTGGCTCCGTCTACGGGATGATACACAGCGAGCAGATAGCCGTTGCCATTGCCGTAGGACGTGGTGTAAGAGTCCATGCGGCGACCATGTCCGTAGTTGGGGTGGCAGTCGAGACACGAACGGCGAACAGAAGCCGGACCAAGTCCCTTGAAGCCCGAGTTGGCTGACGTGAACTGACGCTCGAAGAATTTCTCGCCGGCGTTGAAGTCGTCAATAAGTCCCTGCGCGGTTACTGCCGGTGCTTCGTCTTCGTAGCATCCAGAAGCCACGTTGTCGGTTGTTCCGAGTTCTCCGCCCGGATACCACTCCTCTTTAGAGAAGTTGCCGACAGCCTCGCCTACATACTTGCCGTCAGACTCCATTGGCTTGAAGTCTTCACCCGACGGATCGCTGTTCTCGTCCGAACACGAGAACAGCGATAGAGAGAGGGCCATTGCTAATGAGCCCATGAGATAGATTCGTTTCATTAATGTATAATTTTAAAAAGCCTTGGTTTTGTATTTCTAAACTGCCTAACAAGGCAGGGCGCTTAGAGCGCGTCCTGCTTGTTCACCCAGTCGCCAGCCTTGTTCAGCTCCTCGTCGAGAGCTGAGACAGCGTCGATGCAGTCCTTCACGTGCTGAGCACCAGGAGCCTCAACAAACGACTTGCCGCTGTTCTTGGCTGTCTCGAGTGCCTGAATAGCATTGTTGAGGGCTGTTGTGAGGTCGTTCAGACCTGAGTAGTTCATAGCCTTGAGCAGGTTCAGGAGCGAGTGCTCGGCAGGAGCTGTTGCGTTCACGTCGCGTGTGCCGTAAAGCGTGTTCTTGATAGAGTAGATGTTATCTTGATAGTCGATGAACGAACGGTGGCTGTAAGGCGACTCGATATAGTCGCGAGAGTCTTCTGCTGAGCCCGAACCTGTTGCTGTACGGTAAGCCTGACCGAGCTTCTGGTCGGCAACCTCTGCGCAGATGTTAGAGCAACCGCCTACGAAAATCTGACGGATTGTGCCCTGCCATGAGTTGTAGCCTGTTGTAGCTGACGGCGAGAGCAGGAACTGACCGTAGCACATTGTGCCGTTGGCTGCCAAACCGTTGTTGCGAAGCGATGAGAACACGTAGCTTGCGTTGCTGAGCACGCTCTTTGTCTCGTTGCTTGCTGCGCTGCCCATCCATGTGAACTCGAGAAGTGCGGTGATGTTGCGCACGTCGGCTGCTACAGCCTGGAGGAATGCGAGTTCGTCAATGCCCTTTACTGAGGTCATGCCTTCTTCTGTCTCGTTAGCCTTGAGTGCGTCTACGGTGCGGTTCTTGCCTTCGCGGAACAGCACGAACTCCATGCCGTGGAAACCGAGTACCGACTGGAACTTGCTATTGTTGTCTGACACGAACTTAGCTGGGTCGCTGCCCTTGAAGCCTGCTACAAGTGTAGGGTTCTTGAGGGCGTTCACAAGTTCGTCGTGGTCGAGAGGCCATGAGTCGATGTGCGGGTCGAGCTCGTTGTCGGAAGCCGAACCGTAGAGGAAAGCCTCGCTGCGCTCCCACTCGCGACGTGTTTCCTTGAAGGCTTCGCAAGCGGCGGCAATCTGCGCCTGTGTCATAGTACCTGCCTCAGCAGCGCTGTAGAGAGCAGCTGTTGTGGTGTAGAGTGTGCGTGCGTTTGCAGCGAGTGCCTTGTATGTTGGGTAAACAACCTGGTCGACGTAAACCTTCGCCACCTTCTGCATCGCTTTGTCCGAAGAGTTTACGCTCACTGTTGCCTGACCAACCTCCGGAAGCTGGAAATCTTGCGGATCGCTATTACCGTCGCTACATGCAGTAAAACCGAACGATACGACTCCGACGAGGAACGCCATTACTAACTGTTGAAACTTTTTCATTGTGTCTTTGATGTTTAATTATTATTACTATAGGAACTTTAGTTTTTACTTTTAAAGGAATTGTCCTTGATACGCCACGCCTATGTTCAGAGCTGGCTCGTCGTTGTACTGCTGCTTGAACTTGCGATAGCTGTATTCTGCCTTCACGCAGATCTGTGGCAAGGGATAGTAGTTGATGCCACCTGCAAAAATCTTCTTGCTTGTGTACTCCTTCGAACCACCGAGACATGAGTTGTAGTACTCGAAGTGACCGAAGACGTACATCTTCTGACGGGCTGCACGCAACTTCTCAATCTGCGAGAACACATCGTAGCCTACTTCCACGCTTGTGGCGATGGCGTGCGAGCCGAACACCTGATTAGACTGGTATGGCTTCACGTACTGTGTGTTAGGCTTGCGCATAGCACTAATCTCCTTAGCGTTGCTCACGTAGCCGTAGTCGGCACTGCCGCGTGCCACCCAGTTGTGGGCGTTGTATGTGAAGTCGAACGCACCGAGATAGATGTTACCCTTGATGCGCTTGTTGTTGCCCTTCTCCATGTCGTGCGGAACGGCGTTGTGCATCGACTGGCCGAAGTAGCCACTCACACCCAAGCGCAAGCCAGGCACCGTGTAGTTGTCCACACGCGCTGCAAAGCCGTACTTGTTAGCCACCTCAAACTCGAAGGGCTTCGTGGTGCCGGGCTTGATCCAGTTGTCGCGCGAGAACTGCCATGCGTCGAGACCTGCAATCATCTGCAATTCGTAACGGAAGTCGCCGGCATGGCCCCAGAACGAAACGCCAGTCTGATGCCATGTGCAAGGCAGAATGGTGTTTTCGCCTTCCGGACGATAGACGGTGAAGAAGTTGAGCGGCTCGTGGTAGGCGTTGGTCAGACCTACGGGCACGACGATGTGGCCGGCACGTATGTTGGCAAAGCGTCCGAACGACTTCTGAATCCAGAACTGCTCCAACTCCACTTCGCCACCGCGCTCCTGCTCCTGCTCAAACTCGATAGATTCCTCTGCCTCATATTCTATAGCCGAACCTGTACCGCCATGTTCAAACTCAATCTCCGTACCCAACGTCCAGCCCTTGCCAAAGTCATAACCTAAGTAGATAACAGCGTGCGGTATGTCGAAACGTCCGTGACTGGGGTCGTTCTTGTGTAGCTTAGCCGAACTGTAGCGGTTGCCACTGTCGCTGTAGAAGTTACGGCTGTAAGCCACTTCACCATATCCACCAACACTCAGTCGGGAACCCTTGGCGTGCTGCATCACACTGTCGGCAGCCACTGTCTGCGCGTTTGCTGCGAGCGGACTGCATACTGCCATCGCTGCACACGCCATAGAAACGATTGTAGATTTCTTCATTTTAATTATATAATTTTCACGACTGCAAAGGTACTTTGAAGAAAAAAAGCAGGCAATACCTAAAATATAGTAAAGAAAGTTAGCACATACCACTACCTACTTTTGATGACTCAACGCCACATATACATTATATATATTATCAAACCCCATCAAACAACCATTCGAATAATCATTTATGGGTATCGGAGCGAACCGAACATCACACAAAACACAAACATTAGGTATTTCATATATCTACAAAAGTAAATAACTTTGCAACTCAAATGCTGAAATAACATTTTTACGTAACACTAAATTTTAAAAGACAAAGCAAAATGAGATCAAAGAATTATCAGTTGATGCTCCTCACCGGTGCATTGACAGTGTCATTTGCTGCTAATGCAGTCGAAGTAAAGGATAACGAAAACACAACACGTGTTGAAGTGAAGGATAACAGTGCAGAACACACGCCCACGCCTACCGATGCTAACGTCTACGGACATGTGGTCGACAGAAAGAGTGGCGAACACATTGCCTACGCCACCATCCATATCAAAGGTACAACAATAGGCTGTACTACAGACAAGACGGGACACTACTTTCTTAAGAACTTGCCTGAGGGAAAATTCACTCTTGAGGTAAAGTGCATGGGCTTCAAGCCCGTCGAGAAAACAATAACGATAAAAAAGGATGCCACTCAGGAACTCAACTTTGAGCTTCTCACCGACGACGTTGCGCTTGACGAGGTCGTTGTTTCAGCCAACCGCAGCGAAACAAAACGCCGATTGGCTCCGAACTTGGTGAGCGTGATTGGCAGCAAAATGTTTGATATCACCCAATCGACGTGTCTGGCTAAGGGACTCAACTTCCAACCCGGTGTACGCACAGAAGACGATTGTCAGAACTGTGGCTTCACACAGGTAAGAATAAACGGCTTGGACGGACACTACTCGCAGATATTGGTCGATTCGCGCCCCATATTCTCTTCGCTCAACGGTGTGTACGGTCTGGAACAGATACCTACCAACATGATAGATCGTGTAGAGGTGGTGCGCGGCGGAGGCTCCGCTCTCTTCGGTGCATCCGCTATCGGCGGAACCATCAACATCATCACAAAGGAGCCCATACGCAATTCGGCATCCTTCGGACACACATTCATGGCGCAGGGTGGTGCCAACTCGTTCGATAACGTAACGACCGGAAACGTGTCTCTGGTTACCGACGACAACAAGGCTGGCGTATATGCCTACGGACAAACACGCACACGCCAGGGCTACGACCACGACGGCGACGGATATACAGAACTGCCCGAACTGAAGAGCCAGACTTTCGGCCTTAACTCCTACCTCCGACTTAACCCCCACTCCAAGCTGAGTCTTCAGTATCATGGCATACATGAGTTCCGCCGCGGCGGCAACAAACTCGATCTGCCTTCTCACGAGGCGAACATCACCGAGCAGGTGGAGCACAACATACAGGGTGGCGGACTCACGTACAACTTCTACTCGCCAGACGAGAAGAACCGCCTGTCGGCTTACTTCTCGTTCCAAACCACATCACGAAAGAGCTATTATGGCGGCATCGGAGAGGGAACCGAAGAAGACATACAAGCCGCTACAAAGGCATACGGCAACACTCACGACTTCACATACGTCGCAGGCTCGCAGTACGTCCACTCGTTTAAGAAATTGCTCTTCATGCCATCCGACCTGACTCTCGGAGCAGAGTACAACTATGACGGTTTGAAAGACGTAATCCTCGGCTACAACCGCAATTTCAAGCAAGACGTGCACATCGGTAGTTTCTTCTTCCAAAACGAGTGGAAGAACAAGCAGTGGAGCCTGCTCTTGGGCGGCAGAGCGGATAAGCACAACTTAGTGAAACGCATGATATTCAGTCCGCGTGCCAACCTCCGCTTCAACCCGACGGAGAACATAAACCTCCGCCTTACCTATGCCGGAGGATTTAGAGCACCGCAAGCATTCGACGAAGACTTGCATGTGGGCGTTGTGGGTGGCGAACGTCTGGTTACGGTATTGGCTAACAACTTGAAGGAGGAGCGATCAAACAGCTTCAGCCTGTCAGCCGACTTGTATCATAATTTCGGCTCCGTACAGACCAACCTCCTGATAGAAGGCTTCTACACCGACTTGAACAATGTGTTTGCGCTTCGCAAGCTCGACCAACCCGACGCACAGGGCAACACCGTGCAGGAGCGTTACAATGCTTATGGTGCGAAGGTATTCGGACTGAACATCGAAGGAAAGGCTATGTTCACACGATGGTTCATGCTGCAAGCCGGACTCACTTTGCAGCAAAGCCACTACGACGAGGCTATTGCCTGGAACGATGAGGTGCCAGAACAAAAGTACAAGAAGATGATGCGCACGCCAAACACATACGGCTACTTCACAGCTTCCTTCACACCCGTGAAGCGTTTCACAGCTTCCGTAACCGGAAACTACACTGGCAGTATGCTCGTTGGTCACGCTGCAGGCTCGGGGGTTGAAGCACCCGTGGCAGTAAACACTCCCAAATTCATGGAGGTAAATCTCAAGTTGGCATACGACTTCCCCATCTACAAGTATCTGACACTTCAGGTGAATGGCGGTGTGCAGAACATCACCAATTCTTACCAAAAGGACTTCGACAAGGGATGGAACCGCGACTCCGGCTACATCTATGGTCCATCGCTGCCAAGAAGCTACTATGTCGGAATGAAGATTAACTATTAAAAGTAAAAAAGTAAAAAGTAGGAGGGAGGTGTGTCAAAACTCCCTTATTCTAAAAAAATCACAAAGCCCTGACTTTCA
>ENA-OURN01000599-OURN01000599.1-human-gut-metagenome-genome-assembly--contig:-NODE-599-length-13281-cov-80.9428_pt1 | contig 13281 bp, 9 predicted proteins | sample MGYA00242099_ERZ508987 | MGnify/ENA primary metagenome ERZ508987 (study PRJEB26280, sample SAMEA2531405) | human gut metagenome | biome: human gut; feature: human-associated habitat; material: faeces... | reverse complement strand
GCGATGCCCTGGGCTAGGAGCTTTTGGGCCTTCAGCCCGTACTTGAACCACATGCAAAAGTTCTGTTATATATAGTAGCGGCAAAGAACCGCAACAATACTTGCTGAACTTTTAAATCAGAAATCTGATTTTACTTGATGATTCCCTCTTCTACGAAAATCTTCTTCAAGATCTGGACAGCCTGCTCAACCTGCTCTCTAGTATGAGTAGCCATGAGTGCGAAACGTACCAATGTATCCTGAGGAGCACAAGCTGGAGGAATAACAGGGTTGATGAACACACCTGCATCGTAAGCCATCTTGGTAACAACGAATGTCTTCTCAGCATCGCGTACGTAGAGAGGAATGATAGGACTCTCTGTCTCGCCAATCTCGAAACCTTCCTCGCGGAAACGCTTCAAGGCATAGTTGGTTACATCCCAGAGATTCTCGAAACGCTCTGGCTCATTCTGAATGATGTGGAGAGCCTCGAGAGCTGCTGCTGTGGCAGCTGGAGTGTTAGAGGCGCTGAAGATATAAGTACGGCAGTTGTGACGGAGGAAGTTGATAGTATCCTTGTCTGATGCGATGAAACCGCCGATAGAAGCCAGACTCTTAGAGAATGTACCCATGATGAGGTCTACCTCGTCGGTCAGACCGAAGTGGTCGCATACACCACGACCCTGCTTGCCGAATACGCCAAGACCATGAGCCTCGTCTACCATGATAGAGCAGTTGTACTTATGCTTGAGCTTAACGATTTCAGGCAAGTTAGCCAGGTCGCCCTCCATAGAGAACACACCGTCCACAACGATGAGCTTGATAGCCTCCTCAGGGAGTTTAGAGAGCACGCGCTCCAAATCTTCCATATCGTTGTGCTTGTAGTGAAGCTGGGTAGCGAATGAGAGGCGGCGGCCATCTACGATACTTGCGTGGTCGCGGTCATCGCAGATAATATAGTCGTTACGACCTACTACGCAAGCCAAGACACCCTGATTTACAGAGAATCCTGTAGAGAAACACAAAGTTTCATCCTTGCCCATAAACTCAGCAAGCTCCTTTTCGAGCTGCACGTGCAAATCGAGCGTACCATTGAGGAAACGGCTTCCTGCACAACCAGAACCATACTTGTCGAGCGCAGCCTTTGCTGCATCAATAACACGCTGGTCGTTAGTCAAACCTTGATAAGCATTAGAACCGAACATCAGGATTTTATGACCATCGATGTCGGTTACCTCTGTCATCTGCTTACTTGTGATCTCGCGGAAATATGGATACACACCGGCAGCCATATACTTCTGAGGTTCACGATAATTCTTGTATCTTTCTTGTAATTGTCCCATTATTAATAGGTGTACTTTATTATCTTTTTTTATATTTTTCTAACTTTCAGGGTGCAAAGATACAAAAAAGAACTCAATAAACGGCTTTTTTTATAAGAAAGTTTACTTTTATAGTTTTTTTAATCGATATTTCTTGTTATTTTGGGTATTTTTATTACTTTTGCAGCCTAAATTTTACAAACTCTTGACTATATAATGAAGAAAAAGATACTTTTCATCATGAATCCGATTTCAGGAACAGCCAGCAAGGCGGCAGTTCCCAGTCTGATAGATTCTGTTTTGGACAAAGAGCTTTTTGAGTACGAGATAAGAATGACTGAAAGAGCTGGGCACGCTTCGGAAATTGCCACCGAAGCGAAGAACAACCATGTAGATGTGGTTGTGGCGGTTGGTGGCGACGGAACCGTCAACGAGGTGGCCCGCTCACTGGTTCACTCCGATACTGCCCTCGGCATTCTGCCTTGCGGTTCAGGCAACGGACTGGCAAGACATCTGCTGCTCCCGATGAACCTGAAGAAATGCATAGAGGTCATCAACCAATGCCAGATTAGAGATCTGGATTATGGTGTCATCAACGACCACCCGTTCTTCTGCACCTGCGGCATGGGCTTTGACGCTTTCGTCAGCATGAAGTTTGCCGAGAGCGGCAAGCGTGGTCCTATCACTTATGCCGAAAACATCCTGCGCGAGGGATTGAAGTATAAGCCTGAGACTTACACGCTGGAGGACGAGACAGGCACCAAGCAGTATAAGGCGTTCCTCATTTCCTGCGCCAACGCATCTCAGTATGGCAACAATGCCTATATTGCCCCTCAAGCATCCATGAGCGACGGTTTGATGGATGTCGTCATCATGGAACCATTCGATGTAATCGAGGCGCCTCAGGTAAGTTTCGACATGTTCAACAAGACGTTGGACAAGAACTCGAAGATCAAGTCGTTCCGCTGCAAGAAGCTCCATATCACCCGCAGTCAGCCAGGCGTAATCCATTATGATGGCGACCCTGTGATGACGGGTGCAGAGATTGATGTTCACCTGGAAGAAAAGGGAATCAAGATGCTGGTGAACCCGTTTGCCAACAAGAACGACCGCAAGCCGAACATGATTCAGTCTGCCTTTGCCGATTTCTTCAACGACATCAATGCCGTGCGCGATGATATTCATAAAGATATCCAGCGCCAGAGCAAAAGAGTAGAAGCTATCAGCAAACTGGTACAGAAGAAGCTGAACCTTTGAGGGAGTGTTGAGTGTTGAATGTTGAATGTTGAGTGTTGAGTGTTGCCCCCAATCCATTCAACATTCAACACTCAACACTCCCTCTAAATTCAACATTCAACACTCAACATTCAACACTCCTAGAAAAGGTAAAATTCTTCCGTTATTTTCCTATACCATTCCGAGCGGTTTCCCTGCGAATCCATCATCGTTTCAACATGCTCTTCATAAGGCGAAATGCGATGCTTGGCAAAACTCAGCATAAAGCGCTTGGGCTGCTTGCGCTCTACCGTCTTCACACCACACTTCCGTATAAGATAAAAACCTAATATACAAGACTCTGCAACAAACTGCTCCACTACTTCTACGGGAACAATTGCAGAGAAAATACCGTCATCAGAAAGTAACCGCTTTACACCCGCAAACAAATCGCGGAACGGAAGACTGTCCGTATGTCTCGCCATCGTCCTCTTACTGTCCGGATTTTTCAAGCTATCTACAAAGAACGGAGGATTGCTCACTATCGCATCAAAAACACCGGCAGCCTTCAAACCTTCAGCAGTTTCCAAAGCCTCAGCAGCTTCCGAAGCTTCCCCGAAATCCTGCAGTCTGCAGCATTCTATTTCCACCCTGTCGCGAAACGGACTTGCCATCACATTCTCCCTCGCCTGTCCGCAGGCATCAGCATCCATATCAATCCCTACGACCTCAGCCTCAGGAAAACGCTGCGCCATCATGAGCGAAATCAATCCCGTTCCGGAACCAATGTCCAGAATCCGCCTGCCACCTTGCGCCCATGCGCCCAGCAAAACGCCGTCAGTTCCCACTTTCATGGCACAACGGTCTTGCTCTATCTCAAACTGTTTAAATCGAAAATTACCCATAAATTCTTCTGTCTTTTACAGAAGAAAACGAATGCGCCGCCGATTTATTTTATCGCAAGCAGCAGAAATTGCCACTTCTACCTGCAAAAGCAGTTACTTACATCTATAAAAACGGGTATTAATATATAGAAAAAGCAATTTTATTATTAAATAATCTATCATCTTCCACGATATTTCATAAAAAATGAGTACCTTTGCACGGAAAATAGAAATCATAACAAAATGGATAATAGAAGAACAAGTACCCGAATACAAATGATTGCAGATTACGAGGGCGACCCGAAAACCCTGATCGAAGACCAGGAAGAAGGCTTGTACCCTACCCTCTGCATGCGAGATATTGTAGTTTTCCCAACCAACATGACCCCTATCGTTGTGGGCAGAAAGGAAAGTCTGAATCTCGTCCGGATGCTGGAAAAGAAACCAGACACCATATTCTGCGTATTCTGCCAGAAGAACAAAGATACAGAATCGCCCTACGAAGAAGACCTCTACCCTGTAGGCGTCTTCGCCAAACTCATCAAGGTGATCAAGATGCCTGGCACAGAGCAGATGAGCATCATCATCCAGGGTCTGGGCAGATGTCAGATGAAACATCTCGTTCAAAAAGAGCCTTACACAGTAATTGACGTAAAAAGTCTTCCGGAGAAATGGCCTGACGAGAACAACGATGAACTCTTCAGAATGCTCTACGAGAACTTCCATTACGAAGCGACAGACTATATCAAATCAACCGCCAACTATACTGATGAGGCCATCCAGGCCATCAACGAACTCTCGAGCATTCATATGCAGTGCAACTTCATGTGCTCCCTCCTCCCTTTCTCCATCGAGGATAAAATCAAGATGCTGAAAGAGGAAAATCTCAGCGAGCGCATCATGATTGCCATCAGATCCCTTAACAAGGTGCGCCATCTGCTACGCATCCAGACTGAGATTGAGAACAAAACCCACTACGACCTCGATGAACAGCAGAAGGAATACTTCCTCAAGCAGCAAATCAAGAACATCAGGGAAGAACTGGGAGAAGGCAACGCCAGTCCGGAGAAGAATGAGATTCTGGAGAAGGCGAAACAGAAGAACTGGAGCGAGGAAACTGCCAAAATCTTCAAGAAAGAAATTGCCAAGCTCGACACCCTGAACCCGCAGAGTCCTGACTATTCGATACAGATAGGATTCCTGCAGACCATGGTAGATTTGCCTTGGAACTCCTACACCCAGGACGACCTCAGTCTGACCCGTGCCAAGCGCATTCTGAACCACGACCACTACGGCATGGAGAATGTGAAGGAACGCATCCTGGAATTCCTCGCCGTAAGAGCACTGAACGGCGGCGGCAAGAGTCCTATCCTCTGCCTCTACGGTCCTCCGGGCGTAGGAAAGACCAGTCTGGGCAAGAGCATCGCAGCAGCCATGAAACGCAAGTATGTACGCATGTCGCTGGGCGGTCTGCACGATGAAGCCGAAATCCGCGGTCACCGCCGCACCTATGTGGGAGCCATGCCGGGCCGCATCATCAAGAACATGCTGAAGGCAGGCAGCAGCAATCCGGTATTCATCCTCGACGAGATTGACAAGGTGGCGCAGAGCAATTTCAACGGCGACCCAGCATCAGCCCTGCTCGAAGTGCTGGACCCGGAACAGAACAATGCCTTCCACGACAACTATCTCGATATGGATTACGACCTCTCCAAGGTGCTCTTCATCGCCACAGCCAATGACCTGAGCGTCATTCCGCGTCCGCTCCTCGACCGTATGGAGCTGATAGAAGTAGGCGGCTACATCACCGAAGAGAAGACAGAGATTGCCAAGCGCCACCTCGTACCGGAAGAGCTGGAAAGCACCGGACTCGACAAGGTTTCGCCGAAGGTAAGCTTCAACAAGAATGCCCTCGAGTTCATCATCGAGCACTATACCCGGGAGAGCGGCGTAAGACAGCTGAAGAAGCAGATTGACAAGAGTCTGCGCAAGATGGCTTACAAACTTGCCTGCGACCAGGAGCTGAAAAACTACACCATCACACCTGCCGAAGTAAAAGACCTGTTGGGCAATCCGCCGTTCAACCGCGACATCTACCAGGGCAACGACTATGCAGGAGTAGTAACCGGACTTGCCTGGACCTCAGTGGGCGGCGAAATCCTCTACATCGAAACCTCGCTCAGCAAGGGCAAGGCAGGCAAGCTCACCCTGACCGGAAACCTGGGCGACGTGATGAAGGAATCAGCCATTATCGCACTGGAATACGTCAAGTCGCACATCGACCTGCTGCAGGTAGACTACCGCATCTTCGAGCAGTGGAACATCCACATCCACGTGCCTGAGGGAGCCACCCCGAAAGACGGTCCTTCTGCCGGAATCACCATCGCCACCAGCATCGCCTCAGCCATCACCCAGCGCAAGGTGCGTGCCAACACAGCCATGACCGGCGAGATAACCCTCCGCGGCAAAGTGCTCCCGGTAGGCGGAATCAAGGAGAAGATTCTGGCAGCCAAGCGGGCAGGAATCAAGTACATCGTGATGTGCAGGGAGAACCAGAAGAACGTAGAGGAAATACCGGAGAAATATCTCAAGGGCGTAGATTTCCACTATGTAGAGAATGTGGCTGACGTCTGGCAGTTCGCGCTGACCGACGAGAAGGTGAAAAACCCTACAGACTTCAGCATTGAGGAAAATGATAAAAAAGAATAGAAATGAAATTTGAATTACAAGTAACAGATAAAGCGAGCGATGCGCGTACAGGCATCATCACCACCGACCACGGACAGATCAAGACCCCAATCTTCATGCCCGTAGGAACCGTAGGAAGCGTGAAGGGCGTCCACTTCGAGGAACTCAAGAAGCAGGTCATGGCACAGATTATCCTCGGAAACACCTATCACCTCTACCTACGCCCAGGTCTTGACGTCATCAGGGCAGCAGGCGGATTGCACAAGTTCAACGGCTGGGACCGTCCTATCCTCACCGACAGCGGCGGCTTCCAGGTCTTCTCGCTCACCGGCATCCGCAAGCTCAAGGAAGAAGGCTGCGAGTTCCGCTCCCACATCGACGGCAGCAAACACTTCTTCACACCGGAGAATGTAATGGACACCGAGCGCATCATCGGAGCCGACATCATGATGGCCTTCGATGAATGTCCACCGGGACAGAGCGATTACCAGTACGCCAAGAACAGCCTCATGCTCACCCAGCGCTGGCTAGACCGCTGCATCAAGCGGTTCAACGAAACCGAGCCCCTCTACGGCTATCAGCAGAGTCTCTTCCCTATCGTTCAGGGCTGCACCTTCCCGGACCTGCGCCGCGAAGCAGCCAAATACATTGCCGACAAGGGAGCCGACGGAAATGCCATCGGCGGACTTGCCGTAGGAGAGCCTACCGAGGTGATGTATGAGATGATAGAAGTAGTGAACGAAATCCTGCCGAAAGACAAGCCGAGATATCTGATGGGCGTAGGAACCCCGCAGAACATCCTCGAAGCCATCGAGCGCGGCGTAGACATGTTCGACTGCGTAATGCCGACCCGCAACGGCCGCAACGCCATGCTCTTCACCTATCAGGGCACGATGAACATGCGCAACAAGAAGTGGGAGAAAGACTTCAGTCCGATAGATCCAGACGGCTGCGACATCGACCTCGTAACCACGAAGGCCTACCTCCACCACCTCTTCAAGGCCCAGGAGCTGCTGGCGATGCAGATAGCCAGCATCCACAACCTCTCTTTCTATCTGCGCCTCGTGACCGATGCCCGCCATCATATCGAGCAGGGTGATTTCGTGGCATGGAAGAATTCCATCATCGACCAGCTTGGCCGAAGAATTTAAGTAAGCAAGCATCATGAAAGATTTTAAGAAAATAAGAAAACACCGCCGGCTCTACCGCACCGGCCGATGGGCTTCCCGCAAGTTCGGGTGGCTCATCAGGGCTGTGCGCTGGCTGGCTCACAAGCTCCGGTTCCTGCGCATATTCCGGTTTCTCAACCCGTTCAGGTACATCAGGAAGCTCGACTGGTACATTATCAAGAAGTTTCTGGGCTACTATTTCTTCTCCATCGCCCTGATCATCTCCATCGCCATCGTCTTCGACTTCAACGAGAACCTGTCAAAATTCACAGAGCACCATGCACCGGCGCGCGCAATCATCTTCGATTACTACGCCAACTTCGTGCCCTATTTTGCCAACCTCTTCAGTGCGCTGTTCGTGTTCGTGGCGGTCATTCTCTTCACCAGCAAGCTGGCAAGCAATTCCGAAATCATCGCCATCCTGGCGTCGGGAGTATCCTTCAAGCGTCTCCTCCGCCCATACATGATTACCTGCGTGCTGCTCTCAGCCCTCTCCTTCGGGCTTTCAGCCTACGTCATTCCCCACGGAACCGTCATCAGGCAGAACTTCGAGACGATGTACAAGAACAAGAAGAAGAATACCAGTGCCGAGAATGTACAGCTGCAGGTAGACAAGGGAGTGATTGCCTATATGCAGCATTACGACAACAGCATGAAACGCGGCTACGGATTCTGTCTCGACAAGTTCCAGGACAAGAAACTCGTAAGCCACCTTACAGCGATGGACATCCAGTACGACACCATTTCCGACAGCAAGTATCACTGGAAACTGAGCAACTGGAAAATCCGCAAGCTCCAGGGCATGAAGGAGCATATTACGAGCGGAGCCCAGAAGGACACCATCATCATGATGGAACCTACCGACCTGGTCTATTCCAAGGGTCAGCAGGAAACCTTCACCAGTCCTGAGCTCCGCGATTACATCTCCAAGCAGATTAACCGCGGTTCGGGCAACGTAGTGCAGTACGAGGTAGAATACCACAAGCGCATCGCCTCTTCCTTCGCTTCGTTCATCCTCACCATCATCGGCGTCTCCCTCTCAGCCCGCAAGCGCAAGGGCGGCATGGGAGCAGCATTGGGCGTTGGACTTGCGCTGAGTTTCGGCTACATCATGCTGCAGACGGTTTCTGCCACCTTCGCCATCCAGGCCAACTTCCCGTCTGTTCTGGCAGCGTGGCTTCCAAACTTCCTCTTCGCCATCGTAGCCTACTTCTGCTACCGCAAGGCACCTAGGTAAAATCAGAACCGGTTATCATAACCCGGTAATTGGATTTTGAGGGAAAAAGTCAACATTCAACATTCAACATTCAACATTAAAAAAAAATGTATTTCGACGAATTAGATTTAAACGACAACGTGCTCGACGCATTATATGACATGCGCTTCGACACATGCACTCCAGTACAGGAAAAGTGCATTCCAGAGATATTAGAAGGTCACGATGTCTTGGGTGTAGCCCAGACCGGAACCGGCAAAACCGCAGCCTATCTGCTGCCAGTATTGAGCAAGCTCGATGACGGCGGTTATCCGAAAGACGCCATCAACTGCGTCATCATGTCACCAACCCGCGAGCTCGCCCAGCAGATAGACCAGGCGATGCAAGGCTTCGGCTACTACCTGCAGGGCGTGAGCAGCGTAGCCGTATACGGCGGCAACGACGGCAACCGTTACGATCAGGAGTTGCGCAGCCTCCGCATGGGCGCCGATGTAGTCATCGCCACCCCGGGCCGCCTCATCTCCCATATCTCTCTGGGCAATGTAGACCTCAGCAAGGTAAGTTTCTTCATTCTTGACGAGGCCGACCGCATGCTCGACATGGGTTTCTCTGACGACATCAAGACCATCGCGTCAAAACTGCCAAAGACCTGCCAGACCATCATGTTCTCGGCAACCATGCCTGAGAAGATAGAAGAACTGGCTAAGACCCTGCTCAAGAATCCGGTAGAAATCAAACTTGCCGTCAGCAAGCCAGCCGAGAAAATCAAGCAGGAAGCATACGTATGCTACGAAACCCAGAAGATGACCATCATCAAGGACATCTTCAAGGCGGGCGACCTGAAGCGCGTCATCGTCTTCAGCGGCAGCAAATTCAAGGTGAAGCAACTCGCAGCTTCCCTCCAGCAGATTGGAGTAAACTGCGGAGCCATGCACAGCGACCTGGAACAGGCTGAGCGCGATGATGTGATGTTCAAGTTCAAGAGCGGACAGTATGATGTTCTCGTAGCTACCGATATTGTGGCGCGCGGAATTGACATCGATGATATTGAGATGGTCATCAATTACGATGTTCCTCACGATACAGAAGATTACGTTCACCGCATCGGCCGTACAGCCCGTGCCAACCGCGATGGTAGAGCCATCACCTTCGTAAGCGAAGAAGACCAGTACTGGTTCCAGCAGATAGAGAAGTTCCTGGAGAAGGTAGTAGACAAAATGCCTCTCCCTGAGGGATGCGGCGAAGGTCCTGAATACATCAAGCTCAACAAGCCGAAGAAGAAAGGTGCAAACGGAAGAAACAACAGACGCGGTAACGGCAGAAACGGAGAGGGCGGAAAGAACAGCGCCAAGAACCGCCGACAGAAAGACCGCGACCAGACTTCTCACAAGCGCAAGCCAAACAAGCCAAACGAGCGTCAGGAAAAAGCACCACGCAACAACGAGCAGCAGCCTCAGCAGGGCAACAAGCAGCAGAACGCAAAGCAGCAGAACAGAAAGCCAGCCCAGCCAGGCGAGCAGCCAAAGAACAGCAACAGCCAGAAGCGCCGCAATAACAGCAATAACAGCAACCAGCAGCGCCCAGGCACCGAGAACAATGTTCGCCCAGGCAGCAACGGCCGTGGCAGAGGCGTAGCCCAGAAAAAGGGCGACAAGCCGGCTGCACGCAAGCACACCCCTATCGTAAATCCACAGAAGCAAGAAAACGCTGTGAAGAAATTCATCAAGCGCATCTTCGGATTCAAGAAATAGGAAATAAATTATCTTTTAAAAAAGGAAAGAGGAATGATGAAAGAGCTACATCTCACCCCGCTCATGACCATCAGCCTCACACTGACGATCGGAATCATCATAGCCAAATGGGGCTATGATGATTTCAACATGCGCTTTTGGCTCATCATCTCCATCATTTCATGCGCCCTTGGCAGCATCATCTTTTTCCTTACTGAGTTCTTAAGCAAAAAAGCTTACTTCAGCAGGAGCCACCAGTTTCTCATCTGTTCCCAATGCGTGATGATTCATTTATGCATCCTGAGCCTTGGGGCTTTTCTTACCTGTAAGCAAATAGCTGATTCCCAAACCTCTACACAACTGAAAAACTGGCAGGAACTGTCTTACCTCACACGGGCAAAAATCAATACCGAACGCTATAAAAGCAATATTGAAAGCAAACTGGTTTCCCTTCACGTAAAACAGCAAGACTATGCAGTCATCGCAGCCATGGCGCTGGGCGACAAAAGCGCACTCGACTCAAACACCCGAAACAGTTACTCCATTTCCGGAGCCAGTCACATCCTGGCAGTAAGCGGACTTCATATAGGCATTATCTTCCAGCTTTTCATCTTTCTGCTAGGTGGCAGAAAGTACTCAGTTTACACCATCATCCTGTCCCTCATCTCCATCTGGACCTACGTTTTTCTCATAGGATTGCCGGCAAGTGCAGTCCGTGCAGCCATCATGCTTTCAGCCTACAGCTTAAGCTTAGCTTTCCATCGTACCGGTCTGCCGCTCAACACTTTATCCTCAGCTTATATATTTATGCTCTTCATCAGTCCGCTCTATCTTTTCGAGTTGAGTTTCCAGCTTTCGTTCCTGGCCGTAGCCTCCATTCTGCTGTTCTTCACACCCCTTTACACCCTCCTCCCCATCCGCAGCCGTTTCCTCCGTTGGGCATGGGGACTCCTTTGCGTTTCACTGGCAGCCCAGATAGGAACCCTTCCGGTCATCGTCTACACCTTCGGCAGAATATCGTGCTATTCACTTCTCACCAATTACATCGCCATTCCCGCAGCAACCCTCATCCTATATCTTGGGGCAGCATTAATCCTGTTCTCCCCACTCACGTTATGGGCGCCCATAGCACCGGTTGTCGCCCCACTCATCAGCCTTACATCAGGCGCCCTGACCAGCATCACCCAGTTTTTGAATACAGCCATAAAACTGATCAGCATGCTGCCTGGAGCAAGCATCGAAAACGTAAAAATCAGTCTGCCTCAGGTAATCGGTCTCTACGCTGTCATCCTGCTTGTTTATGCCCTATGGCGCAGGATAGATAAACAGAAGTCGTCAGAATGCAAGATTCCATAAAACGGAGATAAAGGCTTAAACCCCGAAAAACGTCTCTTATATAATAAGGTGTGCGTACACAAAAGCGCTACAAATCGAGGTTAAGAATGTTAAAAAATAACTTTTTTCTACTTTTTCTTCATTTTTTCTTTCTATTTGTTGGTGTTTTCGAGAAAAACATGTATCTTTGCAATCAGAAATAAAAAATAAGAATTTAAACTCAATAAAAGATTAAAGATTATGAAAGCATCAGAAGTCATCGCGAATCTCCAAAGAAGATTCCCAAACGAGCCTGAGTACATTCAGGCAGTTAGTCAGGTTCTCGGTACTATCGAGGAAGAGTACAACAAGCACCCAGAGTTTGAGAAGGCAAACCTCATCGAGCGTCTCTGCATTCCAGACCGCATCATCCAGTTCCGCGTATCTTGGGTAGATGATAAGGGCAACGTACAGACTAACATGGGTTACCGCGTACAGCACAACAACGCGATTGGCCCTTACAAGGGAGGTCTTCGCTACCACAAGTCAGTAAACTTGAGTATTTTGAAGTTCTTGGCTTTCGAGCAGACATTCAAGAACTCTCTTACTACTCTCCCAATGGGTGGTGCTAAGGGTGGTTCCGACTTCTCTCCACGTGGCAAGAGCAACAACGAGGTAATGCGTTTCTGCCAGGCTTTCATGACAGAGCTTTACCGTCACATGGGTCCAGACGAGGATGTTCCAGCTGGTGACATCGGTGTAGGTGGCCGTGAGGTAGGTTACCTCTTCGGAATGTACAAGAAGTTGACACACCAGTTCCAGGGCGTCTTGACCGGTAAGGGTCAGGAGTTCGGCGGTTCATTGATCCGTCCTGAGGCTACAGGTTACGGTAACGTATACTTCCTCTGCAACATGCTCGCTACCAAGGGTATTGACATCAAGGGCAAGACAGTTTTGGTTTCAGGTTCAGGTAATGTAGCCCAGTACACTATGGAGAAGTTGCTCCAGTTGGGTGCTAAGCCAGTTACATGTTCAGATTCAGACGGTTACATCTACGACCCAGACGGAATCGACCGCGAGAAGCTCGATTACATCATGGAGCTCAAGAACGTAGAGCGTGGCCGTATCAAGGAGTATGCAGAGAAGTATGGTGTAAAATATGTTGCAGGTGCTAAGCCTTGGTTTGAGAAGGCAGACATCGCTCTCCCATCAGCTACTCAGAACGAAATCAACGAGGAGGCAGCCAAGGCTCTCATCGCCAACGGCGTTATCGCAGTAAGCGAGGGTGCTAACATGCCTTCTACTCCAGAGGCTATCAAGGTCTTCCAGGATGCTAAGATTCTCTACTCTCCAGGTAAGGCAGCCAACGCAGGTGGTGTTGCAGTATCAGGTCTTGAGATGAGCCAGAACTCAGAGCGTCTGAAGTGGTCTCGTGAGGAGGTTGATGCTAAGCTCCACGACATCATGAACGATATTCACGCTAACTGCGTGAAGTATGGTACAGAGCCAGACGGTTACATAAATTACGTAAAGGGTGCAAACGTAGCCGGCTTCCTGAAGGTAGCTAAGGCTATGATGGCTCAGGGCATTGTATAAGGCTAGAAAATTTTTAATAAACATCTTAAAAAATTTAAAATAATAGGAAATAGCGGGTCTGTAAAGACTCGCTATTTTTTTGTTTTACTCCTTCCCCCACTCCTTCTTTACATTAAAGCAGGGACAGGCTTTGTTGGCAAATTCATTATGACCATGAATCGTGGCTAAT
>ENA-OURN01000588-OURN01000588.1-human-gut-metagenome-genome-assembly--contig:-NODE-588-length-13531-cov-2.36776_pt1 | contig 13531 bp, 11 predicted proteins | sample MGYA00242099_ERZ508987 | MGnify/ENA primary metagenome ERZ508987 (study PRJEB26280, sample SAMEA2531405) | human gut metagenome | biome: human gut; feature: human-associated habitat; material: faeces... | reverse complement strand
CCCCTGCCACGACAACTATCATCTCCGCGCCGCTGTTGACAATCACATCGTTGACCTGAAGCTCAAAGCCGTCGGCGGCTCCCATGCGCTTGGGGTCGGTGGAGAATGAATACTGGGTCTTGGCGATGCACACCGGGAAATGACCCATGCCGTTGCGCTCAAGGGTCTGCATCATTCGGCGTGCCGACGCGCTGAACACAACCGACGTGGCGCCGTAGATATCGGTGGCGACCTTCACTACCTTCTCCTCGATGCTGTCGCTGTCGGCATACGCAAAGCGGAGTGACGCTCCCGCTCGATGGTGTCGGCCACAAGACGCGCCAACTCCTCCGCGCCGGCACCGCCCTCGGAAAACGCCCGGTTGACGGCAAACCCTACGCCGAGACGGCGGCAGTGCGTCTCGATGGCGGCAACCTCGGCATCGGTGTCGCTCGGAAAGCGGTTGATGGCAACAATCACAGTCTGCCCGAACTTGCGGATGTTGCGCAGATGCTTGTCGAGATTCTCAAACCCAGCCTCGACGGCCGCCACATTCTCTTCCTTGACAACGGCATAGTCAACGCCGCCCTGCACCTTCAGTCCCTGCACCGTGGCTACAAGAATCGTGAGGCTCGGCTGCAGTCCCGACTTGCGGCACTTGATGTCGTAAAACTTCTCCGCCGAGGTCGGCGCTGAACCCAGCCTCGGTGACCACATAGTCGCTGCACGACATCGCTGCCTTCGTTGCCACGATGGAGTTGCAGCCGTGGGCTATGTTGGCAAACGGCCCGCCGTGGATAAACGCCGGCGTATGCTCGATGGTCTGCACAAGATTAGGCTTCATCGCTGCCTTCAGAAGCACCGTGATGGCGCCCTCAACGCCCATATCCTTGACCGTGAACGGCTTGTCGTCGTAGGGGAAACCCAGCAGTATGTTGCCGATGCGGCGCTCAAGGTCGGCGAGGTCGGACGCCAGGCAGACAATAGCCATCAGCTCTGACGCGGCAGTGATGTCGAATCCCGTCTGACGGGTGACGCCGTTGGTGCGCGGTCCCAGACCAATCACCACATCGCGAAGCGCACGGTCGTTGACGTCGAGCACCCGACGCCAAACCACCGTCTTCAGCCCAAACCCCTCCGCCTCATGCTGATACAGATAATTGTCGAGCAATGCGGAAATCATATTGTGGGCAGACGTGATGGCATGGAAATCGCCCGTGAAATGGAGGTTTATCTTCTCCATCGGAACCACCTGGGCATAACCGCCGCCGGCAGCGCCGCCCTTGACGCCGAAACACGGACCCAGCGACGGCTCGCGCAGTGCCACCGACACACGCTTGCCGATGCGGTTCAACCCAAGCGCAAGCCCCACCGACACCGTCGTCTTGCCGATGCCGGCCTTCGTGGCGGTGATCGCCGTGACAAGAATCAGCCTGCTCTTCTTCACCTTCGCCTCGTCGACAATCGACAAGGGCAGTTTAGCTATATACTTACCGTAATGGTCGAGGCACTCGGCGTCGATGCCGGCACGCTCGGCTACCTTCTCGATGCGGTCCATCGCCACGCTGCGCGCTATTTCTATGTCTGATTTCATCGCTTTTCTCAAATTTATGTGCAAAGGTAGCCATTTCCACCAAACTCCACAAGTCACCGCCCCTCCACGACCGCGAAAGCGGTCACCAACACATCGCGCAACGCCAACAGATGCGCCAAACGTAGACAAAATTTCAGTTATTTGCTATAAAATACGCCCATAAAAAGACATATCGAGTTAGGAAACCAATATTTTTTAGTATCTTTGCAGTTACCAAATGATATGTCAAAGTAAGGAAATATAATAATTTATTAATCAATACAGTGCAATTATGAAAAGATTTTATCTCGCCCTGGCGATGTTGGCGGCACTCCCAGCCGCCGCCTCGGCTCAAACCATCCTCAACGAGGGGTTTGAAACGACAAGCACCGACCAGTACAGTCCCAACTTTCCAGACGGTTGGTCGACCGTTGACTCCTACACGGGAAACAACGACAGGTATCGGTGGAACGTATACTATTATGAAAAAGGTACGATGACCGGCACCCACTGCGCGTCGGTCGACAGCCCGATGTTTACAGGCGGTGAGGACGGCGGCGAGGGTCCGCGTGAGGAAATCCTCCTCACTCCGGAGCTCAACCTCGACAACACTTATCAGCTGTCGTTCGACTGGATGGCGGCGTCGAAGGCTGCCATCGACGAGGGCAAGTACGACTTCCAGGTGCGCATCGTGACCGATGGCAACGTGGAGGGAGCCGAGACTATTTGGTCGTTCAACAACGCAACACAGCTGAAGGAGAACGGCAACGTCCCATATCCGTGGACTGCTTGGACTATCTACAAAACGATGATCGACCTGAGCAAATGGCAGGGTAAGAACATCAAGGTGGCGTTTGTCTACAAGATGCTCAAGACCACTGCCAACGTGCTCGACATCGACAACGTGGTGGTGAAGCAGTTCACGCCTGCCACCGGCCCTAAGGGTGTGCTGTCGAAGAAGCAGTACAACTTTGGAGAGGTGTATATGGACTCAAAAATGTTCTCCGATGTGATCACTCTTAAAAACGAAGGCAAAAGCGGCTTGAAAATCACAAGCATCGACTACCCGCAGGGCGTTGGCTCGACAATCGACCCAGCTGTGGTAGACCTCGACGCCAACGCATCGCTCGACTTCAAGCTCAGCTACACCGCCGCGCTCACCACTCCGCAGAGCGGCTACGTGACGCTGCACACCACCGGCGGCGACCTGCAGATAAAGGTGCTCGCAACAAAGGTGGCGCTGCCCGACGGATACACTTTCGAGGGCTTCGAGAACGGATGTCCGCCTGCCGGATGGACCGGAAACGGATGGAAGGCGTCGAATTATTCCATCGAGGGCGACTACACCGCCTACGCTTCGGTGACGCTCGACGGCGCAAGCTATCTGACAACTCCGCGCCTCGACATGTCGACAGGCGCTCACACAGTGATATTCTCTGCCTTCAACGAGTTTGACTCCGACGAGGAAAATGCCGTGCCCGACAACGACGTGACGCTCGAATTCTCGAAAGACGGCGGCGCTACGTGGTCGACCGTATGGGAGTCGACAAACTACAACGCTCTGGAGAAGGTGAGCGTAGACCTCGGCTCGCCGGCATCTGACAACTGCCTGCTGCGCTGGGCATACAGCGCCGTGGACATCAGCGACTCCGACAACATTCCTGAGACATCGGTGGCTTTCATCGACGCTATCATCCTTCCGCCGCTCTACGGCACCGGCGGCAAGCCTGCCGAGGCAACTCTCGTCTCGCCTGCCGACAAGTCGGAAAACCTTTACAACAAAAACATCACGCTGACATGGCGTCCGGCGCTCTTCGCCGACGGCTACAAGCTATATGTGGGCTCTGACGCCGCTGCCACAAACCTTGTCAACGGACAAGACCTCGGCAACGCAACTTCTTATGTAATCGCCTCTGCCGACTATGCCACTACCTACAACTGGAAGGTGGTGCCCTACAACGCGCAGGGCGACGCCGACAATGCAACTGTGTGGACTTTCACTACCATCACCGACCAGACGATAAGCACATTCCCGTGGACTGAAAACTTTGAAAGCGGAAACGAGCCGCCGACAGGTTGGAACGTGGAATACGACAGCTACACGAAATGGTCTACTACCAACAAGGTGGAACCGTTTGAGGGTAAATACAGCGCATCGGTGGGCTGCAACGTTGCCAACAAATCGTCGCAGCTCGTAACGCCCGACTTCAAAATCCCTGCCGGCTCAAATCTGCAGATGAGCTTCTACTGGGGCAACGCTATGCCTGTAAGCCTGCTGAAAGACGAGACGGGTCTGCGACAGAACACATCGACTGCCGACAACGGTGTCGACGCTTGCTTCTTTGAGGTGCTCGACGGCGGCGAATGGCATCAGCTGGCTGTGCTCTCCGACAACTCCGACGACCGCTACTGGTATCTCGAAACCGTAAACCTCGCTGCCTACGCTGGCAAGACGGTGACTTTCCGCTGGCGCTACGTGGGACACGACTACGACAACGCGAAGGGCGTGGGTCTCGACCTTATCACGGTGACCACTTCTGCCGACACCAAGGCGTCGTTCAACGCTACGGATTGGAACGCCGGCACGGTCAACTACTACAAGACTGTAAACTCAACTCCGAAATTCTCGGTAATCAACGAGGGCAGCACTGCGCTGACTATAAAATCGGCGAAATTCTCAACCGAGAACTTCACAACCGACCTCGCTGCCGGAACAACGATCGAGCCGAAGAAGGGCGCCGCTTTCTCTATCACGTTCAACGCGCTCAACGCCGAGGCTCAGGTCAACGACAACCTCGTTGTGGAATTCGATGGCGGATACTCAATCTCTATGCCGGTGGCCGGCTTGGCTATGGCCGCCGACTCCCACTACTACGACTTTGAGAACGACACTCCGGGCGCTCTCGCTCCTGAGGGATTCACCACAATCGACGTTGACCGCCTGCTCACAAAGCCGATGACGAGTATGAACTATCCGCAACGCGGAGCGGCTACGGCATTCACCGTGCAGCAGAACTCTGACTGGAACGGCGTGCTCGACCCGGTAAGCGGAAACCAGACACTCGTGGCTATCGCCTCACAGGACGAAGGCACAACTGTCGACGACTGGTTGATCAGCCAGCAGCTCACCGCCACCGACAAGTCGAAATTCCACTTCTACGCCCGCAACTGGGAGTCGACTCTCGCAATCTACCCTTGCGCGCAAAGCTGCGTGGAGGTGCTCGTATCAACTACCGACAACACCAACACGGCAAGTTTCACATCTGTAATGCCTACAACCACAATGCCTTACTACAACAAGGAAACGTGGGAGCACTACTCCGTGGACCTCAGCAAATATGCCGGTCAGAAGATATATGTAGCCGTGCGCCACACCGTGAAAGACGGACTGGCGGCTTTCTTCGACGACTTCTACTTTGAGCACTTCACAAACTTCGGCGGTGTCGACAACGTGAATGCAGACAACAAAGTGACTGTCTACCCTAACCCGGTAGCCTCGACACTCTTTGTCAACGGCGCTGACGCCGACACGCAAATCAGCATCTACAACACCGCCGGAAACCTCGTGGCAAACGTCGTCGGCTCTCAAGCCAACGTCGAAGGCCTCGCCCCTGGCGTATACGTAGTGCGCGTGGCAACAGCCAACGGCATCGCCACAACACGCATCATAAAGAAATAACACCTTTCTTTATCCACAACCAAAAAGCCTCCTTGACGGGAGGCTTTTTTTTGTGCGCCGACACCCAACCGGAAGACAGACATAGGGATGCGCCAACCGAGGGCACACAAACAAAAGCGGGCAGCACCATCGGCACTGCCCGCTCCTCATCTGTACGATATTTTTTTACATCTCCTTCGCGATAGCATCGGCGATGGCCTGCATCTCCTCCGCCGGAAGCGTAAGTTTCTGCTTGTCGAAATACATATCCTTCTCCTCAACGATAGGAATCAGATGGATATGCGCGTGAGGCACTTCAAGACCAATCACCGCAACGCCCACACGCTTGCACGGCAACGCCTTGTCGATGGCCTTCGCCACACGGCGCGCAAACATCGTCAGTGACTGATAGTCGTCGTCTGAAAGGTTGAAGATATAGTCGTTCTCCGTCTTGGGCACCACAAGCACATGCCCCTTGTTCACCGGGTTGATGTCGAGAAAAGCAAAGTTTTTCTCATCCTCCGCCACCTTGTAGCACGGAATCTCGCCCGCAATGATTTTACTGAAAATAGTTGCCATTACAATATCTCGATTTTAACGATTTCAAAAGTCATAACACCCTGCGGCACCTTGATTTCCACGATGTCGCCCACGCGCTTTCCGAGCAAGCCCTTGGCTATCGGTGTGCTCGAAGCGATTTTCTTCTCCTTGAGGTTAGCCTCCGAGTCGGCAACGATGGTATACGCCATAGTAGCCCCGTTCTTGGTGTTTTTGATGGTCACGGTGTTCATGATCTGCACCTCGTCGGTGTTGAGTTTAGCCTCATCGATGATGCGTGCGCTCGCGAGCATATCTTTTAGTTGCGAGATTTTCATTTCAAGCATACCTTGCGCTTCCTTCGCGGCATCATACTCGGAATTCTCCGAAAGGTCGCCCTTATCGCGAGCCTCGGCGATGGCAGCAGAAATGCGGGGACGCTCAACGCTTTCAAGGTAAGCGATTTCCTTCATCTTTTTGTCATAACCATCCTTGGTCATGTAGGTAATTGCCATATCGAAATTTATTTTTAAAATTAGTAAAATAAAAAGAGAATCTCTACCAGCGCATGATCGAGACCCCTCTTCTGTCGTTATTATGTTTCTGAGGCAAAGGTAAGCCTAACTTTTATGAAAAGCAAATAAAAACACCAAATTTATCGCCGATATCCTTTTTCATCACATTTATGGGCGAATTTCACCGATAATTCATACCTTTGTATGTTATTACGTAATAAAGAATGAACAAGTCTGACAGTGTGGTGATTATTCCCACATACAACGAAAAAGAAAATATCGAGAACATCATCAACGCCGTGTTCGCGCTTCCGGTGATGTTCGATGTGCTGATTATCGACGACAACTCTCCCGACGGGACTGCCGCCATTGTCGAACGAATGCAGAAGCAATGGGACGGCCGACTGCACCTGCTGAAACGCAGCGGAAAGCTGGGGCTCGGCACGGCTTACATCATGGGCTTCAAATGGTGTCTCAACGCTGGCTATGAGTTTATTATCGAAATGGATGCCGACTTCTCGCATCCGCCGAAGAAACTGCTCGAGCTGCGGCAGGCGTGTCTCGACGGCGCCGATGTGGCTATCGGCTCGCGCTACGTCTCGGGTGTCAACGTGGTAAACTGGCCTATGGGACGCGTCATTATGTCGTACTACGCTTCGGCATACGTCAGAATCGTGACGGGTATGAACGTGCGCGACACGACGGCTGGCTTTGTGTGCTACCGACGCAACGTGCTCGAGGCTATCGATCTCGACAAAATCCGCTTCAAGGGCTACGCGTTCCAGATTGAGATGAAGTTCACGGCGTTCAAGATGGGATGCCGCATCAAGGAAGTGCCGATCATCTTCGTGAACCGTGTGCTCGGAACGAGCAAGATGAACAGCAGCATCTTCGGAGAAGCGGTGTTCGGCGTGTTGCAGCTGCGCATACGCAGCTGGTTTAAGAAATACCCTCAACTCGCCAAGCATCAATAGCTTATGAAGACAATAATCTACAATGCCGACATCGCCAACGAAGGACGTCTGACGCGCGGATATATCGTTATCGACGACGAAATAATCGCCGAAGTGGGCGAAGGCGAGCCGGCAGCGGCGGTGATGGCTGAATGCGACGTGCGCAACGACGTCGACGGCGCGCTGGTGATGCCGGGCGTAATCGACGACCAGGTGCACTTCCGCGACCCCGGACTCACACATAAAGCCGACATCGCAACCGAGTCGGCGGCGGCTGTGGCCGGCGGCGTGACTTCTTACATGGACATGCCAAACACCGTGCCGCCGACAGTCACCATCGACGCTCTCGAGGCTAAAAACCGAAGAGCGCAGGAGGTGTCGGTGGCAAACTACGGATTCTTTATCGGCGCGACCAACGACAATCTGAAAACGCTGATGGCGGTGGACTACAGCTACACGCCGGGGGTGAAACTCTTTCTCGGCGCGTCGACGGGCAACATGCTGGTCAGCGACCGCGACGCTCTGCACGACATCTTTGCCGAAGTGCCCGCGCTGGTTGCCATCCATTCGGAGGACGAGCAGCTGATTCGCAGAAACCGCGAGTTCTACATTAAAAAATACGGCGACGACCTCCCCGTGAAGTTCCATCCGCTGATACGAAGCACGGAGGTGTGCTACAAGTCGACGGCACGCGCCGTGGAATGGGCGGAGAAGTACGGCACAAGGCTACACGTGCTACACGTGTCGACAGCTCGCGAGCTGGAACTGTTCGACAACCGTCCGCTGCTGGAAAAGAAAATCACCGCCGAGGTATGCGTCCACCATCTGTGGTTTACCGACGACGACTACCCTCGCCTCGGAAACCTCATAAAATGGAACCCCGCCGTGAAGTCGTGGGACGACCGCAACGCGCTGCGCAACGGGCTGAGGCAGGGTTATCTCGACATCGTGGCTACCGACCACGCGCCGCATCTGCTGTCGGAAAAGCAGGGCAACTGCCTGAAAGCGGCGTCGGGCGGACCGCTCGTGCAGCACTCGCTGCTGGTGATGCTCGAACTGGTGCGCGAGAAGGTGTTCACGCTCGACCTTGTGGTGCAGAAAATGTGTCACGCGCCTGCCGACCTCTTCGGCGTGGTGCGACGCGGATACCTGCGCCCGGGCTACTACGCCGACATCGTGGTGGTCGACCGCGAGATGCCGTTCACCGTCAGAGCCGAAAACATCCTCACAAAATGCGGATGGTCGCCGTTTGAGGGCTACACGTTCCACAACACGGTGAGACAAACCTACGTCAACGGAAACCTTGCGTTCAACCAGGGTGTGGTCAACAACTCGGTGCGCGGACGGAGACTGAGGTTTGACAACAACACAAACAAACGATAAGAGAAAACTTTACGACAAAGCAATTTTATGGAAACTGATATTACAAAGGGATTGAATCAACAGCAAGTGGCGGAAAGCAGGAATCGCCACGGCGACAACGTGCTGACGCCACCGGAGAAAGCATCGGTATGGACGCAGTTTTTGGAGAAATTCAAAGACCCGCTAATCAAAATCCTGCTCGTGGCACTCGTTCTGTCGATAGGCATCGCCTGCTACGAGGCTTTCTGGCTCAACGCCAGAGGAAAGGCGTTTCTTGAGCCGCTCGGCATCTTCCTTGCCGTGACGCTCGCCACCGTAATCGGATTCGTCATCGAGCTGAACGCTAACAAGAAATTCGAGATGCTCAACCAGATGAACGACGACGCGGCAGTGACCGTGGTGCGCGACGGAAACATCACGCAGGTGGCGCGACGCGACATCGTGGTGGGCGACGTGGTGATTCTCGAACCGGGCGACGAGGTGCCTGCCGACGGCAACCTTGTCGACTCGGTGTCGCTGAGCATCAACGAGAGCACGCTGACAGGCGAACCGGTAATCAAGAAGACACACATCGAGGCTGACTTCAAAAAAGACGCCACCTACCCTTCAAACCGCGCGCTCAGAGGCACCACCGTGACTGAGGGCCACGGCACGATGCTGGTTGACGCGGTGGGCGACGCAACGGAATACGGAAAGGTCTACGAGGCGGCTCAAATCGACAACGGCGTGAAAACTCCGCTCACACTGCAGTTCGAACGGCTCGGACGGCTGGTGTCATACGCAAGCTACACTATCGGCGCGCTGATTATCGTAGGCCGCCTTTGCATCTACAACTACGGCGCGGGATTCGAGTGGATGGGCTTCATCGAATACCTGCTCACCACGATTATGCTCGCCGTGACGCTGATTGTGGTCAGCGTGCCAGAGGGTCTGCCGATGAGCGTGACGCTGAGCCTCGCGCTGAGTATGAGACGGATGCTCGCAACAAACAATCTGGTGAGGAAAATGCACGCCTGCGAGACGATGGGTGCAACAACCGTGATATGCACCGACAAGACGGGTACGCTGACTCAGAACCAGATGAGAATCTACGAAACGCAGTTTGCCGCCCTGGGAAAATCGCAGCAACTTGCCGACAACAATGAGTCGAAGCTGATCGCAGAAGCAATCGCAGTAAACTCCACGGCATTCCTCGACCGCGGCGCCGACCGGCCAACCGTGGTGGGAAACCCTACGGAAGGCGCGTTGCTGCTATGGCTCAACGACCAGCACACCGACTACAAGCCGCTGCGCGACAACGCCGCCGTGACGGAGCAGCTGCCGTTCTCCACGATGCGCAAATTCATGGCAACGGTGGTCGACAGCGGTGTTTGCCCGGGCAAGCGCATTGCCTACGTGAAAGGTGCGCCTGAAATCGTAATCGACAAATGCCGCAACTTCCCCGACGGAGTGACAAAGGAACAGCTGCGAGAGGCTCTGCTCGGATACCAGCAGAAGGCTATGCGCACCCTCGGATTCGCATACCAGGAGGTGGGCGATGGCAAAGCGGTGGAGAGCGACTCGCTCAACGCCGACAACCTGACGTTTATGGGCATCGTGGCAATCTCCGACCCCGTGCGCACCGACGTGCCGGCGGCTGTGAAGGAGAGCATCGACGCTGGAATCAAAATTAAAATCGTGACGGGCGACACTCCTGGCACCGCAAAGGAAATCGGACGGCAGATAGGACTGTGGAATGACAATACCGACAACGACAGCAACATAATCACCGGACCAGACTTCGCTGCCCTCGACGACAACGACGCTGCCGAGGCGGCACGCCGCATAAAGATTATGTCGCGCGCACGTCCTACCGACAAGTCAAGACTCGTCGGACTGCTGCAACAGCAAGGCGAAGTGGTGGCTGTCACCGGCGACGGAACAAACGACGCTCCAGCTCTGAACGCCGCGCAGGTGGGTCTGTCGATGGGCGACGGAACATCGGTGGCGAAGGAAGCAAGCGACATTACAATCATGGACAACTCGTTTGCAAGCATCACAAGAGCCGTGATGTGGGGACGGTCGCTCTACCAAAACATCCAGCGGTTCATCCTCTTCCAACTCACCGTAAACCTCGTGGCTTGCACCATCGTGCTGATTGGTGCATTCACCGGACAGCAGTCGCCGCTCACCGTCACACAGATGCTGTGGGTAAACCTGATAATGGACGCTTTCGCAGCCCTCTCGCTCGCTTCGCTGCCGCCAAACGAAGCCGTGATGCGCAACAAGCCGCGACGGCTCAACGACTTCATCATCAACCGCACGATGAAATGGTTTATCATCGGAGTCAGCGCTGTGTTTGTCGTCGTGCTGTTCGGATTCATGCAGTATCTGAAGGCAAACCAAGTGGACTCGCTCGACGGCTTCAACCTGCCCGACTTCTTCGCAAGCTTCCTCAACTTCAGCAACGCTGAGATGAACGCATACGACGTGACTCTGTTCTTCACTTTCTTCGTAATGCTGCAGTTCTGGAACCTCTTCAACGCGAAAAGCTTCGAAAGCGACTACTCCGGATTCAGCCGTCTGCGCGACAGCAAAGTGTTCTTCCTGACTGCCGCGATAATCATCGTCGGACAGGTGCTTATTGTCACCTTCGGCGGAGAAATGCTCAACGTAGTGCCGCTCGGTTGGAAAGACTGGCTGAGACTGATCATCGCATCGTCGGCGGTAGTGTGGATAGGCGAGCTCGTGCACCTCGTGCTGCGGCTCAAACACAAAAAAGCATAACTCACTATGGGACTCGTTTACAACAACAAAAACAAACTCGACATCGAAATCCTCTCGGAGGAAAAACTGGAGAAGAACGAAGGCAAACTCTGCGACTTCGTTATAATCCCCGAAAGCCATGACGAGTCGACCGACAACAGCGACAAAGAAAAAAGCGAATAACGCCCCCCTACTTCTCAAAAAGCCTCCCCCTCGGAGGCTTTTTTTGTGCCGCTACTTACACGCAGCTGCGCGCATGGGGCATAGGCATAAAAAAAATTGATTGTCTCCCGACAACCAATCTTAATTAACCTTAAATCTAATACCATGAAAAACACATTGCAAAGGTATCGAGTTTTGACTAATCCACAAGCGTCAGCCTAAAAAAATATCACGTATTGGCAATAGTTTAACTTATGCGGGCAGATTTGTTGCCCACACAAGCATAAGAGAACACAAAAACAAGTCAGAAATGCGCCAATTCCGCAACACACACTGCGGTTATTGACAAATAATCGCTAACTTTGCAGAAAACAAACACGCCAATGATAATCAAAGACGCGAAATTCGTTATAAGCAACTCCGATGTGAGGAAATGTCCGGAAGGCGACACGCCTGAATATGCATTCATCGGACGGTCGAACGTGGGCAAATCATCGCTCATCAATATGCTGACCGGCCGAAAAGGCTTGGCCATGACTTCGTCGACCCCAGGAAAGACTATGCTCATAAACCATTTTCTGGTCAACGACAGCTGGTATATCGTCGACCTCCCCGGCTACGGCTACGCAAGGAGGGGCAAAGACGCCCGCGAGAAGCTGCGCACGATGATCGACTCTTACGTGCTCCACCGCCATCAGATGACCAACCTGTTTGTGCTCGTCGACATACGCCACAAGCCGCAAGCCATCGACCTCGAGTTTATAAACTTCCTCGGAGAGAACGGAATCCCGTTCAGCATCGTTTTCACGAAAGCCGACAAACTCGGTCCGATAGCCGGAAAAAAGATGGTGGCGGCATACAAGGAGGAACTCTCGAAACTTTGGGAAGAACTGCCGCCGATATTCATCACTTCAAGCTCCGACTTCCGCGGCCGCGAAGAGCTGCTCGACTACATTGAAAGTATCAACAAATCACTCTGACAAGCTATGGCAAACCACAATACAGAACAAGAATTTGCAACGGCGATAAAAGATTGCCGCGAGATTTTCGAGAAAAAACTGAAAGACTACGGTGCGGCGTGGCGCATACTCCGACCGTCGTCGCTCACCGACCAAATTCTAATCAAGGCTTCACGCATACGCTCGCTCGAAACCAAAGGCGAGGCGATGGTGAACGAAGGCATACAGCCGGAATTCGTGGGCGTGGTGGGACTGATACAACTGGAGCTCGGAGCAGCCGACCAAGTCGACATATCCGCCGAAGAGGCGCTCTCGCTCTACGACAAATGGATTGGCAAGACCACACGGCTGATGCTCGCCAAAAACCACGACTACGACGAGGCGTGGCGACTGATGCGCGTCAGTTCATACACCGACATTATCCTGTCGAAACTGCAACGCACCAAGCAGATTGAAGACCACAACGGAAAGACAATCATCTCCGAAGGCATCGACGCCAACTATATGGACATGATAAACTACGCTCTGTTTGCGCTCATCAAACTGAGTTATGACAAATAGCCACTCTTCGACTCCGCATTGGCGGGAAACTGCCGCAAGAGGGACTGTGCTGGCGCTGAGACTAGCGGTCGGCGGAACGTTTGTGTTCTCCGGACTTGCTAAAGCTATCGACATCTGGGGCGTTGGCTACAAAATCGACGACTATCTGGCTGCGTTCGGATGGTCGTGGGCAATGCCGTTTGCCGGAATGATGGCGGTGGCGTTGCCGCTTTTTGAGTTTCTTGCCGGACTGATGCTCGTCATCGGCTCGTTCCGACGCGCCACGGTGATTGCTCTGCTGTGCTGCATGGCGTTCATGCTGCCGCTGTCGGCCTACGTGATGGCTTGCGACCCTGTCCCCGACTGCGGATGCTTCGGAGAGGCATGGACCCTCGGAAACACCGCTACGTTCTGGAAAAACGTGGTGCTGACGGCCGCCCTCGCCTATCTGCTGTTGCGCAACAAGAGGCTGCGCAGCCTCTACGGTCCTGCCGTGCAATGGCTCACGCTCACCATGCCTGCCATCGTGGCGATGATTGTTATGGCTT
>ENA-OURN01000585-OURN01000585.1-human-gut-metagenome-genome-assembly--contig:-NODE-585-length-13603-cov-10.3273_pt1 | contig 13603 bp, 7 predicted proteins | sample MGYA00242099_ERZ508987 | MGnify/ENA primary metagenome ERZ508987 (study PRJEB26280, sample SAMEA2531405) | human gut metagenome | biome: human gut; feature: human-associated habitat; material: faeces... | reverse complement strand
GAGCTGGCGGAGGTGGGGCGCGGGGGCGGCATGGAGGGGAGCGCCCTGCGCGTCGTGCGGCCGTTCATCAGGAAGATGAAGAGCACGAGCACCACGAAGATGCCGCCTTCAACGAGCGATTTGCGGATGTTTGAAATCGAGGCATCGATGAATTTCTGTTGGCGATAGAGTTCAGTGTTGACCTTCACGTCGGCAGGGAGCGACGACTTGAGGGTGGCGATGGCCGTGTCGAGGCGTTCCGTCAGTTCGAGTGTGCCGACGGAGGGCTGTTTCGTGATGGTCAGCAAAACGCCCGGTTTGCCAGAGATGGAGGCCAGGCCCATGCGGGGCGACTTCACGGCAGGGCGCACGTCGGCCACGTCGGCCAGCACCACGGGGCGGCCCTGCGGCGTGAGTTTCACGACGGATTGCGACATCTCGTCGGCATCGCTCGTGGAGAGCAGGCCGCGCAAGATATATTCGTTGCCATATTCATATAATACGCCGCCGGTGGCGTTGCGCGTCATGGCTTGTGTGGCCTCCATTACCTCTGAGAGACTCACCCCATAGTGGCGCATGCGCTCAGGATGGAGTTGCACTTGATATTCCATGATGTTTCCGCCCATCACCGTCACCTGTGCCACGCCGCCCATTGAGAGCAACTGCGGACGGATGGTCCAGTCGGCCAGCGTGCGGAGGTCGGTTTGCGACGTGGAGTCGGCGGTCAGGCCGATGAAAAGTACCTCTCCGAGAATCGACGACTGCGGGCCGAGTGTCGGTGTGCCAACCCCTTCGGGCATGGCGTCGGCGATGGTGGAGAGCTTTTCGGAAACGATTTGGCGGTCGCGGTAGATGTCGGTGTCCCAATCAAATTCCACCCACACCACAGAGAATCCAACGGTGCTTGAAGAGCGCACACGGCGCACGTCGGTGGCACCGTTGACCGCTGTCTCAATGGGGAACGTCACGAGGCGTTCCACCTCTTCGGCGGCCATGCCCTTGGCTTCTGTCATGATCACCACCGTCGGGGCGTTGAGGTCGGGGAAGACGTCGACCTCCATGTTTTTGGCTGTCCAGCAGCCGCCGATAATCAAGATAAGGGTGGCGAGCACGACGAGTGCGCGGTTGCGCAAGGAGAAAGCGATGATTTTGTTGAGCATGTTCTTGGCCTCCCTTTAATGTTCATGGTTGTGTCCTTCAGGAATGGCACCGCTGCTGGCTGCCAGTTTCACCTGTATTGCGCCGCGCGTCACCACTTCTTCGCCCGCTTTCAGGCCACTGAGGATTTCCACGCGCTGCCCGTTGTTGCCGCCGAGTTTCACCTCTGCCTTGCGGTAGCTGTGGTCGCCTGTGCGGAGGTAGACGTAATAGATGCCCTGTTCCTCCGTGAGCGACGTGACGGGGATGCTGATGACGCCTTGGCGCTCGCGGCCTAAGAGGTAGACCTCCACGAAGGTGCCAGAAACGAGGTGGCCCACGTTGTTGAACTCAAAGATGACGGGAACGAAGAAGTCCCCCGTTTCCGCACTCTTGCCGCGCGACACCAGTTGGCCGTTGAGCGACGAAAGGGCGTAGACGTTGTTGTCGTTGCCCGACGAGAAACGGAAATTGGCCCCCGTGATATTGGGGAGCATGGCGTAGTGGCGTTCCGGCACTTCTGCCCGCAGTTGCAGGCGGCGGCTTTGTGCCACTGTGGCGAGCGGCTGTCCGGCGGAAACATAATCGCCGGGGCGCACCAGCACCTCTTTCACGTAGCCGTTCATGTTGCTTGACACCACGCGGCTCTGGTTGCTGCCGCCCAGGCTCTCCGCTGTGGCCGTTGCCGTCTCATAGCGCTGGCGGGCCGCTTCGAGTTCGCGTGCCGAAATCAGGCGATCGTTGGCCAATGCCTTGGCGCGTTCATATTCTTGTTTTGCCGCACGCAGTTCGGCTGCCGCCGCAGCAGCAGGATTCCCGTTGGCCATCTGTTGGGCAGAGACAACGAAAAGCCCCTGTCCGTTGCCAACGGCTTCGCCCTCCGTCACCGCCTTTCCAGCATATTTCACGATGCCGGCCATCGTTGCCGTGATGGTCGTTTCGCCGCCTGCGGCAGGCAGAATCTGTCCGCTCACGGTGATCACTTCCGAAAACGCAGAGGGGCTGACGCGTTCCGTGGCCACTCCCGCCGCCTTGGCTTCTTCGGGTTCCAGAATGATGTCATTGTCGTTGTGCTTGTCGGCCTTCTCTTCGTGTTTCTCGCCGTCGTGTTCGTCGGTGTGCGAGTTGTGGTTATGGCAAGACGTCAGCAAGGCTGCCGGAAGCAATAGGGCCAGCAACCAGTGTTTGTTCATGAAATGTTTGTTCATAAGATAGTTAAATTCGGGGTATATTCTTTTGGAAAAAAGGCGCACTTCTCCCTTACTAAGGCAGGCTACGCCACATCCGCCGGGCGTGGGTTTTGCCGCGTCCGGTGAATCAGAAAAGTGTCGTGGTGTAAATAAGAAGAAGCTTAAGTAATGGTGATTTTTACCATTATTCAAGTCAAAAGAAAGGGCGGGGCACGCCCGGCCGTCGCTTGGCGGCAGCCATAAAAAAGCCTGGAAACGCTGGTGTGCGTTTCCTTGGAGATTGTCAGTATCGTGCATTCCGGCACTTCCACGCATTGCAGCGGCAGAAAGAACGGCAGCCATGTGGGCGCGTCGGCAAACTGAGGCCGCGTGCCAGCGGGGAGGAACGTGCGCATGCTCTGAACCACGCAGTCGTTTTCGTTGCAGTCGTGCAACGGTGTGGGGTGCTTGTGCAATGGTGCGTGATTGTCGTGCGGCGGAATGCTTTCCCCGTGTGACGGAACGGAATGTTCGGCCGTGTCACAATGACTCCAGGCCATGCACACCGCTTCACCGTGATGGTGGTGGGGGAGCATGGCCACAACGAGCGTCAAGATGATGATACACCAGACGCGCCAGAACTGTGGAGCCGAACATTTCTTCATACCTGCAAAGGTAGTGATAAGATTTTGCAAGCTGGTTGCAAATAGGCAGCAAAACAAGCGCGGAGCGTTTTTCGTGTCTTTTTTTGTGGCCTTAGCAAGGCTCAGTGTAATATTAATTTGTAAATTTGTGCCGATTGATAATGAAAAATATGCTGGGGATGGCCTTAAAGATGCTCGTCCCCGCCAAAGATACCACGACAACACATTTACCTAATCTTTATAGAACTACTTAACAAACTAACTCAATGAGAACCAATCTCTACAAGACCTTTCTGCTTGCCTCAGCCTTGGCATGGACATGCCCCGGTGTGGCCAGTGCAGACGAAACCCCCTCGCAACTCGATTGCGCCACAACGGTGTTTTCACAGCCCGGCGTGAAATTTATGCACAAAATTCGCGCCACAAACGCCCAAGCGACGCTCTCCGTGAGCGGTTTGCCGAAGGGATTGACGTGGAATGCCACGCGGCGTGTGGTGGAAGGCGTGCCGCAGAAATCGGGCCGCTATACGTATCAAATCCATGTGACGGAGCATGGCAAGACCACCAGCGAGAAGGTGACGTTCGACGTGTCAGACCAGTTGCAACACCCCATTCCTTTTATGGGATGGCTCTCTTGGAACGCAGTAGAGAGCGAGGTGTCGGAAAGTATCGTGAAGCACGTGGCCGACCTCTTTACGGAGAAAAACCTGACAAACTACGGATGGAACGCCGTGATGATGGACGACTGGTGGCATGCCAAGAGCCGTGCCGCTGACGGACGTCCTTTGCCCGACCCGCAACGTTTCCCCAACGGACTTACGCCAGTGTCTGACTATGTACACGGAAAGGGGATGCGCTTCGGCATTTACACGGATGCTGCCGAATATACCTGTGCCGGTGCCTTCGGCTCGTTTGGCAAGGAACAAATCGATGCCGATGCCTATGCCCACTGGAAGGTCGACATTGTGAAGTGTGACTATTGCAATGCCCCGTCGGAGCGTGACACGGCTTTCATACGCTACCGCGCGATGGCCGATGCCCTTGAAAAGGCTGGTTATGGAACGATGCTCTACATCTGTGAATGGGGTGAGCGCGAACCTTGGAAATGGGGCGCTGAGGCTGGCGGACGCTGCTGGCGTGTCTCGCAAGACGTGCGCGACTGCTGGACTGGCGCTGGCAACGGCGAAGGACTTCTGCAAAGCATCCGCGACATGAAAAATATTTCTGCTTATCAGGGCGTCAACCGCTTCAATGATGCCGACATGCTTTGCACGGGACTTCACGGCACCGGCAAATCCTCAAGTATGCTTTGCGGCGGCAAGGGTCCTGGCATGACGCAGGACGAATATCGCTCGCAGTTTGCCCTCTGGTGTATGTGGTCTTCTCCGATGGCCCTCTCGTTTGACCCGCGCAAAGAGCTCCAGGCCGATGATGAGGCCATCTTGAAGAGCGGCGAAGTCATCGCCCTCAATCAAGACGCTATGGGCCAACAGGCCGATTTGATTTCTGAGGCCGACAGCCTCGTTATCTTCGCCAAAGACTGTGAGAACGGCGACGTGGCCCTCTCTGTCACCAATATCTCTGAAAAATCCAAGACGGCCGTTTTCGATTTCTCAAAAGTGCCGGGACTTGATGTCCAGAAAACCTACGTCGTTCGCGACCTTTGGGCCGAGCAGCAGCTCAGCGACGCCAAGGGAACGCTTTCGGCAGAGGTGAGAAGCCACGCCACGCGTGTGTTCCGTCTGGCTGAGAAGAAAAATGGCGTGAAGGCCGTTTCTCCGCTGTCTGTTCCGGGCTTCTCTGTGGCTGCCAGCAAGGGCAAACTCGTTGTTGCAATGCCAGGTACGGAAAAACTCTCCAAGCGCATCTTGGTGATGGACCTCAGCGGACATGTCAAGAAAATCATGACGACAACGGGCGTGAACGTGAAGATGAAACTCCCCGCAGGAAACTACTACGTCGGCGTGGCTTGCAATGCGCAGGTGGTGCGCACGAAGGTCGTGATGTGAGAAAAGATTGCTTCCACGTGGGAGCAGTGTGCAGAATAATATAAATGGTTGCAGGGGTGCTCTAAGAATAGGGCATCCCTGATATTTTCTATAAGGTAAGTGGGTGTTTCCTGCATGGATAATTTTGAATACCTACTTACCATTGCTTAATAAACAATACACCGATGATCACAGCAAACGACATTATGGAAACGATGCTCAGCATGGAGAATGAGAAACAGCGGCAGGTGCTTTCCCGCTTCTTCAAAACAGGTAAGGGCGAATATGGCGAGGGCGACCAGTTTCTCGGCTTGAGAGTTCCTCAAACCAGAATGGTCGTGAAAGCTGCGCGGCTGCAGGTGGCGTTGCCCGAAATCAGCAAACTGCTTCATTCCAAATGGCATGAAGTGAGGCTCTGCGGCTTCCTTCTGCTCGTGGAGGAAATGAAAGAGGCATTGCCAAAGCGCCGTCATCCCGGACGTCCGGAACTTCGGGCGGCGTTGGTCGAATTCTTTTTGCGCCATGCGTGCCAGGCCAACAATTGGGACCTTGTGGACCTCTCGTGCGGAAACATCCTTGGCGTTTTTCTGCTTCATCCTCTTCCCAATGGTTCGCTGCCCAGCCGCACCATTCTCGATACGCTTGCAGAAAGTTCCAACCTTTGGGAGCAGCGCATTTCCATCGTATCAACGATTGCCCTCATCCGGCAAAACCAGTATGCTGATACTCTCCGCATTGCTGAAAAACTCTTACACCATCCCCACGACTTGATACACAAGGCCGTTGGCTGGATGTTGCGGGAAGTGGGCAAGCGCGACATTGACGTCCTGCGTTCCTTCCTTTCAAAACATCATTGCGAAATGCCCAGAACGGCCTTGAGATATGCCATCGAAAAGATGGATGCGACAGAGAGGCAACGGTGGATGAAAAAGCTCTGATGAAAAAGCAGGCAACGGCCTTGGATGGACTTCTTGGGAGGTTTCTGCCAGTGGATTCAACGGAATTTCTTAACTTTGTGTTTTATATATAATGGTGAATGTATATGTAGGGGAATCCATCCCTGTCTTCAGAGGCGGCTTCCATCCGCTCTTCGCCATTACTAAAGACGTTTATCTCCGTTGGAGTCTGAGACATCCGCCCCAACTCATCAGTTTGAACTATGAAGAAAAGTATACAGCATAAAGCCAAGAAGTGGGTGATAGGCATACTCCTGTCGCCCTTCGTTCTTTTTCTCCTGCTCGCCGTGTTGCTTTATCTGCCGCCTGTGCAAAACTTTGTGGTGCATCGTGTGGCCGCTTCCCTCTCCGAATCGACAGGCATGAACATCAGTGTCAGCCGCGTGCGTCTTTCTTTCCCGCTCGACCTCTCGGTGAAGGGCGTCGAGGTGATTGACGGCCGAGACACTGTCGTTTCCGCCAGCAGTCTGTACCTCGACGTGCGCCTCAAACCGCTCTTTGAGGGCCGTGCCGATATTGACGGCTTTAGCCTCTATGATGCCAAAGTTAATTCGAAGCATTTCATATCAAATACCTACATTCGTGGAAAAATCGGACGTCTTCAGGCCGCTGCACACGGCGTGGAGTGGACACGCGGCGCGGTGAAACTCAACCAGGCCAGCCTTGACGATGCCGATCTCTATGTGGCCTTGAGCGACACGGCCCGCGAGGAACCCGACACGCTGCCTTCCATGCCGTGGCGCATCGTGGCCGAACAAGTGACCATCAATCGTTCGCGGGTGAGCCTCTCCATGCCTGGCGATTCCATGCGCCTCATGGCTGAAATGGGTAAGGCCCGTTTGGAGGGTGGCCTGTTTGATACGGGGCGTCCGTATTATTCCGTGCGTCGTTTCAATGTTGAAAAGGGTGGGGTGGTCTATGCCGCGCTTCCTTCCGATTCAGCGGTTTCCGTTTCGGCGAAAGCCGTCGGCAACGCTGCTTTTGCCTTGTCCAACACCTTGCTTTGGAAGAAATTCAGGATGGAGGAAAAACTGTCGGCCGATTACATCGCCGTCAACAATCTTCGCCTCCAACTCGACACCCTATCTTACGATGAGAAAGGAACGCTGCGCACTTATTTGGCGGCTTTGGCTTTCAACGAGCATAGCGGACTGAAAGTGGAAAACGCCAAGGGTCGCATTTATATGGACACGGCACGCCTCTTCCTGCCGCTCTTGGAACTCTCTACGCCTGCATCGAAAATCAAGGCGCGGGCCGACCTCAATTTCAACGCCTTCACGCCAGGCCGCCACGAAACCATGTCGCTGGCGCTCAATGCCTCGCTCGCTTCTGAGGATGTCAGAACGCTGGCCAAGGGGTATGCCGACGACTATATTTTGGAGGCGTTTCCCAGTGTGCCTCTGACGGTTGAAGGGCGCATAGAAGGCAATATCAGTCATCTGTCGCTCTCGCGCTTGCATTTGGCCTGGCCGCAGCTTCTGTCTGTCACGTTGAAAGGCTCCGCCAACGACATCGCTGAGGCCTGGTGCACTGCCAAGTTTGATTTTGAAACCCGCATCGGGAAGGGCACTTTCATCCAGAAATTCCTGCCGCTGCTGGCCCGTGGCTTTTTCGATATTCCCAACGGCACATCGGCCCGCGGTGACTTCCGCATGAAGGGCAACCATTATGCAACAGGCTTCCGCGTGAACGCTTTGCGCGGTTGGCTGGGTGCCAAAGCAGATGTTGACCTCGACCGCGAAACCTACGCCTTGAAAGCTGTGGCGCATGCCTTCCCGTTGGGGCGTTTCTTGCCGGGTTATGGTCTCGGCGACTTTAGCGGCACTTTGCAAGGCGCTGGCCGCCATTTCGACCTCCTTTCGGCGATGTCTTCGTTGGAAGCAAAAGCCCAGGTGGACCACCTCGTGGCATCGGGGCAAACCTTTAGCGGATTGTCGCTCAAAGCCAGTAGTCGCCGCGGACAGGTGGTGGTGGATTTCGCCAGCAACAATGCCTTGCTGGAGGCAAACGGAAAACTGACGGCATCGCTCGGGCGCGACATTGAAGCCCGGCTGATGCTCGATTTGCTGAACGTTGACTTGAAGGCGCTGGGCATGGTGAAAGACACGTTGCAGGCCGGACTGATAGTTGACGTCACGGCCCGCACCAACCGCAAACTGACGGCTTACAGCGCACAGGGCGGTTTCTCCAATATCCATTTCTCAACGCCTACGCGCGGTTTTGCAGCCATGGACCTCAACTTCGATGTTGCCACGGCTGCCGACACCACCACCGCCTGTATCACGGCGGGCGACCTTGACCTCGACTTCGGTGCCAAAGGGGATGTCGACCATCTGATGGCCAGTCTCTCCCGCTTCTCCAAAGTGCTAATGCGCCAGTTCGAGAAGAAGAAAATCGACCAGGAGATGCTGCGTCGCGCTTTCCCCGTGATGAAGTTCCATCTTGCGGCAGGGCGTGAAAACCCCCTCAGCCGCTTTCTTTTTTTCAAGGGAATCGACTATCAGGAAGCGCGTCTCGAACTCTCGTCCGACCCTCTGAACGGGATGGGCGGGCGTTTCGACGTGAGTCGTTTCCAACAGGGCAACTTGCAGCTCGACACCATTCATTTCGCACTCTCACAAGACACGGCGGGCCTTAATCTTGATGGCACCATTCGCAACTATCTGCGCAAGAACCCTAATAAGTTCACGGCACGTCTCAGTGCCTATATCCATAATTCGGGTATCGGGTCGCACATCGACTTCACCGACAGCCAGGGCCGCAAGGGTATTGACCTGGGGCTGCGGGCTGACTTCATCAACAATGGTCTCAACCTCTCCCTCTCGCCCAACAACCCGATCATTGCCTACCGACGCTTTAACGTCAACGACGAGAATTTTATCTTCCTCGGCAAGAACAAAGACATCAAGGCCGACATGAATCTTCTGGCCGACGACGGCACAGCTTTGAGCATCTACAGCACTCCGGCCGACTCTGTCAACGACATCACATTGAGCATCAACAACCTCAATCTTGGCGAGCTCTCCAACGTGATGCCCTATCTGCCAAAACTCGAGGGCATGCTGAGCGGCGACATGCACGTGATGGACGACCACCAGAACGGGAGCCTCTCTGCCGCTGCTCAGTTCAAGGCCAAAAGCCTCGTCTTCGAAGATGCCCAATTGGGCAACGTGGGCATGGAAGCTTTCTATATGCCGCAGGGCAACGGCAAGCATTATGCCAACGCTTATGTCAGCACCGACACCTTGGAGGTGCTGCAATGTGAAGGCACCTATGACGACAACAACGGACACTTCGACGGAACTGCCAATTTGCACGATTGCCCACTGCGCCTCATCAACGGTTTCCTCGTTGGCACTGACGTTGCCATGCGTGGCGAAGCTGGCGGCGAACTCCACATCACGGGAACGGCCGATGCTCCAGTGCTTGATGGCGCACTGGCATTCGACGATGCCCACCTCTATTCTGAGGTCTATGGTTTCGACTTCCTGATGGACCCCACGCCGGTGGAAATCCGTGCGAGTCAGATGAACTTGAAGAACTATGCCCTGCGCTCTGCGAAGAACGAAAACCCGCTTTTGCTCAACGGCACGCTCGACATGCGCGACTTCTCGCGCATCGGTCTCAATTTCTCAATGCGGGCCAACAATTTCGAGCTCATCAACGCCAAGCGAAACAGCCTTTCGCTGCTCTATGGAAAGGTTTATGCCAACTATCTCGGAACGCTCAAGGGAACGTCTGACAACATCAGCATCCGCGGTAAACTCGAGATTCTCGACCGCACCGACATGACCTACATCCTCAAGGACTCACCATTGACGGTTGACGACCGCTTGCACGACCTCGTGCAGTTTGTTTCCTTCCGCGACTCGGCTATCGTTGAGGAAAATACGCCGCTGGAAGTCAGCGGATTCGACCTCACGCTGGGCATCTCCATCAGCGATGCCGCACGCTTCCGCTGCAGTCTGAGTGAAGACGGGCAGAACTACGTGAACCTCGAAGGTGGCGGCGACCTCACCATGCGCATTACGCAACAGGGCGACATGCGCTTGACGGGACGCTTCACGGCCAACAGCGGCGAGATGAAATACTCGCTGCCCATCATCCCGCTCAAGACGTTCAACATCGTCCAAGGAAGTTATGTCGACTTCACGGGCGACATGATGAACCCAACGCTCAACATCACCGCCAAGGAGCGCGTGAGGGCAACGGTGGTTGAAAACGACCAGCCGCGCACCGTGCCTTTCGATGTGGGGGTGCAAATCACGCAGCCGCTCAACAATATGGGCCTGACGTTCATCATTGAAGCGACGGAAGACCTCACGGTGCAAAATCAGTTGGCCACGATGTCGGCCGACCAGCGGAGCAAAACGGCGGTGGCCATGCTCGCCACGGGCATGTATGTGACCGACGATATGCTCACTTCGGGAGGCAGCGGATTCAAGGCCAGCAACGCCCTCAACGCCTTCCTTCAGAGCGAAATCCAGAACATCGCTGGCAGTGCACTGAAAACCATCGACCTCTCCATCGGCATGGAAAACAATACGAGCGCCGCAGGCACCGAAACCACCGACTATTCCTTCCAGTTTGCCAAACGCTTCTGGAACAACCGCATTAGCGTGATCATCGGAGGAAAGGTCAGCACAGGCGAAGACGCTCAAAACTCTGCCGAGAGCTTCATCGACAATGTGGCCATTGAATACCGTCTCGACAAGAGCGCCACGCGCTATGTCAAGGTCTTTTACGACCGCAGCACGCGCGACCCGCTTGAAGGACAGCTCACGCAAACTGGCGCCGGACTGGTGTTGAGGAGAAAAACCGACAGGCTCGGCGAACTCTTCATCTTCAAACGCAAGAAGAAAACAGACGTTAAGTAGGTGGCCACTTACTTAAAAGGTAGGTCGATTGTCGCAGCATGCTCAGTTGAGGCTGATGCTGAGGCTGATGCGAGATATTTCCGTTCGCCAATACCCACTTATAAACCAAGCAACAAACATGAAATTTCCATATATATTCCCCGCGCCACGTCCCCTCCATCTGTGGCTCGCAAGCATTGCCCTCCTGCTGTCTGCCTGCTCCACCACGAGTCATCTGGCGGAAGACGAGCAACTTTATATCGGTATTGACCACATCTCCTACGACGGCACGCCGCTCTCCTCAAAGCATAAGGCTGAGACGGACTCTGCAGGGGTCATCACCTCAATTGGTAATGCCGTTGAGGCGGTGGGCGACGTGTTGCGTGGCAACGGGACGAAAGCGCTTGAAGAGCAGATGAAGGCGCCCGAAAAACGCAAACTCTCAGCCGAGGAGCGCAGGGCGGAAAAGAAGCGCCGAGAGGCGGAACAAGCTGCTTTTGCCACGGCAAAAGAAGAAGTGGAGGCCGTTTTGGCCTATCCGCCAAACTATGCCCTTTTCGGATCTTCTTCCATGCGTTCGCCCTTCCCCGTGGGGCTGTGGGTGTATAATGGTTTCGTTGACCATCAGGAAGGTCTTGGAAAATGGATTTTCAAGACCTTTGCCGCCACTCCCGTCTATGTCAGCACGGTGAGTCCGGAGGTGCGTGCCCGCGTGGCGGCAAACACGCTCCACAACTATGGATTTTTCAGTGGGCGCGTCAATAGTGAAGTGCTTCCGCAGCGCAATCCGCGAAAGGCAAAGGTGGCTTACAGCGTTTATGCCGGGCCGCTCCATCGCCTCGACTCCATCGCCTATCTCAATTTCCCAGCCCGCGCCGACAGCCTTTTGCGGGCCACCGAGGGCCAGCGCCTGCTCAGAAAGGGCGACGCCTTCAGTGTGGTCAATCTCTCCAACGAGCAGACACGCATAGAAAATCTCTTCCGCGAAAACGGCTACTACTATTATTCTGCAGCCTACACCACCTACCGTGCCGACACCCTCATGCGGCCTGGTTTTGTTCAGCTGCGTGTGTCTCCTTTGGCAGACCGTCCTGAACGCGTGCGCCATCAATGGCACATGGGCCACACGTATATCAGTATGCGCCGCGCAGACCTCGACCAGCTCGACCAGTCGGTGCAAGGTCGCACCTTCACCTTTAATTATTCTGGCAAAAAAATGCCGCTTCGTGCCCCTATGTGGTTCCGCGCTGTCAGTCATCGCAAAGGCGAACTCTTTCGCTTGAGCGACAGCAACACGACGCTCGAAAAGCTCGGCGCTATGGGCGTGTTCAGTCAGATTGATGTCAACTATGTGCCGCAGGACACCACGGAAAACTGCGACACGCTCGATCTCTATATCTCCACCATCATGGACAAACTCTTCGACAGCAGTTTTGAAATGAATGCCACGCTGAAGAGCAACCAGCAGGTGGGTCCTGGCGTTTCCTATGGCATCTCCAAGCGCAATGCTTTCCGTGGCGGCGAAAAAGTGTCGTTCAAGATTTTTGGCTCTTATGAATGGCAAACGCGTTCTGGGCGCGGCGGGGGTAATTCCCTGCTCAACTCCTACGAGCTCGGCACGGAACTTTCTCTTGAGTTTCCGCGCTTCATGATGCCTGTTGTCCATCGGCGCCATTTCCGCATGCCGTCGTCCACCACCTTTGCGCTGAATGCCGACTGGAAAAACCGCGCCGGCTTCTTCCAGATGATGTCTTTCGGAGGAAACATCACTTACAAGTGGCACAAGACGCAGTCGACCAACCATGAGTTCACCCTCTTCAGTCTCGACTACGACCGCCTGATTCATAAGACCGGCACGTTCGACAGTATCATGACGGCCAACCCCGCGCTCTACGTGTCCATGCGCAATCAGTTTGTGCCTTCGATGAGCTACACCATCACTTATGCCTCTGCTGCCAACCATCGTAACCCCGTGTGGCTGCAGTTTTCAATCAAAGAGGCCGGCAACGTCACTTCGGGCATCTATGCCGCAACTGGAAAGAAATTTAACGAGCAAAACAAGAACCTTTTCGGAAGTCCCTTTGCCCAGTTTGTGAAAGTCACCGCTGAAGGTCACGAAAACATCCGCCTCAATTCGCGCTTCAGTCTCGCGGCCCGCCTCTTCGCCGGCGCCATCTATAGCTATGGCAACAGTCGGCGGGCGCCCTATGCCGACCAGTTTTATGTCGGCGGCGCCAACAGCGTGCGTGCCTTCACCGTGCGCACCATCGGTCCGGGACGCTACCGCAGCGACAACAGTAAGTATGCCTACATCGACCAAACGGGTGACTTCAAGCTCGAGGCCAATGCCGAATTTCGCGCCCGCCTTTTCGGGTCGCTCCACGGCGCCATCTTCCTTGATGCCGGAAACGTGTGGCTCCTGCGTAAGGACGCCCAGCGCCCTGGTGGTGAACTCACCATGAACAACCTCAAGCACATTGCGGTTGGCACGGGAGCAGGTCTGCGATACGACCTCGACTTCCTCGTCCTCCGTTTTGATGTCGGCATTGGTTTGCATGCCCCATACCAAACGTCGCGTTCTGGATTCTATAACCTCGAACGCTTCAAAGATGGTTTCGCCTTCCATTTCGCCATAGGCTATCCGTTCTGATTCGTAAAAGGGGTGCATTTAGGCAGGAACTGAGTCGCAGATAGGGCTTTTGGTAAAGAGGCGTCAGCGCCCCTGAAAGGTAGGGTGTTCAAGATAGCATATTAAATATTGACAATAGCGTGTCTCGCAACGGAGATTTGCGTTGGCCCGCATAATCGTCTGTTGCGGCGCCAGCATTGTAGCTCACTTTGCTCGCAAAGTGAGGGCCACGAACACGTAGCGAA
>ENA-OURN01000574-OURN01000574.1-human-gut-metagenome-genome-assembly--contig:-NODE-574-length-13739-cov-2.45681_pt1 | contig 13739 bp, 7 predicted proteins | sample MGYA00242099_ERZ508987 | MGnify/ENA primary metagenome ERZ508987 (study PRJEB26280, sample SAMEA2531405) | human gut metagenome | biome: human gut; feature: human-associated habitat; material: faeces... | reverse complement strand
TTTGGATGATAAGGGAATTGTTCCTAACTCTGGTTTCCAACGTTATTCTGCACGTTTGAAAGCTGACTATCAAGTGAAGCCTTGGCTGAAGATGGGAGGAAATGTATCATTTACTCATTATGATAGCCGTGAACAGGATACTGAGGGTGGTACATCAAATGCAAACATCTTTTATGCATCAAATATAATGGGAGCCATTTATCCTATGTATGTTCGTGATGCACAGGGCAATATTATGGTAGATAATCGAGGTTTCCTTCGTTATGATTATGGAAAGCCAGGACAAGATTCAAATGGTAGCCGTAATACGATTCCTAATGCAAATCCGTTGGCAAGTTATATGCTGGATAAAATGAAATATTCGGGTGATGTGGTTAGTGGAAAATGGTCTGCTGATATTGATATTTGGAATGGAATCAAGGCAAAAGTGAATATAGGTGTTGATGTAAATAATGTGCGTGCTACAGAGATGGTTAACCCCTTCTACGGACAGTATTCTGAAACTAGCGGAGTCGGAGGTTTGATCAGTGTAGCTAGTGAGCGTACATTTAGTGTAAATCAGCAGTATTTGTTGACATACAACAAAACATTTAATGATGTTCATAATGTGGATATTTTGGCCGGACATGAAAGTTATGACTATAAATATCAATATTTGTACGGACAACGTGAGAAATTGTATGATCCGAATGTTCCTGAATTAGGCAATGGTATTATGAACCAGAGCAATAATTCATATTCTCGTAATTATGCAACAGAAGGATGGCTGTTCCGTGCACAATATGACTATGATGGACGGTATTTTGTTTCAGCTTCTTTCCGTCGTGATGCTTCTTCTTGTTTTCACCCGGATAATCGTTGGGGTAACTTCTGGTCTGTAGGAGCTGGATGGTTATTAAGCAAAGAGAAATTCTTGGAAAACCAGTCTTGGATTGATATGTTGAAATTTAAAATCAGCTATGGTTTGCAAGGTAATGATAACTTGATGTTCCAAGGTGGTTTGTACCGTAACTACTATCCGTATCAAGACCAGTATACATTGGCAAACAGTAATGGCGATTTTTCAACTTCTCTATATTATAAAGGTAATAAGGAAATTACTTGGGAAACTTCACACAGCTTTAATACTGGATTTGATTTCGCTTTTTGGGGTGGTAAGTTAGGTGGTTCTGTTGAGTACTTCTCACGTAAAACAACCGATATGCTTTATTTCAAACCGGTAGCAGCTTCAATGGGTTATTCCCGTTTTCCTGAGAATGTGGGGTCAATGGTAAACCGTGGGGTTGAATTGGACTTGTATTCCAATATAATTGAAAACAAGAATTTTTCCTGGAATGTAAACTTTAATCTTACACATTTTAAGAATAAAGTCTTGGAATTATCTCCAGAACTGAATGGACAATTGATTGACGGTGCCCGGATTTATCGTGAAGACGAGTCTATGTACCAGCTTTATTTACCTAAATATGTAGGTGTGGATTCTGAAACAGGAGAGAGTCTGTGGGCGCTGGTGACTCCGGATGAGAATGGTAATACAGTTACGAAATCTTATTCTGTCGCTTCTGAAAACAGATTCGCATCAGGTGATATTCTACCTAAAGTTTATGGTGGTTTTGGAACAAGTGTTACAGCCTATGGCTTTGATCTCTCTGTTTCGTTTGCATACCAGCTTGGTGGACGTATTCTGGACTATACTTATCAAGGATTGATGGATGTGGCAGCCCCAGGTAGGGCTTTGCATAAAGATATGTTAAAAGCATGGACTCCTGAAAATAAAAATACGGATGTTCCTCGTATGAATATTAATGACCAATATACGAACAGATTAACAGATCGTTTCTTGACTAGTTCGGACTATTTAAGCTTGCAGAATATTACATTGGGTTATACTTTGCCGAAGAGTCTGACACGTAAAATGCAGATTGACGGTGTCCGTGTATTCTTTGTTGCAGATAATGTGGCTTTGCTGACAGTTCGCAAAGGGTTGGACCCACGTCAAGGTTATGTGGCTGCTGACAATGTATATTCACCTATCCGCACAATTTCCGGAGGTATATCTTTAAATTTCTAATTTAGCAACCCATTTTTAAGAATATGAAATTGTCAAATAAATATATAGCATTTGCAAGTGTCGCTTTATTAATGGCATCTTGCGATTTGGATAAATTTCCTGAAGGAGATTACATATCTGAAGAACAGAAAGAAGATATAATCAATGGCAGACCTAATTTGATAACTGCTGAAGTGAACGCTATGGCAGCCAAATTAAATACTTTTGGTACGATTTCAGATGATGCCACTACTTATCATAATGACTATGGTATTCCTGCGGTATCTATGATATTGGAATCAGGAGGGCAGGACTTGGTTGCATTGGTTAATGGATATAACTGGTTTAATACATCTCAGAATTATAGTGACAGAGTATACGATAGTTCAAGCGATGAATTGATTTGGAAAACGTTCTATAATCACTTGAAAGCTGCAAACAATGTATTGAAATTGATAGCGGCAGATACGGAAAATTCTTCTTTGAAGGTTTATCGTGGCCAAGCTTTAGCTGCTCGTGCTTATGACTATCTGAACTTGGTTCAAATTTATCAGTTTACTTATGCAGGTCATGAAAATAGCCTGGCAGTACCTATTGTTACAGAAACAATGACTGATGAAGATATGCAGAATAATCCGCGTGCAACTGTACAGCAGGTGTATGACCAGATTATGAGTGACCTGAATACGGCTGCTGATTTATTGACCGGGTATGATAATGGCTCAAACAAAGATCAGATTGATGAGGCAGTAGTTTACGGATTGCGTGCTCGTGCTAATCTGTTAATGCAAAAATGGGCGGATGCAGCTAAAGATGCAGAACGTGCCATTGCTGGCGGTACACCTCAGACTTTAGCCCAGGTATCTACTCCTACCTTTAATTCAGCATCGGCAAGTTCATGGTTATGGGGAGTGATGATTACGCCTGATAATGATGTTGTCCAGACAGGTATTATCAACTGGCCTTCGCACTTGTGCTCTTTTACCGGGAACGGTTATACTTCAGGAGTGCCTGATGGATATAGAAAGGTGAATTCTGCATTATATGATTTAATACCCGAAACAGATATCCGTAAACAATGGTTCTTGTCTCCGGATAATAAATCTTCATTGATTGATAATGAGCAGATTGAGGGTACTTCCATCGTTGAATATTTTGGTTTGACTCCGTATGTAAATACAAAGTTCGGAGCTTATCAAAGTATATTTGGTAACACAACCAATGCGTCAGACTGGCCTTTGATGCGTGTTGAAGAAATGTATCTGATAAAGGCTGAGGCAGAAGCCATGGGTGGTAATCTGAGTGGCGGAAAGAGTACATTGGAAAATTTTGTACGGACATATCGGGATCCTTCCTTTACAAGTAAAGCTAATTCGGCACAGGATTTTCAGGATGAGGTTTGGTTGCAGCGTCGTATGGAACTTTGGGGAGAAGGTTTCTCACTGTTCGATATCCTACGCTTGAAAAAGCCGGTGGTTCGTAAGAATACGAATTATGACCCGTCTGTACAATATAATTCAGCAGCAGAAGCGCAGATCCTGATCTATCGGATTCCGCAATGTGAAATGGAAACCAATTCCGGAATCAGTGACACTGATAACAATCCGGCTGCTCCACAACCACAACTATAGGGAATAACTGTAATAAAAAAGAGGATGACGTTCAACGTTCATCCTCTTTTTTTGTTATATTTGTCGCGAACTTATTTAGATTGATAGATAAATGAAAGAATTTGTAATTTCTGAAGCACAGGTTGAAACTGCCATCTTAGTTGGTTTGATTACTCAGACACAAGATGAGCGTAAGACCAAGGAGTATTTGGATGAGTTGGAGTTCTTGGCCGAAACGGCCGGAGCAACAGTGGTGAAAAGGTTTACTCAGAAACTGCCTGCTGCCAATTCCGTGACTTATGTCGGTAAAGGAAAGCTGGAAGAAATCAAGGAATATATTCATCAGGAAGAGGAAAATGAGCGTGAAGTCGGAATGGTGATTTTTGATGATGAACTTTCTGCCAAGCAGATACGTAATATAGAAGCTGAACTGAAAGTGAAGATTTTGGACCGTACTTCGCTGATTCTGGATATTTTTGCCATGCGGGCTCAAACTGCAAATGCTAAAACACAAGTGGAGCTGGCCCAATATAAGTATATGCTGCCTCGTCTGCAACGTTTGTGGACTCACTTGGAGCGTCAGGGAGGTGGATCCGGTGCCGGTGGAGGTAAAGGCTCTGTGGGATTACGTGGGCCGGGTGAAACTCAGTTGGAAATGGACCGTCGTATCATTTTGAATCGTATGTCATTGTTGAAAGAACGGTTGGCTGAAATTGATAAACAGAAGTCCACTCAACGTAAAAACCGTGGGCGTATGATACGTGTAGCTTTGGTAGGGTATACCAATGTGGGAAAATCTACTTTAATGAATTTGCTTTCAAAAAGCGAGGTCTTTGCTGAAAATAAACTTTTTGCAACATTGGACACCACAGTACGCAAAGTGATTATTGAGAATCTGCCATTTCTGCTTACAGATACCGTAGGATTTATCCGTAAATTACCAACGGATTTGGTTGATTCCTTTAAATCAACTTTGGACGAAGTGCGTGAAGCAGATCTGCTGATTCATGTGGTGGATATTTCTCATCCGGATTTTGAGGAACAAATTTCTGTGGTTGATAAAACGATTGCTGACTTGGGGGCAGGTGGAAAGCCTACCATGATTGTTTTTAACAAGATAGATGCTTATACCTATATAGAGAAAGCAGAGGATGATTTGACTCCTAAAACCAGGGAGAATATTACATTGGAAGAACTGATGAAGACATGGATGGCAAAATTGAATGATAATTGTATCTTCATTTCTGCCAGAGAGAAAATAAATATGGATGAATTGAAGACTATTATATATAATAAGGTGCGCGAGCTACACGTACAGAAGTATCCTTATAACGATTTTCTTTATCAAACCTATGATGAAGAATAAATACATATAGAAGATGAAAACTTATCGTTCACTTACACAAGAAGAAATACAACAATTAAAAGAGAGATCATGCACTGCGGTTGATTGGGATGAAATTGAAGTAGTAGAGAACTTTAAGACGGACTATATTTATCATACCCGTTTTTCCGGAAAGGTCAGATTGGGGGTCTTTGAAGATGAGTTTACGTTGGCAGGTGGTATGCGTAAACATTCCGGATTGTATCATGCGACCTTGCATAATGTAACGGTGGGCGATAATTGTTGTATTGAGAATATAAAGAACTATATAGCCAACTATATCATTGGGGATTATGCATTTATAGAGAATGTAGATATCATTCTGGTAGATGGCCGGAGCAAGTTTGGGAATGGCGTTGAAGTAGCTGTATTGAATGAAACGGGTGGACGTGAAGTGCCTATTCATGATCGTTTGTCAGCGCATCAGGCCTATATTCTGGCATTGTACCGTCATCGTCCTGAATTGATTTGCCGGATGAAAGCCATTATTGACCGGTATGCTGAAGAGAATGCTTCGGATACAGGTACTATTGGCCACCATGTTACCATTGTTGATGCGGGATATATAAAGAATGTACGAATAGGTGATTATTGTAAGATAGAAGGGGCGGGACGATTGAAAAACGGTAGCTTGAACAGTAATGAGCAAGCGCCTATTCATATCGGCTATGGAGTGGTATGCGATGATTTTATTATATCAAGCGGATCCAATGTGGAAGATGGAACTATGTTGACCCGTTGCTTTATCAGCCAGGCATGTCATTTGGGACATAACTATTCTGCATCTGATTCTTTGTTTTTCAGTAATTGTCAAGAAGAGAACGGTGAGGCATGTGCCATTTTTGCCGGACCCTTTACGGTGACTCATCATAAGTCTACTTTGCTGATTGCCGGAATGTTCTCTTTTATGAATGCGGGTTCCGGCTCTAATCAAAGCAACCATATGTATAAATTAGGTCCGATTCATCAGGGGGCTATGGAGCGTGGGGCGAAGACTACTTCCGATTCTTATATTTTATGGCCCGCACGTGTAGGTGCATTTTCTTTGGTTATGGGGCGTCATGTGAATCATGCCGATACTTCTAATCTGCCTTTTTCTTATCTGATAGAGCAGCAAAATACCACTTATCTGGTGCCAGGGGTGAATTTGCGGAGTGTAGGTACGATTCGGGATGCTCAAAAGTGGCCTAAACGTGACAAACGTAAAGATCCGAACCGTTTGGATCAGATTAATTATAACCTGTTGAGTCCCTATACTATTCAGAAAATGATGAAAGGGCGTAGTATTCTGAAAGAATTACGTAAAGTATCCGGAGAAACTTCAGAAACTTACTCTTACCAAAGTGCGAAAATTAAGAATTCTTCTTTAAATAATGGCATTCGTTTTTATGAAACGGCTATTCATAAATTTTTGGGTAATTCATTAATCAAGCGTTTGGAAGAGGTTCGTTTTAGCAGTGATGAGGAAATCCGTACCCGGTTGATTCCTGATACAGAGATAGGGACAGGAGAATGGGTGGATATTTCCGGATTGATCGCTCCTAAAAGTGAAATAGAGAAGTTGATGGCAGATATAGAATCTGGAATCCTGACTAATGTGGATCAGATTCATGACCGTTTTGTTGAGATGCATCGTAATTATTATACATACGAGTGGACATGGGCGTATGGGAAGATGCTTGAGTTTTATAATCTGCGTTCCGATGAAATAACGGCAAAGGATGTTATTGCTATCGTGAAGAAGTGGCAGGAGGCTGTTGTCGGATTGGATAAAATGGTCTATGCCGATGCGAAAAAGGAATTTTCTTTGTCTGCTATGACGGGGTTCGGTGCAGATGGATCACGTGAAGAAATGGAGCAGGATTTTGAACAGGTGCGTGGGGTATTTGAAAGTAATCCGTTTGTGACAGCGGTATTGCAGCATATTGAAGCGAAAACAGCGTTGGGTAACGAGTTGATAGAACGGATTGCTTCTATATGATATTTTTGATGAGAGTATCCAGACTAAGATGAACCTTCGGAAAAGTTACAGATGGTAGTTACATATAAAAAGAGCCGTATGAATGCTGGAGTAGTCATACGGCTCTTGCTATTGGATGACATTTGAGCTTGTTTGGATACTTCCTTTTTATTTTTTTACCACAGGTAGTATAACTCTGCTTGCAGCTCCTTGCTGATGATAAATTTTGATCTTTTGTTTCATCACAAAATCTTCTACCGTACAATGATAGGTATCAATAAACCTTTGTGGATTGCGGTCAATAATGGGGAACCAGGAACTTTGAATTTGAATCATCAGTCTGTGTCCCGGCAGGAATGTGTGTGCCACATCATACAGTGTGTAATTAACCGGAGTTATTTCTTCCGGTTTGAAAGGCAGGGGATTGTCGAATCCCTTACGGAAGCGTCCTCTGAATAATTCGCCACGAATCATCAGCTGGTACCCACTCATTGGGTAGTCACTCTTTAAATAACTGCGTGCAGTTTTGGAATATTCAAATTTTTCAGGATATACATCAATTACTTTCACCATAAAATCAGCGTCAGTACTACTGATGGCAGTCATTAATTCCACTTCTATAGGACCGGCCAATGTTAATGTATCACATAGCGGCTCCGTCATGAAAGTAATGACATCGGGACGTGAAGTAGCAAAGCGTTGGTCATCTACCATGAATTCTTTTGTCCGGTAAGTGGTAGGGTTTGCCGTATAGGGTACCGGACGTGACATATCTGAAATATATTCTGAATAAGACTTTTGTTCTGCCGGTGCTTGTGTGGATACTGATCCGTTTTTATGTATATAATAAGGTGTACCGGCAGTCTTTTGTACAGGCCATTCGTCGTATGTTTTCCATTCGTTTTCACCTGTATGGAATATATTTACTTTATGCTTGGGCTTTTCTCCCTTTCCTTCCAGGAAATATCGGAAAAAAGGATATTCTATTTTGTCCATGTAATAAGCCGAAGTGCTTTTACCGAAATACAGATTACCGAAACCTTGGAACCCGCGTACTGTCCATGCTCCATGCCACCAAGGACCGAATGTCAGATATAAATCTGTGTCCGGTGATTGCTCTTTGATGGCTTTATAAAGATTCCAGGCTCCGTAACAGTCTTCGGAGTCATACAGTCCACCTACCACCAATATGGCTGGCTTCAAGTTATAACAGGAGGTGCGTGCATCGCGCTCTTTCCAGAAATCATCGAAATCAGGATGGTTTTTGATATCATTCCACAATGTCTGTGTGGTATCACGTACCAGGTCGTCTACATTCTTAAAGGTACCGAGTGCCAGAAAATCTGTGTAAACATCATTCTTTACAATTTGGTTCATCACTCCTTTTCCCATGTGGCGTCCTTCCAGTCTGGGAAGGAAATTAGTGGTTTGCAGCAAGGTGAAGGCTCCGTTGTGATGACGGTCATCTCCACGGAACCAGTCGGTGACGGGAGCTTGCGGAGAAACAGCTTTCAAAGCCGGATGATTGGAGGAGGCTGTCATAGTGGCATAAAAACCATCATAACTGATTCCCCATGTTCCTACATTTCCGTTATTATATGTGTTGTGAATCAACCATTCTATGGTATCGTATGTGTCCGTAGCTTCGTCTATATTCTTTTTATCTTTCTTACCCTTTTTGTTTTTGTTGAGAGGGCGTACTTGGATAAATATTCCTTCACTCTTATGTCGTCCACGTACATCTTGGAAGACGATAATATATCGGTGCTCTATATAGTTTTTCAGATTAGTTCTGAAATGACGGTCAAATCCTTCTCCGTATGGGGAACAAGAGTAAGGGCTGCGGTGCATCAGGATAGGATGCTGCCTGCTGTTGTCTTTCGGTGTAAAGCTTGATTCCGTCACGCATGGGAATCATGACTTCCCGTTTTGTGTAGATTTCCTTCAGTTTGAGTTCGATACTGTCCGGTTGGTTTTTTGCTTGGGTTTGTGTCCATCCTCGAGGGATGAGAAAGCATAACAGTAATGAAGTAATAAATAAGAATTTGCCTAATCTTTTCATGTATAATGTGATGTTATTTTAATGAGTTGGCAAAGGTAAGGACATTCCTTGAAAGTTTTCACGCTAATTAAGGAAAAATTTCGATAATAGTTACTACCTTTGTCACACTAATAACTTTTAACTAAAATAAGTATCAATATGGCAACACCTCCGTTCCATTATCAGCACATGTTCCCGTTGGGACCTGATAAAACCGAGTATTATTTGCTGACTAAAGATTATGTGTCAGTAAGTGAGTTTGAAGGAAAACCTATCTTGAAGATTGAAAAAGAAGGTCTGACTGCTATGGCTAACGCTGCTTTCCGTGATGTTTCTTTCTTGCTTCGCCGTTCACACAATGAACAGGTTGCTAAGATTCTGAGTGATCCCGAAGCCAGTGATAACGATAAGTATGTAGCATTGACTTTCTTGCGTAATGCGGAAGTTTCAGCTAAAGGCAAATTACCTCTTTGTCAAGATACGGGTACTGCTATTATCCATGGTGAGAAAGGTCAGCAGGTATGGACCGGCTATTGTGATGAAGAAGCCCTTTCCTTGGGAGTTTATAAGACTTATACGGAAGAAAATCTTCGTTATTCTCAGAATGCTCCTTTGACTATGTACGATGAGGTGAACACCAAATGTAACCTGCCTGCACAAATTGATTTGGAAGCTACTGAAGGTATGGAATACAAGTTCCTTTGTGTGACTAAAGGTGGTGGTTCGGCGAACAAGACCTATTTATATCAGGAAACGAAAGCTGTATTGAATCCGGCTACATTGGTTCCTTTCCTTGTTGAAAAAATGAAGACTTTGGGTACGGCTGCTTGTCCTCCTTATCATATTGCATTTGTAATCGGTGGTACATCGGCAGAGAAGAACTTGCTGACTGTTAAGCTAGCTTCTACTCACTATTATGACGAGTTGCCTACTACCGGTAATGAATACGGGCGTGCTTTCCGCGATGTGGAACTGGAAAAACAAGTATTGGAAGAAGCTTATAAGATTGGCTTGGGTGCACAGTTTGGTGGTAAGTATATGGCTCACGATGTCCGCATCATCCGCTTGCCTCGTCACGGTGCTTCTTGTCCTATCGGTCTGGGCGTTTCCTGTTCTGCTGACCGTAATATAAAATGTAAGATCAATAAAGATGGTATCTGGATTGAAAAGATGGATGATAAACCGGGTGAGCTGATTCCGGCAGAACTCCGTGAAGCCGGTGAAGGCGATGTGGTTAAGATTGATTTGAACCAACCGATGGCGGATATCCTGAAAGAATTGACCAAGTATCCGGTAGCTACCCGTCTGTCATTGAACGGAACCATTATTGTAGGTCGCGATATCGCTCATGCTAAATTGAAAGAGCGTTTGGATCGTGGCGAAGATTTGCCGCAGTATATCAAAGATCATCCTATCTATTATGCCGGTCCGGCAAAGACTCCGGAAGGTATGGCTTGTGGTTCTATGGGCCCCACTACAGCAGGACGTATGGACCCGTATGTGGATTTGTTCCAGTCACATGGCGGTAGCATGATAATGTTGGCAAAAGGTAATCGTAGCCAGCAGGTAACGGATGCTTGTAAGAAGTATGGCGGTTTCTATCTGGGCTCTATTGGTGGTCCGGCTGCTATCCTTGCTCAGAATAATATCAAGAGCATTGAGTGTGTGGAATATCCGGAATTGGGTATGGAAGCTATCTGGAAAATTGAAGTGGAAGATTTTCCGGCATTCATTTTGGTGGACGATAAAGGTAATGACTTCTTCAAGCAGTTGAAGCCGCGTTGCCTTGGAAATTGTAAATAATTAAATTATTCCGTAATAATACTAATACAGCCTTCCTCCCTTTAAAGGCGAGGGGGCTGTTCTGTTTTTTATTTAATTGGTGTTATCCGTTACCTTAATAATATGATGAAAAAACTACGATTGTTGTTTGTGCTGTTATGGATGACAAGCAACTTATTTTCTTCTCCTGTTACAGGATTATTAGAGCGCATCGACAAAGGAGCTTCCTCCAAATTTATTATTGAACGTCAGAAATCGGAAACTGATTTTTTTGAACTCGATCAGAAAGGTGATAAAGTAATTATCCGGGGTAATGACTATGTAAATATTGCTACCGGATTGAATTGGTATTTGAAATATTATGCAGGCATACATCTTTCTTGGAATGGAATGACTGCAAAACTGCCTGCTGTTTTGCCCCCTGTGACTAAAAAGGAACGGCATGAAACGGATCTGCCCTATCGTTATGATCTGAATTATTGTACTTTCTCTTATTCCATGGCTTTTTGGGACTGGGAGCGTTGGGAAAAGGAGATAGATTGGATGGCGCTTCACGGTATCAATCTTTCCCTGGCATTGACAGGGACTGAGTCGGTTTGGAGAAATGTACTTCTAAAACTGGGATATACTAAGGATGAAATTAATGAATTTGTAGCCGGACCGGGTTTTACAGCTTGGTGGTTGATGAATAATCTGGAAGGGTGGGGAGGACCTAATCCTGAAAGTTGGTATACCCGTCAGGAAAAACTTCAGAAGAAGATTGTAAAAAGAATGCGTGAATATGGCATCGAACCTGTGTTGCCGGGATATTGTGGCATGGTTCCTCATAATGCAAAGGAGAAATTAGGATTGAATGTTGCTGATCCCGGATTTTGGTGCAGCTATCATCGTCCTGCCTTTTTACAGCCGGAGGATGAACGCTTTGAAGAAATCTCTGCTTTGTATTATAGAGAACTGACAAAACTGTATGGAAAAACAGGTTTTTACGCTATTGATCCGTTTCATGAAGGGGGAAGTACTCAAGGAGTAAATTTGGATGCAGCCGGTAAAGCCATCATGAAAGCCATGAAAAAAACAAATCCGGATGCTGTGTGGGTGGCTCAGGCATGGCAGGACAATCCTCGTACTCCGATGATAGAGCATCTGGAAGCAGGAGACCTGTTAGTCTTGGACTTGCATAGCGAATGCCGTCCGCAATGGGGGGACCCGGCGTCAGAGTGGTGTCGTAAAGGAGGATACGGGCAGCATGAGTGGGTGTACTGCATGTTGTTGAATTTTGGTGGTAACATTGGGCTTCATGGTAAAATGGATGCGCTGATTGATGGCTTTTATGACGCGAAAGCAGATGTTCATGCCGGAAGGACATTGCGTGGAGTAGGGATGACTCCGGAAGGTATTGAGAACAATCCGGTTATGTATGAGCTGGTGATGGAATTGCCATGGCGTGAACATCGGTTTACTCGTGATGAGTGGTTGAAAGGATACGTATATGCTCGTTATGGGGTAGAGGATGAGGCTTTGCAACAAGTTTGGGATTTATTAGGTAACGGTATTTATAATAGTCCCAAGGAGAAAATACAACAGGGAACGCATGAGTCGGTATTCTGCGCTCGTCCGGGGTTGGATGTATATCAGGTATCCAGTTGGTCGGAGATGAAAGAATACTATAATCCGCAGGATGTGATAGAGGCTGCCCGACTGATGGTTTCTGTGGCTGATAAATATCAGGGTAATAATAATTTTGAATTCGATTTGGTGGATGTGCTCCGGCAGGCATTGGCAGAAAAGGGGCGTTTGATGCAAAAAGTGGTAACGGCTGCGTTCCGGGCAGGAGACAAGCAAGTATTTGAGTTGGCTTCACAGCATTTTCTGCATCTTATTCTATTGCAAGACCAGTTGCTGGGTACCCGGAAAGAATTCAAGGTTGGAACTTGGATTGAAGCGGCACGTTCAGCAGGACAGACCCAGGAAGAAAAAGCATTATACGAATGGAATGCACGTGTTCAGATTACTACATGGGGAAATCGTGTAGCGGCAGATCAAGGCGGACTTCGTGATTATGCTCATAAAGAATGGAATGGCATTTTGAAAGATTTCTATTTTATGAGATGGAAGGCTTATTTTGATTATTTAGCTTGTGTCCTGGATGGAAAGCAACCGGAGGAACTTGATTTTTATACCTTGGAAGAAGCATGGACTAAAGAAACAGGATTCTATTCCTCAATTCCTGAAGGAAATACTGTGGTAGTAGCTAAAAACATTTTTGAAGAAGTTTTTTAAATGTTCTTTCTACTATGGATAACTTAAGACTTTCATAGGTTATAAGGCTTGATTATGGGTTCAGAACCGATGGGTATGAAACTATGATAACTTTATTCACGGTAGGGGGTGGATTGAATTTACCCCTTACGGTGAATGAAAGTTATGGAAACAGATAGCGTGTGGAAAATGCTTATTTCTTCTTCTCGGATGTCTGTTTCCAGATACGTACCATATAGAATGCGCAATGTGTGAACGCAAAGGCGAACGAAATAGCGAGCAATGTCTTGTCTTCTTCCCAGCCTACTGTCTGTTGATGCCACAATCCTGTAATAACTGAAAGTACAGACAGGGCGATTCCTGTCATATTCAATATGGTGAGTCCTTTGCGTCGTTTTACGTTATGCTCCAGCTTGCTGTGTTTTACTCCATAGCAGGCATAAACATCCAGACCTATCAGCATCCATAATACCAATCGGATCCAAGTGTCAGCCGGAAGAAACAACATCATACAAAGGCAGGTAAGGATGCCCAGAATCGGTACCGTGGGAACAAAAGGAGTTTTAAAGGCACGATGTACGTCAGGCATACTTTTACGCACGATCAATACTGCCGCGCAAACCAATGTGAAGGCGAATAAGGTACCTATACTG
>ENA-OURN01000551-OURN01000551.1-human-gut-metagenome-genome-assembly--contig:-NODE-551-length-14278-cov-12.73_pt1 | contig 14278 bp, 11 predicted proteins | sample MGYA00242099_ERZ508987 | MGnify/ENA primary metagenome ERZ508987 (study PRJEB26280, sample SAMEA2531405) | human gut metagenome | biome: human gut; feature: human-associated habitat; material: faeces... | reverse complement strand
ACGCCCTGTAAGGGCAAAAGTATGGGCGAATGGTTGGCTTTTACTTTTGCCCTTACAGGGCGTAGGGAATGGGGGACATGATACCCAGGGCGTTGCCCTGGGCTGTGGACTTGTTGGGCTTTCAGCCCGTGCAAGGCCGCAGATAGGCTTTCACGCACAATCTCTATCGATTTAATATTCCAATTTTAAACGCCCCACCCCGCCCCCTATAGACACCGACAAACAATGAACAACAGCCTATTAATCACCGGTGCCAGTGGCTTCATCGGCAGCACCCTCGTTGAAGAGGCCCTTCAGCGAGGGTTTGAAGTGTGGGCCGCCGTGCGCCCAACGAGTTCCAAGCGCTACCTCACCGACCCGCGCATCCATTTCATCGAACTGGACCTCGGCAACGAGGCGAAACTCGCCGAGCAACTCCATGCCCACGTGAAGGACAACGGGCCTTGGCAATACGTCGTCCACGCTGCTGGCGCCACCAAATGCCGCCGTCCGGCCGACTTTTTCCGCGTCAACACGCAAGGAACGCTTTCTCTGGCTCGCCAGCTCGTCGCCACCGGCGCCCTCCGCTCGCGCTTCGTCTTCATCAGTTCGCTGAGCATCTGCGGAGCGCTTCATGAGACGGACTATGCCGCCTTCACCGAAGCCGATGTCCCACAGCCCAACACGGCCTACGGGCGTTCGAAGGTCGAGGCGGAAGAAGGGCTCAAGCAAATGGAAGGACTCGACTATATCATCCTGCGCCCGACGGGGGTTTACGGACCGCGCGAGCGCGACTACTTCCTGATGGCCAAAAGCATCGGCCAACACATTGACTTCTCCGTGGGCTACCGCCGACAAATCATCACGTTTATCTACGTGAAAGACCTCGTCAACGCCGCCCTCCTGGCGCTCACCAAAGGGCAGTCGGGACAGGCATACAACCTCTCCGACGGCGGAGAATATGCCTCGCGCACCTTTTCAGACCTCCTACAAGAGAACATGGGCGTGCGCCACGTGGCCCACATCTGCGCCCCCCTGTGGGTGCTCCACGCCGTCTGCGCCCTCTCTGGCACCTGGGCACGCCTGAGGGGAAAGACAACGACGCTCAATCTCGACAAATACAGAATCATGAAACAACGCAACTGGCGGTGTGACATCTCTCGCGCCCGCAAAGAACTCTCCTACGAGCCGCAATACGACCTTTCCCGCGGCGTTGCAGAAACAGTTGCATGGTATAAAAGCGAAGCATGGATTTAAGTTACATCAATTTCGAGCCGCGCCAGCGCGGACTGCTCGGTGTGGAAAAAGTCACACTGGCCTACACGCTTTTCACAACGGCCGTCATCGGTCTGGTGTGGGGCGACATGAACGCGCCGTTGCAGCTCATCATGGGACGGGCCTTCATCATTGTCGGCATGGCGCTCACGGTGGCCACCTACTGCGTGGTGCCCACGCGGGCCACAATGCTCCTGCGCTACATCTATCCGCTCTCGCTGCTGGCCTACTGGTATCCCGACACCTACGAGTTTTGCCAGCTCTTCCCCAACCTCGACCACCTCTTCGCCGCGGCGGACCAAGCCATCTTCGGCTGCCAGCCCTCGCTGGTGTTCCACAGCGTGATGCCGTCGAAGCTATGGAGCGAACTCTTCCATCTGGGCTATTTCTCCTACTATCCCATGATTGCCCTCACGGTGCTCGTGCCGCTCTTTGTCGACCGCCCGCGCTTCGGGCGCACGGCCTTCGTGGTGCTGACCTCTTTCTTCCTGTATTATCTCATCTATCTCTTCCTCCCCGTTGCCGGACCGCAATATTATTTCCGCGCCATCGGCGTCGACGCGGCCATGCAGGGACATTTCGCACACCTCGGCGAATATTTCCGCACACACACGGAAATGCTACCATCGCCAGGCACCGACGGTTTCTTCCGCGAACTGGTGGAATCGGCGCAGGAGAGCGGCGAACGGCCAACAGCGGCCTTCCCCTCGTCGCACGTCGGCATCAGCACGGTGCTCATGACGATTCTCTGGAAAGACAACCACCGCAGACTCTGGCTCGCCATGCTGCCGCTATACGTGTTGCTGTGCGGCGCCACGGTATATATCGAAGCACATTATTTCGTTGATGTCGTTGGCGGACTCCTCACGGCTTTCCTCTTCTATTGGGGGGCTAATCGCCTCTATCCACACATGGAACGGATTAGGTTCTGATAAAAGGATTGGGGATGAGGGATGCTGCCTTACTTTGCGGCGCCAGCATTGTAGCTCACTTTGCTTGCAAAGTGAGGGAAGCGAAGATGGAAGTGCGGCGACAGCTGAATGCCGATAATATTCGCGATAAATACGGCCCCCTCACTTTGCGAGCAAAGTGAGCTACAATGCTGCGCCCCAGTGAGCGACTATGCTGCCGACACCAAAATCCCTCCCCAACCACACGATTTTTCAACACAAAATAAAACAATACAAACACATGAGAAAAGCAATCCTCGCAATCCTCCTCGCTGCCCCCGCCATGATGGCGCAGGCACAGACCGCTGGAGGCGGCATTAGCGCCGACATGCTCAAAAACATCAAGGCCGCACAGCCGCAAAACACCACGGCCATGCGCAACGCACTGGCAAACACCAGTATCGCACAACTGGCAACGGTGGCCAACAACCCGATGAACTCCGACCGCTACTTCTCCAACAAAGTGGAGTCGAAGGGCATCACCGACCAGCAAAGCTCTGGACGCTGCTGGCTCTTCACGGGCCTCAACGTGATGCGTGCCAAGATGATCAAGAAATATAACCTCGGCTCCTTCCAGTTCTCACAGTCGTACTGCTTCTTCTACGACCAGCTCGAGAAGTCAAACCTCTTCCTCCAGGCTGTCATCGACAACGCCTCTAAGCCCATGAGCGACAAGACGGTTGAATGGCTCTTCAAAAACCCACTCAGCGATGGCGGCACATTCTGCGGTGTGCAGGACGTGGTGATGAAATACGGACTCGTGCCGGCAGAGGTGATGCCTGAAAGCTACGCGGCCAACAACACGTCGCGCATGTCGCAGCTCATCGCCCTCAAGCTCCGCGAATACGGCCTCAAGCTCCGCGACATGGCCGCCAAAGGCAGCAAGAAAGACGCGCTGAAGAAAGAAAAGACGCAGATGCTCGCCACGGTTTACCACATGCTCGCCATCTGTCTCGGCGAACCGCCAACGGAGTTCACCTGGACACGCAAGGACGCTAACGGCAAACCGGTGGAAACGAAGAAGTTCACCCCGCTCTCGTTCTATCAGACTTACATCGGTGCCGACTTGAAGAACAACTACCTCATGTTTATGAACGACCCTTCTCGTCCATACCACAAGACGTACACCATCGACCTCGACCGCCATTCTTACGACGGTGCGCAATGGACATACCTCAACCTGCCGATGGAGGAAATCAAGGCGATGGCCGCTGCTTCCATCAAGGATTCAACGATGATGTATATGTCGTGTGACGTCAACAAGTTCATCAACCCGAAAACGGGCGTGGAGAGCCTCCAGAACTACGACTACGGCAGCCTCTTCAACACCACCTTCCCGATGAACAAGGCCGACCGCATCCGCACCTTCGCCTCGGCTTCCAGCCATGCCATGACGCTCATGGCGGTTGACATCGCCGCCGACGGCAAATTCAACAAATGGATGGTTGAAAACTCATGGGGCGCCACCTCGGGCTATCAGGGACACCTCATCATGACCGACGAATGGTTTGACGAATACATGTTCCGCCTCGTGGTTGAAAAGCGCTTCGTTCCTGCCGCCACATTGAAGCTCTTCGAGCAGAAGCCTACGCTCCTTCCAGCATGGGACCCTCTCTTCGCTGGCGAAGAATAAGCATCATCAGATAGATGCCTCAGGGTATCCCAAAATCTCCATCGCGGTGGAGGTTTTGGGATACCCTTTTTTTATTAGAAGAATGCGGAGCATAGTCGCTCTCTGCGGCGAAGCATAGTCGCTCTCTGCGGCGAAGCACTGTAGCTCACTTTGCTTGCAAAGTGAGGGGCGCGAAGATGGTCCTGCGGCGACAGCTAAAAGCGTTACATTTTTCGCCATAAATACGTCCCCCTCACTTTGCGAGCAAAGTGAGCTACAATGCTGCGCCGCAAAGTGAGCTACAATGCTGCGCCGCAAATTGGACTACAATGCTGGCGCCGCAATGAGCGCCCCTGCTGACGCCAAAATACGAAAAATCCCCCAGTTCACATTCTGAACTGGGGGATTACTTATAAGGTGTATTTAATATTTACCATCATGCGAACGGGCGACTTTATTCGCTCCACAAGTCAGAGTTCCAGCCCTGCTTGTTTGATCTCACAACGCAATCGTCTTCTGCTTCTACGTCATCGTAGACTCTGAGATCGCTGCCGCTCTGGGCAATCATCCCTTCAAGTTTATACTCAACGACCGTTGTTTCCGGTTTCAAATATATCTTTTTCATGACTTATGAATATGCAATTTTCAGTTGAACATTATTTTACGATGACCACTTTGCCATTAACGACATACGCTCCTGCTGGGAGTCCTTTCGTTGTCGTGACTTTGAGGCGCACGCCAGAGAGCGTATAGATGGCTTTCGGTGCTTCCTTAGTTGTGGCAGTGGCATTCTCTATGCCCGTGGTTTCGCCGTCGAGCTGGAAGAAAGAAACGGCCTGAGCCTGTGCTTTCGTCAATTCCAAATATGCGCGGTTGGCTGGCATCTTGATATTGCCGCTCTTAGTCTGGTAGAAACCGAGCACACCATTTACTGCGGTGAGCACGTAGCGCTTGAAGCCCTCAGCTTTCTCAACAGTCATTGCTTTTGCCACGCCCTTCAAGAGATTACCTTCCAGTGTCTTCGTAGCTGCTTGGTCAGTAGCATAGCATTCATATTCGCCCGTATTACCCTTTACGACGAGCGCAGCGTTTGCAGGAACGACATCGCCGCCAGTAAATTCTTCAGTCTTGACGAGCGTGCCGTCTGTATTGGCTTCCTTATATCCAAATGCCGTCAAGCCTTCAGGAAGGATGTAGCTGTTTGAGTTGTAGTAGGTGCCGAAGCCTTCTGGAGTGGCGATGGTGATGGTGCCGACGGAAACATCGGTGGTGACGATTATTTTTTTATAATGTACACCTCCTCCTGAAAATTTAAGAGTAACTTCATTTGTATTTTCTGTCGAAAGATCTAATTCTTTTTTTTCTGGATTATAAGTACCGAAGGTATATTTAGGATTGTCAGCTGTAGCTTTAGCAGTGCCATAGAAGAATTGGATTTTCTTTAGCCTACTATCAGAGGTTATCGTAAAGGTATTATTCTTATACACTCGTAGCGAGTTATCATCTTTGTACCATTGGGGATTTTTTGTCCCGTCACTTTTATCTAAAGTTAACGTAATGCCCTTATTCTGCCAGTTAATTAGTTTATCAACAGTTGTATTTGACACATATGACAAAGTTGAAAAATCAATAGTCACCTCCTTCGAAGTAGCCAATTTAACCATCAACTCATAAGAAGCCGTGGCCTCTTCATAAATATCAATATTAGGAGAAGTAACAGTAATGGTTGTCGTTCCAACGCCTACAATCTTGACCTCACCAGTTGCCGCGTCAACAGTGGCGACCTCTTCTTTGGAAGAAGTGTACGCTGGCGTAACGCCTTCTGGAAGTCCTTCAAGTTTGGGTGTACTGAAAGCGTCACCCATCTCTACCGTATAAGATGTTTGCGGGAAAGAGAGCGAAGGAGCACCCTTCACTATGATTTCATAAGAAGCCGTTGAAGTTTTATATGTGTCATCGCCGGCAAACTTCGCAGTGATGTTGGCTTTACCTGCAGCCACACCTGTAACCGTACCGTTTTCATCTACGGTAGCCACATTTTCGTTATCAGATGACCAGGTGATGGTTTTACCAAATAATGTTTGTTCGTCAGCCTTTAAAGTCGGAAGCTGTTGGAGTGTCTGGTCTTTTGAAATTGTATATGAAGGAGCGGCAAAAGAAAGGGATGTTGCTGTTTTGTTGCTGGCGTCTTCATAGTACTCAACCTTGTTGATTTGGACAAAGCCATTACTACCTCCATCTTTCAAATCAAAGGTCAAGCGGAAATATTGCCCAACTCGCGGATTTGATACTACAAATGTGTGTTTCTCTACATTATTAAAGTCTGATGTAATAGTAATTGTCTGATCAATAGTTTGAAAACCATCGGAAGATACTTCAAATTTAATCGAATTAATCTTTTTTATTTTGGTATTTTCTATTTTGGCAATATCAACCACTACTTTACCGATAGCCCTATCAAATGGGGTCTCATTTTTAATTGTGGCAACGCTTGCTACTTTTTTTCTTCCTGCTCTGATGTTCGTCCAACCCCATTTATTGTTGCTAAAATTCTTTATTTCCCAGCTAAAATCGGAGATTTTAGCTGTCCACGTTTTATCATAAGTTTGAACTTCATTAGTTCCCTTGTTATCATCCGGGAACGACAGCGTCTTATAAGCCGTCTCCTGCGCAATACAATAATTACCCCCCCCATGTTACGAAAGCCATGAGGCAGAGCAGCGCCAATTTAAAGGCTCTGCGAGATGTGTGTAATGTTTGTTTCATAATAATTTGTATTTTGATTTATTGTTTTCTAAGGAACGTACACAAGGATATAAAGCGGTGTGTTATTAAAGTGGGTGATTTAAGAGGGGGGGGGCGGCTGGAAATCCTGTAGGGAATTTTCACGACGCCCTTCCATGTGGTGTGCGACAAAGTTACGCCATTATTTACTGATTGTCAAGTGAAATGGTATGAAGATTGTGTTAAAAGAGCCGTTCCCCCTTGAATTGCCATCTGCGCTTGCTTTTTCTGCGGGATGAAAGTAAAAAAACAGGGCGGCGCGGCGAGGGGAAAGCGCAGAAAAGGGATGCTTCGGCACGAAATTACGGTTTGATAGCGAACGCGGGACGGTGTTCGTTCGTCGCACGGCCCAGAGGCGGTCGTTGCACGACCCAGAGACGGACGTTGCACGGCCCAGAGGCGGACGGCGCACGGCCCGCGTTCGCTGACAGGGATTAGGAATGGAGCGGCGCAGCATGGTCGCCCACTGGGGCGAAGCACTGTAGCTCACTTTGCTTGCAAAGTGAGGGGCGCAAAGATGAAAGTGCGGCGACAGCTGAATTCGTTGCATTATTCGCCATAGGTTCGTCCCCCTCACTTTGCGAGCAAAGTGAGCTACAATGCTGGCGCCGCAGGGTTCGTTACAAAGTTCCGCCGCCAAGTGGCGAATCTTATGCGGAATATGGCGCCCTGAAAGGGCAACACCTCCATAGCCCAGGGCAACGCCCTGGGCTATCAGTGCATAAACGCCTACACCCTGTAAGGGCAAAAGTATGGGCAAATGGTTGGCTTTTACTTTTGCCCTTTCAGGGCGTAGGAACGGGGTACACGGCACCCAGGGCGTTGCCCTGGGCTATGAACTGGCTGGGCTTTCAGCCCGCACAGAGCCGCAGCGCGAACATTCAGCGAAGGTCTGAGGCGCAGCACTTATTGAGTATTATCATAAATTGGATAGAGACAATAGCGGATGTGCAATATTGAGAATCCTGCACATCCGCTTAACACTTTTTTACAGAAGGCTTTTCAGTTCCTCTATCATTCGACCAAGTTCTGAGTAGGTGTAATTTCTGTTATCTGCCAATTTCTCATCCATTGAATGTTTGGCATTATGAATAGCTGAATCAAGTTTACCACCTTTCTTCTCTAAGTAAGCGTGCAATCCTTTGCTTTTCTTGAAAAAGTCAATAGTTTTCTCATAGCCACATTGTTTGTTTAAAGCAAGCAGCAACGCTTGTTGATTATTATACGCACGTGCTGTATAGCGGTAATAGTACAGAAAGAACAATTCTGTGCAGCGGTGCGTCTCAAAGAAATACACCTCACAATAAATGCCTTTCTTGGGTTTGCTGACAGGTTTGGAGTATTTCTTTTTCAGTCGAGCGTATTGGGTGCATTCCGGTTCCTCGTCTTTCGTGTCCATGTCAATGACACAAAAGATGCGGTCGTGGCCATCCTTTATGCCGTCTTCAATCTTTTCCTCCAACTCTTTCATACTTGAGTGCTTCGGATAATCAGGCTTAATGGTCAATCCTTTTACCACATCCCGCAACGAGTTGAAATAATAAAACTCCGTAGGACCTTCACCCAATATTAAAACAGAATGCTTCAGTTTCCCCATAACACTAATCGTCTAAATCAATGAAAATACTGCCCAATTCAGGTTTCGCTCCTAAACGTCCAACACGATAAGAGTTGTAAAGCGAGAGGTTTTTGTGTAGGCCGAAAGAGTCACCACGTGAGTACTCAGATGAAGCCGTAACGTGGTTTTTGTCAACGAACCATACCGTTCCTCGGTTTTCATTGATCAAATCCTGTGAAAGCAAAGTGGTTTCCTGACTGGTGATAATCAGTTGCGACTTGTCTGAATTGAAGATAAACACGTTCAGATAGTAGAACAGCAAATCATAGTGCAAGTCTTCGCCCAGCTCATCAAGGTAATAGATATGAGTGGCTGTTACCATATCATAAAGCGCATCAAGTATGCGGATATATTTCTGCGTACCCTTGGACTGCAATTCCATTGGAATCTCGAAGTCGCCATTATCCGAATGGTTCAAGAAAGAAATCGTATCGTTAGTTGGCCTGAGCAACACATCCTTCATTCTTTCCGGAATATTCTCCTTTAATATACGTTCACGGTATTCCTGTGGAATGACACGATCCTCTATGATTGGTCGGTATTCCATAATGTTCAAGTCCGCCTTTTTGAGCATCTGTGTGAAGAACTTACGCTTTCTCTTATCCTTATATGCACTGGTAAGAATTTCTGCTAAACCATTATCCATGTCCCCATCCACATCATGATAGTTGTTCATGATATAATTGTGAAGCGTGGTGAACGGCTCTATGTCCTCCTTTAATACTGCTTTTCGACAAACAGACAACACGCTGTGATTGTTCAAAGTGTTCTCGCGAATGCTATCCTGTGTCCTTGCAAGCAGTTTGAGACTGGTGCCAAACTTTATGTCTGCCTGGACATCATCACCGACAAAAGAACGTTCATAAAACAGGGCCTTGGAACCGTTGGGATAATAGTTTAATACTTCGCTTATGATGCGGCTACCATCAAACGACACGTCATAATCATACCTTATGGCATTGACATAAAAAGACACGTGCATTTGGGTTGGTTCATCCTTGGTCAAAGCGAATGGAAGATAACCACTGATTTTCTGTTTTGCATCTGTTTTTTGAGACACCAGAATATGGAAAAGCTCATTAAGGGCTTTAAGCATGTTTGACTTCCCAGACGCATTAGAACCATATAGAATTCCCAACTTGTACAAGAAAACACCTTTAGCAATCTCAACCACCAATTCAGATGCAGGGGCTTTAGCCACGAAGCTGAGTTCCTGTCTGTCTCGGATGGAGAGATAATTTCTTACCCAAAAATCTCTAATCATAATGTAGGCGATTGGTTATTAGCTGATGCAAAGATATATAATTTTTGCCGTAACATGAAATATATATAGGATTTCCGTAATAAACCTACCAATATTGCAAAAATATTTATGCCATTAGCTCTAAAAGCCCGCACTGTAGCTCACTTTGGCGCGCCAGCACTGTAGCTCACTTTGCTTGCAAAGTGAGGGCCACGAACCTTTGGCGGATATTTGCGGCGCAGCCGCTCTCAACCAAAATCGTCCCCCTCACTTTGCAAGCAAAGTGAGCTACAGTGCTTCGCCCCAGTGAGCGACCATGCTGGCGCCGAAAAGCGCGATTATATTACGCTGCAACGTCAAAATTCGTCGTTGGCATAAAGGAAGGGGAAGGTGCATTGCTCCCATTCGATGATTTCCTCATCGCGGAAGAAGCGGCGCAGCTCCACGGCTGCCGTTTCTGGAGAGTCTGAGGCATGCACGATGTTCTCTTGGAAACTCATGCAATAGCTGCCGCGGATGGTGCCGGGGGCGGCATGGCGTCCGTTGGTGGGTCCTGCCAAGGCACGCACGGCGGAGATGGCGTCGACACCCTGCAGGCAGAGCGCCACGACGGGTGCTGTCATCATGGAGTCTTTCACACGCTGGAAGAAAGGCTTTTCGCTCAGGTGGGCATAGTGTTCAGAGAGCAGTTCGTCGGTGAGCATCATCATCTTCATGCCGCAGAGGTGCAGTCCTTTCTTTTCAAAGATGCTGATGATTTCGCCAACGAGGGCGCGTTGCAATGTGCAGGGCTTGAGTAATACGAGGGTCTTTTCAATGGCCATAATCTAACTTATTTAATAGGGTTTAAGGTTATGTGATTATCTGCGAAGCGAACTTTTCATCCTTCGCTGTAAAGTTAAACATTATTTCCCGTCTGACGGCATTTTGCCTTGGAAATTGTATGCAACGATGCCATGCGCCGTGCGTTTTCCTCATTTTTGAATGGCTACAGCGCTGCAAACAAAAACCGGGTGCGCGGAATCGCTTGATTCCGAACACCCGGCATTACATTAAAGATTTATGGAGTTTTATTCTTCCTCGCTCCAGTTGTCGGCGCTCCAGCCCTGTTTGTTGGAACTGAACTCGCCCTCAAACGTATCTTCGCCTGGACGTACGCCCGAGTTGATGCCGCCGTTGCCAGTAAGACTGCTACCTGCAGAGAGGGCCAAAGGGCCTTCGGCAACGACCTGTATTGCTACGCTCTTGGGAGCGCTATATGTTTTCTTCATTTTTTTATGTTGTTGGGTTATTTCACATAAACTTTCTTGCCGCCCTGGATGTAAAGACCCTTGGGGAGACCTTCGAGAGAACCGTTGCTGACGCGCACGCCCTTGAGGTCGAAGACAGGGGCTGAGGTGCTGTCGCTGATGATGACACCGTTGCTGTCGATGCCAGTCACCTCACCGCCCAAGTTGAGCTTCACGCTCGCTGGTTTGCCGCTGGCCGTGAAGTAAGCGCCTGTGGCAGGAAGTGTGGACTTTTCGCCACCCTTCTGGATGAACTGACCTTCGGCACCGTGGTCGGCAACACCATAACGGTTTCGCATGGCGAAGCTCGGCGTGTAGTTGCCCTGGAAACAGAAACCGCCGCGGCACTGGGCCTGGGGCTCGGCGGCAAATACTTCCGTACCGATATTGAATCCGTGGAACATGCCATCTTCCGTGTTGTCGCCAGTGATGTAAACGAGATAAGGCACGTTGGCTTCCAAATTCTCCACTTCTTCGAAGTTGAGGACTTCGCCGTCGTAAGAAGCGAGGGCCTGAAGCTTGGTGTCAGTGCTGTTTTCGAAATCGAATGCAGACATATTAAACGGCAGGCAGATGGAGTTCCAACCATTCTTCAAAGGACGGGTGAAACGGATATTCTTCATGCCCGGTTCGATGGCCTTTACGTCTGTTGTGCCATCGATGTCAACCGTCGGAGCGAAGAGCACATGAATCTTCATACCAGAAAAATCAATGAAAATCTTCGCAACCAACTTGTCGCCATTGCGCGTGGCATCCAATTCTACAGGGACGTCCTGGAGCATCGGGCCCATCCAATAGTCAACCGTTGCATCGTCGCCATTCTCAATGTTGATGGTCTGTTTGGCTGTGATGTGGTTGCCGTCAATCGTGAGGTTCTTGATGCGGATTGTGCCGACAGGAACTTGACCCTGTGCCAAACTAAAATTCTTGAGTTGGAAAGTATGGCTGCCATCCAATTCCTTGACGAGCTGAATCGTTGCATCGGAAATTGGGAAGGTGCCGCTTCCTTCAAGCTTGACGGAAAGGCCATCGGTGAAGTTCGTCTGCTCCTTGACAATCGTGAAGACGTAGGTCGTTACGCTCTTGTCGTTCTTGTCAAAGTCGTTGCCCTTGACGGTGATGGTCACGGTGTTCTTGGCTGCGTCGTAAACAGGGTCTTCCACTGTTGCACCAACGCCCACCTTATCATACTTCAATTTTTTCAAATCGAAAGTCTCGTCTGGAGAAATAGGAATGTAGAACTGTGACTCGTTTTCCTTTACTTCAATGGGCTTGCCATTGTAGGTGACATTCTTCAAGGCGTGGTAGTAAACAAACTGCACATCGTCGACTTCGAGGGTGCTGTTTTCAACCATATTACCGCGATTCCAATAATCGTCACTTGAAATGATGACATTCATCTTGGTGGGGACAACGTCTGTCCGCTTATAGTTGATGGGCACGATGATTTCTTCCCAGTCGTTGTTCTTGGTTGTCTCAAATCCATAGTCGCAAGAAGCCACCAATTTGCCATCGCCAGTGACACCACTGACGCGGCCCATGATTGCACGGTCGACATCATCCTGCATTCTTGTTGATTTCCCTGAAGGAATGGAAGACTTGAAAGTTCCCGACCACAGATAGGCAATGATGCGGGCTTTTTCTTTCGTTGCAGCCGGCGTACGCTTATAACGTCCTTTTATGGCATCAGGCTTATAGCTGAACGACATACCGCCATACACACCGCCATCACATTTGTTTTTGTCGCTAACGGCATAAACCCAAGGTGTTCCAAAATTGATAAAAGCTGGAGCTTCAGCTTTGATATCCAAAGTACCGAGTTTGACACCGACTTTGGTGCATACCAATCTGACGTAAGAATTATCACCTTCTTTCTGACGGGTTACGAGGGCATCGCTTTGGGCTTTTATGTTGGCTACTTTCTGAAAGACATTTGAGCCATTCCAGTCTTGCGGTTCAACGCCTGGACGGGTGGCTAATCCTGCAGGAGCACTTCCGATATTGGGAGAGGTCTGGTCTGATTTACCACACGTTGTTTTCCACTGTTGAAAATCCCCGTTAGGCAGATTTTGCGCAGAAACCGTCAGCCCTCCCGCTGCCAGCAGGGCTGTCAATAAGATTTTTCTCATTGTTATTTGTTATTTTACTGTTTATTAAATTCTTAGATTCGGTATAGGTACTGATACCACCAGTGCAAAGTTACGTTTTTAAATCTGAGAGGGCGGCGGAAGAAAGGAAAATCAATGTTTTATAATACTTTTAAGGATTAATGGGACATTGGTTGTAAAGCGCAGGAGACATTCAAACGGTGGAACGAAACTCGTGGCGGACGGGACAACGAATTTCTGTTTTGGCCTCCGCCGGCGTAACAACGAATTGACGAATTTCTTGTGGCAGAGAACGGGGCGCAGCATTGTAGCTCACTTTGCTCGCAAAGTGAGGGGGGCGGATATTGTGGCGGACAAGCACTGAAAATCCAACAATGTCATGCCCCTGAGCGCTGACCATATTCGCTACGTGTTCGTGGCCCTCACTTTGCGAGCAAAGTGAGCTACAATGCTGGCGCCGCAACAGACGATTATGCGGGCCAGCGTAAATCTCCGCTACGAGGGCGCTACCGCTAACCTTTGATATTTCAATTTTGAACGCTCTACCTTTCAGGGCGCGGCTATAATGGCAATTGCGGTTGCATCATCCATTGCCATGCGGGGTTAATTTTCCAACCTTTCAACCAGAAAAGTATTCATTGGCAGTGAACACTTTTCAGCAAAATCGTTCATTGGCAGTGAACACTTTTGCGCGAAATCGTTCATTGGCAGTGAAAGGTTTTGCGGGTACGGCGCGTGGTGGAGATGAAAAAAGCCCCGCTCGGCAGGATGCCGGGCGGGGCGATTTCTTTTTGCAAGAGTGCTTGCGATTACTTACGGAGACCGAGGGCCTTCACGATAGCACGGTAGCGCTCGATGTCTTTACGCTTGAGGTAGTTAAGCAATGCACGACGCTTACCTACGAGCTTAACGAGAGCACGTTCAGTTGTATGATCTTTACGGTTTGCTCTCATGTGTTCCGTCAAGTGGGAAATACGGTATGAGAACAAGGCCACTTGGCTCTCTGCGGAGCCAGTATCCGTGTTAGACGTTCCGTACTTGCCAAAGATCTCTTGCTTCTTTTCAGAATCTAAATACATTGTGAATAGAATTAATTGTGATTGTATTTTATAATCGGTGCAAAATTACGGGTTTTCAATGAGATAGCCAAATGATTTCCGGGTTTTAATGGTTTTGCGGCGAAATAATGAGGGAATTTCAAAGGCGGACGGGCGAATTACACGAATTTTCTTTTGCGGCGGGGGAAAACAACGGATTTTTGTTTTGGCCTCAGACGGCGCAACAACGAATTACACGAATTAACGAATTTCTTTTGCGGCGAGGGGAAATGACGGATTAACGAAGCGAAGAATGGGGCGCAGCACTGTAGCTCACTTTGCTCGCAAAGTGAGGGGGACGAATATTGTGGCGGCCAAACACG
>ENA-OURN01000547-OURN01000547.1-human-gut-metagenome-genome-assembly--contig:-NODE-547-length-14387-cov-23.2748_pt1 | contig 14387 bp, 9 predicted proteins | sample MGYA00242099_ERZ508987 | MGnify/ENA primary metagenome ERZ508987 (study PRJEB26280, sample SAMEA2531405) | human gut metagenome | biome: human gut; feature: human-associated habitat; material: faeces... | reverse complement strand
CTTTCTTTTTCATAATTGTTGACTTTAGGGTGTCAACCTTATTTAAAAAAAGACAGTAGATCCAGTTGTGCGGAATGTTGCTGCTCTTGATGGTAGCGTTGATGATGTTTGTGTTTTCCATAATACTAAGTTTTTTAAATGTTCATGTATGTTTTCTAAAATTGCCGCAAAGGTACAATTCTGCGCAAGCGTTGTCAAGAGTTCGGCACATTTTTTTTCAAACTCGCAGGCGGGCGGTTGAGGTGCTGGCGGCAAACCTGTCGGTTCGGGCTGGTAGTTGGACTGACAGATAACCTGATAGATACAGCTTTTGAACGCATCATCTGTCAGCCTTTACACTACTGATTATTAGCGCAATACGAGAACGCTGACAGATATGGCAGCATTTTTCGCAACACAAATGGAAGGTTTTCGTTAAGCCAGATGAGCAGAACTAAGTTTACTTAAGCTCTGCCATGGCGAGAAAACGTGCCATGAAATGAAACGATCTACACCTTAGACCGAGGGTCGAGTCGATTACAGAATACAATGTGGAGTCAAATTGCTCCATAATTGGAAATATACCTCCAAAAGATGTGAGTTTCTCGGATTTTATTTGTATTTTTGCCATGCCTGATGAGGTTTTGTTTGATTATTACTGCAACACTAAATTAAGTGAATCCTCTGACATGGCAAAATCCTGGGCCGCTCGGCTCTGCCGCTTGCCAAAGCAAGAGCTTTTTGTTGCTCAGGATATTATAAAAGTTAAAATTTATAGTGTTGCGGAATTAAGGTTGATGAATAAATTCTACATATCTCTTTTCTTCTTGTTCATGGCAATGACATCATTTGCTCAAGAACAAATATCGGGTATTGTTGTAGGCGATAATAGTAAACCTATTGAATTTGCGACAATACTACAATTATCTGCCGATTCTACAGCCATAGAAGGTACTGTTTCCGACAACAATGGTAAATTTAAACTACCAAAAGACACCAATGCGAAACTTCTAAAAGTAAGTTACATTGGCTATCAAAATCGAATAATAAACCTCCCTCTAAAGAAAGATACTATTCATCTTTCTATAAATCAAGAACAGCTACAAGAGGTACTTGTTACCGCTCGCAAACAATTGACAAAACGCATTACCAGTGGCATATCTTACGATATGTCCCAGAACAAACGTGCTCAAAGCGAAAGTTTGCTTCAAGCCTTACGCTATGTCCCAACATTGGATGTGGCATTAAATGGCAATGTCACAGTGAAAGGCAACTCCTCATACCGAATTTATGTGAATGGACGTTCTTACGATATGGCGCAATCCAATCCACAGCAAGTCTTGCAAAGCATTCCTGCAAAGTCGATTAAGAAAGTAGAAGTGATTACAGAACCATCAGAAGCCTTTGGCAATAGTCCAGGCGAATACATTATTAATATCATTACAGATAAAGATGCGCTGGATGGTATCTATGTAAACACTACGCTTCAGGGAAATACTCAGCCAGCGACCAATGATGGCATTATGGTGATGGCGAAAAAGAAGAATGTAGATTTTTCTCTATCATATAATTATGATCTTAATGGTCAACACAATCAACCACTGACTCAAGAGATAAAAACACCGGAATCCACGACTTTTCTTAGCAGTATCGGCAATGGTAACTGGCAGACTCATCTTGTTAGAGCCATTACCGATATCCGCATTGACAGTGTGAATACAATTTATGCCGACTTTCACACCAGTTTATTGCGTACAGACATTACTGGCTCTTGGGAACAACACACTACAATAGATCCCAAAATCTATCGTATGGAACAATTGAATCATGATATTGCTGGCACTATCGAGGCGAATGCCCTATATCGTAATTATTTCAAAAAGAGACCTGGTATAGAACATTTTTCTTTGGGATATCGCTATACTCACAATCCAGACAAACATCACTTTGCAACTACTGTCTATAGCGATAATGGCACAACCATCAACAATCAGCAGACAGATGGATCAATGAATGAGCACACGATTAGAGGGTCTTTGTCTCAGCCTATTGCTAAGAACCATACACTCAGAATTATTGCAAAACAAGTATTGCGAGATGGTAGTGTAGAATCCTCCGACGACAAAAATATTGCATATAATCAGTCGTTATCTCAAGCAACTGCATATTATAGTGGTCAGATAAGCGACTGGAACTTTTATGCCTTGCTGGCAGGAGAAAATGACTATATGAATATGCGCTTACCTCTCACTGGCGAAGAAAATAGGCACAATGAGTTCCACCTCTTACCACAATTAGGTGCGTCATGGAACGCAAATCAATACACCCAACTATCGGCTCAGTATTCACGCAGCACTACACGACCTGGGTTAGCAATGCTTAATCCTTTTTATAGAGTAATTAACAACAGTGCAGCGTCACAAGGCAATCCGAATCTGTCATCCGAAATGAATGACATGCTTTTAGTCAAATTCCTGTATATGCGTGGAAATTTGTATTGTCAAATGGGCATAACCGGTACTATCACTAATAATGCTGTATTCTATTACGAGAAAGGCATAGATAGCGAAGGCCGACTGCTGAGCACCTACGATAATATAGGCAAGAGCAAAAGCATAGGTGTTGACCTGTTTGCTAATTGGCGTCCATGGTCTTTTGCGTCCTTTGCTACATACCTTAAAGCATCACATGGCAATATTAAGGCTGAGGAAATGAATCTGAATCAAAATTTCTGGACATATTATGCAAATGTTTCAGCAGACTTTTATCTACCAAAGAATTGGAGTTTACAAGGTCGTTACTCGGCTTCAAAACAGGCTCCAATGCTTTGGGGTACGGTAAATACAACTCATCGTTACTCTTTCAAAATAGACAAAAGCCTAATGGATGGCCGTCTGAATATTGGAGTAGAGGCAAACAGCCCATTTTCCAAATACTCAAGACTTGAGCAACGCGTAGTGAAACCAGAAATGGAGACAATACAAACTAACTACATAACAGCACGTTCTTTTGGTGTTTATATCTCTTATACTTTCCGAAAAGGCAAACGCGTGAATATTGAGCGCAACAATACGTTAAAAACAACCGACCAACAAACAGGTGTAGAATGAAACAGATCTTTCAACACGATTCAATGGAATGCGGAGCTGCTTGTCTAGCAATGATCTGCTCTCACTTCAATAAGCCCATGCCATTGAAAGAAATTGTTAAAGCATGTAATGCCACAAGGGAGGGCGTTTCTATGCTTGGACTTAAACAAGTTGCAACTGAAATAGGGTTCGAAGTGATCATTGCTCAAGGTAAAATTGAGGATTTGGACAATGAGGATTTACCATGTATTCTTTATTGGAATCAGAATCATTTTGTTGTGTTATACAAAATTGACGTAAAAAAACAACAGTATTATTTAGCAGATCCGGCAAATGGCAAGTGCAAATATGGAAAAGAGTATATTCAAGAGCATTGGATAAACATTGACGATAAAGGAAATCAAAGTCATATTCATTGTCTGGTAGCAACTGTCCAGTTGCCAGCAATGCATTGACAAGCAGATTGTTAAGGTCGGAAGCCACGTTGAAGTCGTAGCTTTTGCCAGAATCAGACCTGTAGCTCTGATTCGGTGTGGTCAATTCACGAATGGCCCTAAGTATTGTGTCTGCCCTACATGTACGGAGGTGTGGATGCAAGCAAAGTGTTTCCATAAGGTGTGAGGACACGTCTTCGACACATGACCCTCCACAGAAATATACACACATCAGAGAACGGATTATCTCGCTATATTGATAGCCATACACTTTGCTACGCAAACCTAAAGTAGAGTCTATTGTATGAGACAACATCCTGTCGAATTTCTCCATAATTGGAAATATACCACCAAAAGATGTGAGTTTCTCGGATTTTATTTGTATTTTTACCATGTCTGATGAGGTTTTGTTTGATTATTACAGCAACACTAAATTAAGTGAATCCTCTGACATGGCAAAATCATGGACCGCTTGGCTTGTCCAAGTAACCGGCTCTGCCGCTTGCCAAAGCAAGAGCTTTTTGTTGCTCAAGATATTATAAAAGTTAAAATTTATAGTGTTGCGGAATTAAGGTTGTTCATTTTCTTATTTTAAAAGACCAATATTATTAACAAAAGACACATGAAATACATACTTGCCACAGATTCGTTCAAGGGCTGCATGTCATCAGCAGAAGTGGAGAACATAATCGCCGGGGTGTTGGAGGCGAAGGGCATAGACACGCTGTGCCTGCCGATGTCGGACGGCGGCGACGGAATGCTTTCGGCGTTCACGACAGCCACGGGCGGAACATTGGAGCCTGTGTACATACACGACCTGATGATGCGCCGCACGGATGCCCATTACGGCGTGACGCCCGACGGCACGGCGATAGTGGAAGTGGCTCAGGCGTGCGGACTCAGCCTTATCAAGGAGGAGGAGCGCAACCCTATGCGCGCCACAACATACGGCGTGGGCGAACTGCTCTCGAGAGCCATCAAGCGCGGATGCCGCAATTTCATCATCGGACTCGGCGGCACCGCCACGAGCGATGCCGGCATCGGAATGATAAAGGCACTGGTTGACATCTTCGCACGCGGCAAGAACTTCGACGAGGCGCTGAAGACGGAGCTTGGCGAATGTAGGTTTACCCTCGCCTGCGATGTGGACAATCCGCTCTGCGGCGAGAACGGCGCGGCACATGTATATGGTCCGCAGAAGGGTGCCACGACAGAGATGGTAGCTCAGCTCGACCGCCGTGCACGGCTGTTCGCCGAGAAATCAGCTCTGCATTTCGGCTTCGACCGAAGCGCAGAGCCTGGAGCGGGAGCAGCCGGCGGACTGGGTTATGCCTTCATGCAGTATCTCGGAGCCGAGATGAAGTCGGGTGCCGACTTGCTACTCGACATCATCGGCTTCGACGAGAAGATAAAGGGTGCCGACCTTATAATAACGGGCGAAGGCGGCGCCGACCGACAGACACTCATGGGCAAGTTGCCACAGCGCATACTGATGCGTGGGCAGCAGACGGGCGTGCCCGTAAGGCTTGTGGCTGGCAGCGTAAGCGACAGGGAACTGCTGCTGAAAGCCGGCTTCGCTTTTGTAGAAAGCATCACGCCCGACGGTATGCCGCTGGAGGAGGCTATAAGAAAGGATGTGGCAAGCAGCAACCTCCGCCACTTTGCCGATTCGCTCGGCTGAAACAGCAGTTTAGACTGCTAAAAACTCTTTCTATCAAACTACAATGACATACGAAACCGCATAAAAGGAAAATGTGAACAACTTGTGATATTTTATGAATATACCTAAACCGCTATAAATGCGTAACTTTGCAGCCGAAATATTAATATAGGTATGAAGAAAACATTGTTCACATTTGCCTCAATGCTCTTGGCAAGCCAGGCGATGGCGCAGGAAACGCTGTCGCTGGCGCAGTGTCTGCAGATGGGTATTGAGCGAAATCTTAATTTGAAGACTTACGAGGGTAATGTGCTCAAAGGCAAGCACAACATCAGCGAGAACCGTTCGCGCCTGTTGCCGCAGATAAATATCGGCGCAGCGCTGAACGACAACTTCACTCCACCCGTGTCCGTAACCGACGGCAGAGCCTACGGCAAACCGTACAACGTGACGAAGACGCTGCAGTACAGCTCGTCGGCAAGTCTGCAGCTGCAGATGCCGCTGTACAGTCAGACGGCGCTCACGGCGCTCGAGATCTCGAAGACGCTCGACCAGCTCAACTCGCTCTCTTACGAGAAGGCGCGCGAGGACCTCATCGTGCAGATAAGCAAGATGTACTACTTAGCGCAGAACACTGAGGAGCAGATCGGCATCATTAAGGACAACATAAAGCGTCTGGAGGAGCTGCGCGACATCACGCAGGCGTTCCACGACAACGACATGGCGCTGAGCGTGGACGTGAAGCGCGTGAACGTGAACTTAGAGAACCTCAGTGTGCAGTACGACAACGCGAAGGCGATGCTCACGCAGCAGTACAACATGATGAAGTACGTGATAGACTATCCTGCCGAGAAGGACATTATGGTGAAGAAGGCTGACATTGAGGAGGTGAACCTTGCAGCACTCAGCGGACTGAACGAGAACCTGTATGAGCTGCAGCTGCTCAGAACGCAGCAGACGCTTGCCGAACAGCAGAAGAAGCTCGCCAAGAGCGGATATCTGCCCACGCTGGCGCTCACCGGCAACTGGACGTACATGGCGTACACCGACAAGTTCAAGAACTGGTTCCACTCTGGCGAGTCGAACCACTGGTACAAGTCGAACGGCATCGGAATCTCGCTGCGTATCCCTATCTTCGACGGACTGGAGAAGCGCTCGAAGATAAGAAAGGCGCAGGTGGACATCGACAACGCGAAGCTCTCTTACGAAAACGCGCTGAAGGGTATGCAGACGCAGTATGCCAACGCCGTGAACGATCTCGCCAACAACCAGCGCAACTTCAGCAAGCAGCGCGACAACTATCTGCTTGCGGAGGATATATATAAGGTGACGAGCGACCGCTATCGCGAGGGAATCGCCTCGATGACCGAGGTGCTGCAGGACGAGATGAGCATGAGCGACGCGCAGAACAACTATCTCACGGCGCACTTCAACTATCAGGTGGCGAACCTCACGTTGCTGAAGCTCACAGGACAGTTGGAGAAGCTTACGAAGTAGAATTTTGAGTTTTGAATTTTGAGTTTTGAATTATGCGCTGCGCGCATTTTGAGTTATTCAATTTTGAATTAAGAATTCGCAACTCAAAAACTCAAAACTCAAAATTCAAAACTCAAAACTCAAAACTCAAAATCGCGACGTATGTCGCAACAATTCAAAACTCAAAACTCAAAACTCAAAATTCAAAACTCAAAATGGAAACAAACAATAACAACACGAACAATAACAACAGTGAGACTACACAGTCTACACACGAAGTGACAGCAAAGCAGCTCAAACGCCAGCGTATTCGCCAGATTGTGGTGAGCCTCATCGGCGTTGCCATCCTCGTATGGGGAATCGTTAAGATTGGCTGCATGTTCATGGACTACAAGAGCAATGAGAAGAGCGACGACGCGCAAGTGGAGCAGTACATCTCGCCGGTGAATCTGCGCGCTTCGGGCTACATCAAGAGGATTTACTTCAAGGAACACCAGAACGTGAAGAAGGGCGACACGCTGCTCGTGCTCGACGACCGCGAATATCGCATCCGCGTGATGGAGGCGGAGGCTGCGCTGAAGGACGCTATGGCCGGTGCGAACGTGATAGACGCTTCGGTGCAGACAACGCAGACTTCGGCTACGGTGTACGAGTCGGCTATCGCTGAGATTGAGATTCGCCTCGCAAAGCTCGAAAAGGACCGCCAGCGCTATCAGAACCTTGTGGCTCGCAACGCTGCCACTCCTATACAGCTCGAGCAGATCGAGACCGAATACAACGCTACGAAGAAGAAGCTCGACGCCACACGCCGCCAGCAGAAGGCTGCCTACTCGGGTGTGAACGAGGTGCAGACACGCAAGAAGAACACAGCGGCTGCCATCGAGCGTGCGCAGGCTGCGCTCGAAATGGCTAAGCTCAACCTCTCCTACTGCGTCGTAACAGCACCGTGCGACGGCAAGTTGGGCAGACGTGCGCTTGAGGAGGGTCAGGCGGTGAACGCCGGACAGACCATCACCTACATCATGCCGAACACGCAGAAGTGGGTAATAGCCAACTACAAGGAGACACAGGTGGAGAAGCTGCACGTAGGCCAGAAGGTAGTAATGACCGTAGATGCCTTCGAGGGCAAGGAGTTCGAGGGCAGAATATCTGCCATATCGGGCGCTACAGGCTCTAAGTATTCGCTCGTGCCTACAGACAACTCTGCCGGCAACTTCGTGAAGATTCAGCAGCGTGTGCCGGTGCGCATCGAGTTTGTGGGAATTTCAAAGGAAGACAACGACAAGTTGGCTGCCGGAATGATGGTTATTGTGAAGGCTCAACTCAAGTAAATGACACAAGCAGAGATATACCAGGCAGTTTCGCCGAAGCTGCCTAAGAATTTTCCGTTCTACGACTGGGTGCCCAAGCCTCTCGGCATCGCCTTCCTCGTCATACTTTTCATACCTATAATGACGGTGAGCGGTGCGTACACCGTGAACAGCAGTGAAATGGTGGGAGGACTTGGCATCCAATCGGAACACATAGCGTTCATCAGCTTCGTGACGTCGATAGGTATGGCGGCGTTCTCTCCGTTCTTCTACACGCTGGTGAGTGTGCGCAGGCAGAAGATGATGAGCCTCGTGGGCTTCTCCATCTTAGCGGTGCAGAGCTATATCTGTGCCAACACCGACAGCCTGTTCATCCTCGCACTGAACAGCTTGATAATGGGTTTCGTGAGACAGACGCTGCTGATGTGTAACCTCTTCACACTTATCAAGTACGGCTTCGGCATCGAGGCTACGCGCAATGTCACGCCGGGCAACGAGCCGAAGGATGAGGCAGGATGGGACGCTCTCGACACGGAGAAGAAGGCGAGTCAGCCTATCATCTACTTCTTCTTCATGCTGCTCGGACAGATAGGCACGTGGATAACGGCGTGGTTCGCTTACAACTACCACTGGCAGATGGTCTACTACGCCATGCTCGGCTCCATTCTCGTGGCACTGCTCATCACCCTGCTTTGTATGCCTTACAACCCCTACCCTACAAAGCACAGTCCGCTCTCGTTCTCCAAGTTCGGCAACGTGGTGGTGTTCTGCCTCATGTGCTGTTCGTTCGTCTACGTCACGGTCTATGGTAAGGTGTACGACTGGTACGACAGCAACCGCATTTGCTGGGCTACGGCTATATGCGTCGCCTCTACATTATTATTTATATACTTGGAGAAGACGCGACGCTCGCCCTACTTCATGCTCAAGGCGTTCAAGTCGCGCAGCATACAGGGTGGCATACTGCTCTTCATCGGTCTGATGATATGCAACTCAAGCTCGATGCTCGTGAACATCTTCGTAGGCGTGGGCATGAAGACCGACCAGATTCAGGTGGCAGCACTCGGCAACTGGGTGCTGCTGGGCTACTTCATCGGTCTCGTCACGATACTCATACTGAACAGCAAGGGCGTCCACTTCAAGTGGTTCTTCGCTATGGGCTTCCTGCTCATCGGTGCCGCCTCGCTGTTCATGTACTTCGAGGTGCAGACCGACGGCATGCTGGAGCGCATGAAGTGGCCAGTCGTGATACGTGCTACGGGCATGATGCTGCTCTACTCGCTCATCGCCGTGTATGCCAACCAGCGTATGCCCTACAAACTGCTCTCTACGTGGGTGTGCATCATGCTCACCGTGCGTATGGTGATAGCGCCAGGCATAGGTTCGGCACTCTATCAGGTGGTGTTCCAGTACCGCCAGCAGTACTACATCACACGCTACGCCCACGACTACGACCGCACCAACGCCGAAACCGCCAAGACCTACGATATGACGGCGCGCGGTATGCAGTATCAGGGCAAGAGCGAGACCGAGGCGCAGCACATGGCAGCCATATCTACAAAGGGCAAGGTGCAGGTGCAGGCTACGCTCTCGGCTATAAAGGAGATGGCGGGCTGGACTATCTACGCATGCATCATTCTCGCCGGACTGATGCTTGTGGTGCCGTGGCCTAAGCGCGACATATCGAAAGATACGCCTGAGTGGTACATTAACTATTAAGATATTTTGCAGTGCAGTTTTTTTTCGCTAACTTCGCCATGTCTATACAATTAAAACCAATGACGAACAGCAGCGAAAACATAAATATTCTGGAGCAACAGATGTCCAACAACGAGGACATCTGTTGCTCTTGTGGTATTATACGGTCGTTCCCCGAAGCACTGCGCCACGACTTCCGCGTGGCGGATGTTGGCATTATAGTGTGCCGTTCGGGCAGTTTCTCCTTCACATGCGAAAGTGCGGAATACGTTGTGAACAAGGACGAAACGCTCTTCCTCTCCCACGGCGTGCGCTTCTCCGTTACAGCTCAGAGCGACGACTGCTCCGTTGTCATTATCTTCTATCGCGCCGACTCCATACGCGACATCTTAGGCAGCACGGTGGTCGGCATGAAGTTTGTGGAGTATATCAATCCACGCTCGTGCTGGGTGATGCATACGGGTCACGAGAACGAGCTGACGAAGTATTCCGAACTGCTCGCCGTACACAAATGCGGCGAGAACGTGTTTGCCGCCAACGAACGCCAGCTGCTACTGCTCTCGCTCACCTACCGCGTGTGCAGTATCTTCCGCGAACTCTCGAGTGACGGCAACAACGAGTCGAGCCGCAAACTGGAGACCTACATGCAGCTGATGCAGCTCATCGACGAGCACTATATGCGCGAACGCGGTGTGCGCTTCTACGCCGACCGCCTGTGCCTGTCGCCCAAATACCTCACGCAACTCGTGAAGTCGGTGTCGGGCAGCTCCGTGCAGCAACTCGTGTTCAAGGCTATAACGAAGAAAGCCATATACCTCATCACGAGCACCGACAAGAGCATAAAGGAAATATCCGACCTGCTCAACTTCCCCAACGCCTCCGCCTTCGGCACATTCTTCAAGAAGCAAGTAGGCGTGTCGCCCGTCAACTATCGTCATAAAAAAACAAACTGATTTCTCATATTTAAGAATATATTTTGTACATTTGTCGGCAAAATAACATCAATAACAACAATAAAAACCAACAAAGCCCTATGAACACAAGACGACTACTGTTCTTGTCTGCCCTCTGTCTGACGATGGGCACCACCCAGGTATCAGCACAGAGTTTCCTTAAAAAGATTAAGAACAAAGGAACACAAATGATTAAAGAGGCAGCACCCAAGCCCGTAAAGGAGGTGATGGATGCTGTTGAAAACGCTAACGAAGCACCCCAAAACAACACCAGTGCTAACAGATCGGGCAACAGAACCACCCAGAACCGTAGCACACAGCGAGTACGTACCAACACCAACCGCCGCCCGTCAACCCGAACCGATTTCGAGCCGGCACACAAGACAATCACCATCAAGCTCTACAAAGGACTCGGCATAAAGACATGGTTAGGACGTAAAGCCTTCAACACACCGCAGCCTCCAACGCAATGCCCTAAACAGCCAGCATGGATTGATGCCCTACCCCAGATCATAGAGCTCGACAACGCCAGTCTCATAGCTGAATCGAAGATGATAAACAAATGGGTCACATCCGGCAAACCCTCGTGCGAACCTGTGCTTGTACGACGCGAACTACTCGACAGTGAAGTAAACGACCGCATAGGAGCACTCAACAATGCCGTTCATTACCTCAACAACGCCGACAGCGAAAACGAAGACGACTACACACCTGCAGAACCATTGGAGGAGGACGCATTCAAGCGAACCATGCAGTCGGACTATTCCCCCCTCTACCCGTTGCTCGCAGACGAAACCGTGGCATACCTCAAAAGCATCAACCGCACCACGAAAGAGGTCTCGGTGAGAGTGTACGAGGGCAACTCGTCATGGGGAAACAGAATGCAGATAGGCGAGATGTGGTTCGAGCTGAACTCTCAACGCAACAGTGCACGGCTGATCGGCGTGGACAACGACGAATCGATAGGCAAGGACTACACCGTACCTTCCACCGTGCGCTATGCCGGCCGCACACTAAAGGTGACCGAAATCGGAAGTGCTGCCTTTGCCGAAATGAAAATAAAATCGGTGACACTTTCACCCGGACTGAAAACAATCGGCTCACACGCATTCGCGTGCACACGCATCACTTCCATCAACATACCATCGACGGTGACCATGATAGATAGCTACGCCTTCCACAGTATGCCTGCGATTACAAGCATCACCGTACCCAACAGTGTGACGAAGATTGGAAATAGTGCCTTCTCCATGTGCACAGCACTGACAGAAGTAACACTGCCCGTGCGCCTGGAGAAGTTGCCTAACGCTCTGTTCTTCGGATGCAAAGCACTCACAAAGGTAACGCTGCCACAGAACATCACAAAGATAGATATGAGCACGTTTGAAGACTGCAAGGCACTCACAAGCATCAGTCTGCCACAATCGGTGGCGGTAATCGATCAGAATGCCTTTAAGAACACAGCCCTCACAAGTGTGCCTGCAACCACGAGTCTGAAGAGCATTGAGAGCAGTGCCTTCGAGGGATGCAACCGCATCACCTCCGTATCGCTGCCCTCATGCGTAGAGGTAGAAATGTTTGCTTTCAAAAATTGTAAAGCACTGAAGAAGGTAGTAATCGGATCACAATACAAGACTCGTACTGATGAACTGCAGATGATTTTCTACGGTTGTCCGTTCATGCCACAGCGCATGACGACAATACCAGCGTGCATAACGTTTAATTAGCATATTATAGGAGGGTATGGCATCTCTGCCATACCCACGCTGCCTCCTAACAACCACCTTGTGGGTGCGTGGCTATGGCAGGGATGCCATACCCTCCTATTTATACTTCTTGATATATCCCTCGGCGCGGTCGTCGCCTAATTCCTTTGCCTTATTAAAGCACTCCATAGCCTCGTTCTTGCGCTTCAGCTGCACAAGTGCGAGGCCTTTTATTATGTAGGCATCGGTATTGTCGGGCGTGAGCTGCAAGCAGAGGTCGGAGGTCTTGACAGCCTCTTCGTTCATGTTCACACGCAGCTGCAACGAAGCGAGCTCGGCGATATAGAGCGGAGCATCTGCACCACCTATATATGCAGCGTGCGCAAGGTCGTCGAGAGCTTGCTTGTACTGGTGCACTGCCACCTCGCACTTATGACGAGCATAGTAGAAAGCAGCGTTCGCTCTGCCATACACCAGCGTGTCGTAGGTGTTGTAGTCGACGATCGCCTTGCGATATTCCTCCATCTGCTCGTACTGCTGACCACGTGCCAACACGTAGGGCGCAGACAGATTGGTGAGTGGACGCGGAGCAACTGCAACACAACTGTCGAGCAGCTCCAGCACCTCCGCCTTCGGAGCACCAAGCTGTGTCTTGCACTGCGCTGCCTCGAAATACACCTCGCTCGTTGGCATGTCCTTCTTCGCCAGACTCAGGAACTTCTCACACGCGTCGCCATAGTCGCCCATCGAGAACTTTATCTGCGCCATGCGGTGCAAGTACTGCGGCTGCGGATTGAGGCTGTACGCCTTCTCAGCTTCCGCCAGTGCACGCTCGAAGGTCCAAGCCGTGAAGGTGGTGTCGGCACTATAGATGAGCTTCTGATACATCACACGAGCATACTCCGAGTGAGCCTCCGCCTTGTCGGCAGCAAGCTTGAGGGCGGTCTGCATATCAGCATCAGCACCTTGCCAGTCGCCATAAGTAGACTTCTGCAGCGCACTCGTAGCATAGCCGTCAACCTCCTTCGGAAACTGTCGGATGTAGTCGCGGAGGTAGCCGGCATACTTCGCCGTGTCCTGACACTCAGCAGCCAACATCACCATGAGCAGAGCGTTCTGCTTGTCGGCAGGCAAGGTGAGGCGCAGCGAGGTCTTGGCATAGAGCGAGTTGTTAATGTCGAGGTGGCTCGCAGCGAGTGTCGAGATGAAGCGCACGTCGACAGCGTTGGCGTAGAGCGAACGCGCCGACTGCTGCATGAGTCCCACCACCTGTCCCTTCTCGTTGACGAAGGCAGCACCCTGTGTGGGCTTGTGGTTGTTGTAGCCGAACACGTAGTAGGCGTACTTCTCCATGAAGGTCTCCGCCTTGTCAACCTCGTACTGCGTGGTCTGTGTACGGCGGTCGGCGGTCTCCACGAGCCACAGCTTGCTGTCCTTTGCAGCAGCAGCGGTGGCGATGGTGGCAGCCACAGTCTTCGGCATATCCACACGCACACGACACACGTCATAAAGCTCGTTAGCACCGAGGATATGCGTCACGGGATAGGTCTTTCCGTTGAAATCGACTACTTCCACACGCGAGGCTTCGCGCACTGCCGACCACGGACAGGCTGCTATGCCGTCGGCTGAGAGGAACACTCCGTTGCTTGTAGCTATCTGCTTGCCCTCTGCATCGTATGCCTTAAGCGCAAATACCGACTTTGCCACATTCTTCACAGCCGCCGGCTGCGCCATCGCTCCGCAGAGGCAGAGCAGCGAAATTAGGATTGTTGATAATATTCTGTTCATTGTTTCGTTTATTAACAATTTTGTAACTCTTAGGAGGGTATGGCATCTTGCCATACCCACGCTGCCTTCCGTTAACTGCTTGGTGCGTGGCTATGGCAGGATGCCATAGCCTCCTATAATGCCTTAATTCCGCAACACTTTGATTTAACTTTATTTATAAGTACCTGAGCAACAAAAAGTTGCTCAGGATTTTGCCATGTCAGATTTTTCACCTATCTTAGTGTTGCAAATCAAAATATGTATCAAACCCGACAGACATGGCAAAGGTAGCAATAAAATCTGAGAAACTCTCTC
>ENA-OURN01000541-OURN01000541.1-human-gut-metagenome-genome-assembly--contig:-NODE-541-length-14639-cov-16.0956_pt1 | contig 14639 bp, 8 predicted proteins | sample MGYA00242099_ERZ508987 | MGnify/ENA primary metagenome ERZ508987 (study PRJEB26280, sample SAMEA2531405) | human gut metagenome | biome: human gut; feature: human-associated habitat; material: faeces... | reverse complement strand
TAGCCCAGGGCAACGCCCTGGGTATCAGTGTATAAACGCCTACGCCCTGTAAGGGCAAAAGTATGGGCGAACGGTTGACTTTTACTTTTGCCCTTACAGGGCGCAGGAACGGGAAACACGGCACCCAGGGCGTTGCCCTGGGCTATGAACTTGCTGGGCTTTCAGCCCGCACAGAGCCGCAGATAGGGCTTTTCCGCACAATCTCCATCGACTTAATATCCCAATTTTGAACCCCCGACCTTCCCCCCCCCCACAAAAAAATCACGCCGTCACTTAACTTTCGAGGTTTTTTGCAGTATATATAGTTGAAATGAATCGCAAAGAGTTTGAAAATATCGTGCCAGAGCTGCGACCATTGATGGTCAAGGTCGCGCGTGATTTCTTTGGCAATCAAGATGATGCCGAGGATGTCGCGCAGGATGCGTTGGTGCGTCTTTGGAACTATTGCGAGCGACTGGATGCAAATAGAAATATGAGGCAGCTGGCCATTATGGTGGCCAAGAATTGTTGCATTGACACCTATAAGCGAAGGCAGATGATGGTTGAAGTGCCGTGTCCAGACGAACGAATGGCAGGCGAAACCTATCAGGCAGATGCCGAAGTTGTGGCGCAGGAGACGCGGGGACGAATCGACTCCGCCATCAGATGCTTGTCGCCACGCGAGCAGCAACTTGTGAGGAAGCGATATTTGGAAGACCATTCCGCAGAAGAAATTGCCAGAGAGACCGGCATTCCGAAACCATCGGTCAAAAGCATGCTCTCTGGCGCCAAGGCAAAGTTGATAAGAATACTCAAAAAAAACAGGTCATGAAGCACAATGAAGACGATGCGCTCTACCAGCAAATCTTGGCCGAATTGAAGCCTGGGGCTGACGAGTACGACCAGATGGTGGCGCAGAAAAAACACCCCGCAGGCTTGAGACGCCGCTTCAGGCCTCGTTTCGGATATGTGGCCGCGGCGTGTGTGATGATAGCATTCCTGGTAGCGACACAGATTTTGTGGCAGACTGACGGTTTGCAGCAGCCCCCACAGCTTGCCCGCCAGGTGTTGCCAACGGCAGGGGACGTGGCAACACGTGTTGCCGTCCCAAAGGACGCGCCGTCGGAAATGCCAGCAAAGCAACAGCGTTGTCAGCAACGCCTGGTTGCAGCAACCATGACAACTCCAAAAACCGAGGAGGAAGCCAGGGACAGCGCCAGTGCCAGCGTGAAGCTCGCGCCACCGACAGACCATGCAGAAGCAGACCGCGCCGCAATCGTTGCCGAGGTGGAGGCAAGAGTGGTGGAAGCCTTGCTGGAACAGCAGATAGCCGTTGAGGTGGTGAACGAAGCCATCAGACATCATGAAGATTCCCAACAAATACAATGCGCAATATGAAACGTACAATTTTTTCTGTTATTTTCGTTGCCCTCGCCACGCTGTGTGCGCAGGCACAGAATCCTTTCTCTTCTATCTTGTCAGCCTGCAAGGTGGTTGCTGTTAGCAATGAGCAAGGACGTGATCGGCTTGATTCAACCAACTGTCTTCAAACGCAAGTCTATGCTGTTCCCTACAAAGGCAAAAAAGCGGTGGCCAAAGCGGAGGCCATCATCAAGGAGATTGTGGATTGTTACAACAAGCAGATTGGACATTACACTGGGGGCTTTTGCTTCAGCGGCAAACTGGATGTGCATTCTCCGGCCGAGAGCCAGAAGGTCAGTGCCAGTTATAGTGAGGATGCTGCCCCGTTTGTTGTCGGAGGCGTTGGGCGAAACTATGCGCTCTTGCGCCAGCTGGACCCCAAGAACCCCCACTATCGCACGGTTTATGGCGTGGAGTGGTGGTTGCTCGAAAAGCCCCGGGTGGTGTATTTCAAGACGTTTCGCCTGTTTGGTCCTCTGACGGCGCGTAGCAACCCCAAGTACATCCTCGGCCAAACTGACTCCATGAAGGATTTTCTGGATACGTTCCGCTCGACAGACTGGCAGAACAAGAAATTTGATATGTTCGGCAAGGCCGATTCCTTGAAACTTGAGATGCTCGGCAAAATCAATCCCTTGAAGCACGCCGATGATGTGGCGTGGTACTTGGGAAAGGTGTGCGACCTTTACAAGGGCGATGGCAGCGCGATGGACAGTGGAGTGGTTTCTGTGGCTGTGCGCCGGTTTATGAATTATATGAGTGAGAGCAACGTCTGGAAAACAGACGAGGGCGTGGTGCGCGTGTTGCGTGCATTCCGTCTGCCGGGTTGCTATGCTGAGGTGAATGGCAAGGTGGTGGAGCATGGCGACATGCAGTGGCTGGCCTCTCGCTGGAAAAATTTACACATTTCGAGAGTTTCATACGTGGAGAAGGGGGATCCCGAATGCCAGAAATATGGTGAAAAGTCGAAGAATTTCCTTTTTCGGGTGTATCTCACCAAATAGCATGGCGGTTGTGGCATAGCAACAAGTAGCGCTGCGCGAACATTCGGCGAAGGCCTGCGGCGAAGCACTGTAGCTCACTTTGCTCGCAAAGTGAGGGGGACGAATATTGGGACGAATATTGTGGCGACCAAACACGGCTGAAAAACCAATAAGGTCATGCGCTAAAGCGTTAGCTATATTCGCTACGTGTTCGTGGCCCTCACTTTGCAAGCAAAGTGAGCTACAATGCTGGCGCCGCAACAGACGATGATGCGAGCCAGCGCAAATTTCCGTTGCGAAGGTGCTGCTGTCAATATTTAGTAATGGTAAGTAGGCAGTCTGAATGCAAAAAAATATTCAGGCTGCCTACTTTGCATTTATCCTTCATCCCCTCACTCCTCCCCACGCCCTTTCCGCCAAAATCCTCCGTTTTTTGAAAATTCTTTCCTAAAACCAATGTGCATCATGTTATTATGTATATCTTTGTATTTCAATTTTAGCATTAGTAATGAAACACATCCTATATCCGATACCCGTTCTTCTTCTCATGGTCTGCTCCTTGGTGTTTTGCCAGTGTAGCAGCCGCCGTGGGCCGTATGATCCGCAGTTGATGCACATTGACAGTCTGCTTAATCAAGAGGATTTGGATACGTCAGCGGTATCGGCGGCTTTCAGGCGTGTCTCCACGTCGTTGGGCGGCTTTGATGAAGACAATCGGATGTATTACAATCTGCTGACGCAGTACTACCAGTTTAAGACCTACCAGCTTGTTGAAAACGACAGCGTTTTGCGGGCAGTGATTCAGTATTATGGCGACGAGGCGTCGAAAGAAGGGCTGCTGGCCAATTACATCGGTGCGGGGATGTACTATGATCGTAAGGAATATGAGAAAGCACAGGACTGCGGGTTGAGATTCTTGAGGATGACGGACGAAACGTCTGATTATGACAAGGTGATGAGAATCAAATGCCACATTTTTCTTGGCGACATATATGCGTTTCATACTGAAAATGAACTGTCGTTAGAGCAATTCAAAAGAGCCCTGTATTGGGCTGAAGCGGAAAAGGACACGATGCTTATGGCGGAGGGCAATTATGCCTTGGCCCAGGCCTATCGTGAGTGTGGAAATCGTGATTCAGCTTTTGTGGCTTGCAGAAATGCTTATCGTTTTTTTAAGGCAGTTGGTGATGAGGTGAGGACTTCTTGGATGTGGCTGGAATATGCGCAGATCTGTAATCATTTCCATCTCTATGATAAAACGGCCTATTATCTAAAACATCTGGAGAATACCGCCGACTGGATTAGCAAAGACCATAGGGTCGTGCCTGGAATGAACAGAGAGTGCTATTATCAAGCCAAGGCAAAGATGTTTGAGAATACCAATCGCTTGGATTCGGCGATTGTTTTTTATAAGCGGGGTTTGGCATCGGCTGACCTTGATTTTTTGCATGACAGCAGTAGGTCGCTTTGCCGCATCTATTTGAAAAAAGGGAATGTAGACTCTTTGAAGAAATACCAGACCATTTATGAGAAATATAAGCAACGCCATGAATCGACTCATAATGGGTATTCGTTACAACGGAAACAGATAGAGTTTAATGAAACCAGGCAGGCAAAAGCGCGTGCTGCGCGAATGTGGAAAATTGCGTTTGCTGTTGTGGCTGGCATCTCTCTTCTCCTCATAGTTTTATGTCTGATGGTACGGTTCTATCGTCGGAGGCGTGGAAAGGTTGATGTGAAGAGTGCTTCAGGTCGGCAGGATGAATTGCGCAACGTCTGCAAGGATGCGGCTGTTTTTGATTCGCAAGACAACACGTGTCGATGTGTGGTGGATTATTATCAGTGTGAAGCCGTTTTGGGCTTGAGGAATATGGCAGAACAGCAAAAGTCGGTTGCGCTGACAAGTCCTCTGTGGGAGGAACTTATGACATTTGTGCACAAAGAAGACACATGCTTTGGAGATTTCTTGGATGGGCTTCAGAAAAAGGAACGTCGAATTGGCAAGAATGTCATTTTCTTATGCCTGCTCATCCGTGCCGGTTTTACGCTAACAGAGATTAGCTCTCTTTTGGCGGTTAATGCCAGTGCGGTTTGCAATATGCGTGCACGTTTGGCCCGCAAGATTTTAAATGACGAAAAGGCTTTGGCCAAACATCTGGATGAATACATCAGGGGGATTCCTTGATTTCGGAACCTCTTCTGATAAGTAGTTGGTCAGTCTCTTTTTTATATTCACAAAACACAGGCTTCAGTTCGGCAAGGCATACAAACAAGTTTGATGCTCTGCCGAGTTGAAGCCTACTTCTATGGTTTATTTATTAGGGTGTTCAAAATTCCAGAAATCAAGGTTGGCCAAGAGGCGCCAGCGCCCCTGAAAGGAGCAGCGGCGCAACTGCCATGTTATTTGGCTCAAAACCGCACAGAGACTTTTCTTGATTTTGAACACCCAACCTTATAGGGCGCAGGAACGGGGAACACGGCTATGAACTTGCTGGGCTTTCAGCCCGCACAGAGCCGCCGCGCGAACATTCGGCGAAGCACTGCGGCGAAGCACTGTAGCTCACTTTGCTCGCAAAGTGAGGGGGACGAATATTGGGACGAATATTGCGGCGGCCAAGCACGAGCTGAAAATCCAACAAAGTCATGCGCTAAAGCGTTAGCTATATTCGCTACGTGTTCGTGTCCCTCACTTTGCGAGCAAAGTGAGCTACAATGCTGGCGCCGCAACAGACGATGATGCGAGCCAGCGCAAATTTCCGTTGCGAAGGTGCTGCTGTCAATATTTAGTAATGGTAAGTAGGCAGTCTGAATGCAAAAAAATATTCAGGCTGCCTACTTTGCATTTATCCTTCATCCCCTCACTCCTCCCCACGCCCTTTCCGCCAAAATCCTCCGTTTTTTGAAAATTCTTTCCTAAAACCAATGTGCATCATGTTATTATGTATATCTTTGTATTTCAATTTTAGCATTAGTAATGAAACACATCCTATATCCGATACCCGTTCTTCTTCTCATGGTCTGCTCCTTGGTGTTTTGCCAGTGTAGCAGCCGCCGTGGGCCGTATGATCCGCAGTTGATGCACATTGACAGTCTGCTAAACGAGGCCGATGTAGATACTGCCAAGGTCTTGGCAGCGTTTGGGCGTGTGTCAAAGTCTTTGGACACCGAAAACCGCATGTACTACAATTTGCTGACGCAGTATTATATGTTCAAGACATACCAGCCTGTGGAAAACGACAGTATCTTGCGAGCCGTTATTGAATATTATGGAGATAAACCTACAAAGGAAGGACTGTTGGCCAACTATATCGCAACGGGAATGTATAATGATAGGAATGAATTTGCGAAAGCACAGGATTGCGGACTTAGATTTCTGAGAATGTCAGACCGTACGTCGAAATTTGACAAGGTAATGCGTGCAAAATGCCATCTACAGTTAAGTGACATTTATCAGAACCATCTCGATTCGCTTATGGTGTTGGAACAACGTAGGCAGGCCGTATATTGGGCTGAGCAGACAACAGACACCATGCTCATGGCAGACAGCTATTATTATTTGTCGAATATGTGTGAGGCCGTCGGGGATTATAAGCAGTCATTGTCTGCATGCGACAAGGCCTATGAATATTACTCGGTGGTAGGCTATCGCAACGGGGCTGCGCGGATATGGGTACAACGAGCCAAAAACTATATGGCGCTAAATGATTTGCCTTATGCAAAACTGTGCATGAAGAATTATGAGGCAATGACAACCGATTTGGATTCATCACATAGGATAAAGCCAGGACTTAACAACGAGATATATTATAATGTGATGGGGCGATTGTGTGAAAAATCGGGTGATATAGATTCTGCATTTATGTATTATAATCTTGAATTTGCAAGTCCTAATGAGGTTTTCATTCGTTTTGCAAGTGGACATCTTGCCAGACTGTATGAAAAAATTGGGAAACTTGACTCTGCCGGGAAATACTATCAGATAAATATGCAGTATCAAAAAAAGAGCACGTCCACATATAGTGATAAAAATATGCAGCGCAAGCAAATTGAATATGATTTGGGCGTTCTGAATGAAAAGAGAATTTCAAAAGAACATATGCTGGTGGCTATATCTGTTGTGGCGTTATTGTTAGTTACTCTCGCGTTTAAGAAATGGCCGTGGATAAAGAAGACGTTTTTATCGTTGCGCAACAGAAGTAATAGTAAGTTGGCAGACAATACAAAAGATGTGAAGGCAGATGAAATAGAAAACCATGAAAACTCTGAAGTCTCCAATGAAAAACCTTTTTCTCTTGAAAGAAGAGAAGAGCAATTGGAAGAGACTGCTTCCAGTGTGTCGACCAAAAATGGTAATGAAGAATTGGACAAGTTTCTTCCTCATGAAAGTAACGACAATCCTTTCATCGCGTTGCGGGGTGCGTATGGTTCCCCCGTTGATTATTCCTCTTTTCCAGTGGTTGGAAAATTAAGGGCAATGGTTGAAAATGACGAAGACGTAGCATTGAAAGAAACATCGTGGCGCGAATTGGAGGCGTATGTAAAAAAGGAAGATGCGGCATTTGCAGCTTTTATGGTATGCCTTAAGAAAAATTGCAAGCGTATAACGTCTGTGCACATACGCGTCTGCATTCTGCTTCGTGTTGGATTACTGCCTACGGGAATCAGTAAATTGATGAACGTGTCACAGTCTGCTGTTACAAATTTACGTCGTAATCTGGCTGTAAAGATATTGCGGAATCCACAAAGTAAGGCGGAAGACCTTGATGTTTACATCAGGAGTCTTTAAGCCTATCTTTTTTTGTCAGTTTTTTATTTTTTTTAATTGTCTGGATTACAGTGGGATAAACATCTAAGAGTGAAGTCGGGCAGGCTAAGAGTGAAGTCGAGTGAAGTAAGAGTGAAGTGAAAAATTTGGAATTACATGTAAATCGGCTTTAACTTTGTCGGCGATGCCAATTGACGGTGTTTGCAACATCGTGGAGCGGTTTTCCTCGCATGCCAGTGTGTCGCGGTGCCTGCATTGCAGTGCGCTTTGCCCGCAAGGTGACGGGAAACAGTCTGTCGCGGAGAGAAAATGAGGGACGGAAACGTCCTGCTGAAGCGGAAAAACGTCGGAAAAACGTCCGGCAAAGCAATTTTTTTCTTTCATTCCTTCACGCCGCCTAATCCACTGATTGATATAGAGGTAGGTGCGTTTTGTGAGTAAAATGTGAACGGGATGTGAATGGCGCTTGAAAAGTGTGAACAAAGTGTGAACGAGAATCCTTGGCGGCTTCATCTTTTTTTGCTAATTTTGGGCAGACCATTAATAATGGTGAAAGACAAATAGACAGGATATAATGGTGGAATATCACCATCACAATATAAACGACTGCTCCACGTGCGGCTTTCCGCTTCGGGAGCGTATCCAGTTCTAATTCCGTCATTTCTCTCGAAAGTGAGATGAGAAGGGGCGTCGTGGCGTCAGAGATTATGGTTAGAATAACTAAGCCCGGCGCCCTGCTTTCTCTCACGCTGACGGCCGTCGGCATCTTTATGATGCGACGCGGGGCGGTCGTGTTCTTTCTGGGGGGAAGCCCGCTATGCTCCCTCTTCCAAATTCCAAAACCAACAAAAATACAGGTCAAAATTGCTTAATTTATTCTTTTAACATAACTTATTATCAAACCATTAAATAAAAGACCATGAGAAATAGATTATTTTTCTTGATAGCCGCTTTGTGTCTTGCCCTAAGCCAAAGCCACTCCTATGCGCAAAAATACATCTATGGAGATGTACACGACTGGCTGACAAATAGACTGATGGAGAATGTCAAGGCAGTTCTTATGACAAGTGATAGTGTGGTGATAGATTCAATGTACACAGGCTGGAAAGGGCAAGTAAGCGAAACAAGAAAAGCCTGGTTACTTAAGGTTAAAGACGAGCCTGCTACATATATCGTGAAATTTTCTTTCGACAATTATGAAACACAGTATAAGCGGATTAATTTTAATCCAAGAGGCCGTATGAAATATTACAATTACGGCACTATAAAATTGAAACGCCAACGTGAGCAGAAACTCGGTGTGGCAACCGTGACGGCTTCACGCGTCAAGTTCTATACAAAGAAAGATACCTTGGTGTTTAATGCCGATGCTTTCCAAATGGCAGAAGGATCTATGCTCGATGCCTTAATCAAGCAATTGCCTGGAGTTGAACTGAAAAGCAACGGAGAAATATATGTGAACGGCAAATATGTTGAGAGCCTCTTGCTCAATGGCGAGGAATTCTTCAAGAAAGACAATACCGTGCTTTTGGAAAATCTGCCTTCATATACTGTCAACCAAGTGCAGGTATATAAAAAACAAGGTGACCTGAGCCGTTTTGCTGGCAAGAATTTGGGCTTTGATGAGGAGTATGTCATGGACATAAAGCTGAAGAAGCAATATTCCATTGGTGTTTTGGCCAATGCCGAGGGGGCGGCAGGAACAAAAGACAGATATATTGGACGTCTTTTTGCCTTGCGCTTCACGCCGCAGTCGCGCGTGTCTGCATTCGCCAATTTCAACAATATCAACGAAACACGTAAGCCTGGAGAAAGCGGAGATTGGACTCCCTCGAACTCCTTGGATGGCTTGCAGACCACAAAAACTGGCGGAGTGGACTATCTGGTCAGCGACAAACGTAAACGTTTTAAGGTTTCTGGTGATGTTTCATTGACGCATTCTGATGCCGACAATATATATAGCTCCGTTGGAGAACAGTTCCTGACGGGTGGTAACACTTTCTTACATAGTTACAGCAGGAGCAGAAATTGCTATACGAATTTCTCAACGAGCCATAACTGGCGCTTTATGTGGAAGAAAACAGAATTGCAGTTTATGCCATATTTCCAGTATAAGAACTACAATAATTATGAAGTCTCCGCTTCTGCAAGATTCAACAGAGACATTACGTCGATGTCTGGACTGACCGACAGCATAATGAATCCTGGTATAACTCCCTGGTTACAGGCGTGGGCAGTGAACAGAACCCTTAACGAAACGCAAAATGACGGTCATGACATGGTTGCATATTTGTATGCAAGCGTCAATCAGAAAATTCCATTCTCGGATGATTTTGTCAATATCGATGCGTCTGCTTCTTTTCAAGACTATGTGACCCAAACCTACAACCGTTATCGTCTTGACTATCCACAAAATGCAAACAGCGTAAGCGACATTCGCAACCGCTTCTATAACGAAAAGCCATATAAGATAAACTCCTACTATGGTCGGTTGAGATACTGGTATTTCTTGCCATTCAATATGGCGATTACGCCGTCATATAAATACGAACATATATATATCCGCGATAACTATGGCATTTACCGTCTTGAGCAGTTGGCAGATTGGAACATCAACAACCCGTTGGGAATGCTGCCATCGGAAAGTGAATACCTCAATGTTGTTGACCGTCGCAACAGTTTCAACAAAACGCTCAACACGGATAAAAATGAAATAAGCATACAATCGCATTGGGAAGGTTCGGTAGGTAAGAAAGGTGCATACATGTCCGTCAGTGCTGAGCTACCTTTGGTTATTACCCGACGCGAACTGGACTATCAGCGCGACATCCATATTGATACTCTGTTCAGCAAGACGGCGGTGACTTTCAATCCTTCTTTTGAACTTACGCACAACTGGCATAATTGGCAGCGTCAGGTGCAACTGCAATATAGTATGGAAGGGAGACTGTATGACCTCGTGCAGACTTTGGACTACAGAAGCGACAACAACCCGCTGCACATTGACGTGGGCAACGCACGCTTGAAGAACAGCTACCTCCACAATCTGTCGTTATACTATAAGAACAACAGTCCGCGCAAGCAACGTTCCTTCAATGCCAGACTGGCCTACAACATTTCGAAGAACCAATTTGGCTATTCGAGACTTTATAACCGCTAGACGGGTGCTACCACGTTCCAGCAGGTGAACATCAACGGCAACTATAATGTTTCGGGAAGCGTGAACTACAACATGGCGCTCGACAAGAAACATCGCATTTATTTCGGCACGTCGACCTCTTCGCAGTTCTACAACAATGTGGACCTCATCACCGTTGAAGGAGAAAACATGAATCCGCGCAGCAAGGTGAAGACCCTGTTCCTCACTGAGACCTTGAAACTCGACTACAAAATCGGAAGCCAGAAAATCGGGGCGAAGGTGAGCGGAACATGGCGCAACGCCACAAGCGCTCGCGAGGACTTCTCAACGGTGAATGCCGCCAACTTCAATTACGGACTGACAGGACAGTTTGAACTCCCGTTCGACTTCCAAATCTTCACCGACCTGACGATGTACAGCCGCCGCGGATATGAGGCACACGAGATGAATACGGACGAACTCGTCTGGAATGCACGTCTCTCGAAGAAGTTCTTTAAGAAACGCCTGACTGTTGCGCTCGAGGGCTTCGACATCCTGCACAACCTCTCAACCGTGACACATTCACTCAACGGACAGGGACGCACGGAGACCTACCGCAACGTGATTCCGAGCTACGGCATGCTGCACTTGATTTACCGGTTGAATATCCAGCCGAAGAAGAGACAATAAATATGGCCTTACAGGTGGGGTGTTCAAAATTGGAATACTAAATCGATGAAGATTGTGCGGAAAAGCCCTATCTGCGGCTCTGTGCGGGCTGAAAGCCCAGCAAGTTCATAGCCCAGGGCAACGCCCTGGGTGCCGTGTTCCCCATTCCTGCGCCCTGTAAGGGAAAAAGTAAAAGCCAACCGTTCGCCCATACTTTTGCCCTTACAGGGCGTAGACGTTTATACGTTGATACCCAGGGCGTTGCCATGGGTTATGAACTGACTGCCCTTTCAGGGCGCTCCTTTTCGCGCTTTGTTCGTTTATCATGTGCGCATGCTTCGCCACTTGCTATTTGGCTCAAAACCGCGCAGAGATTTTCCTGGATTTTGAACACCCTACCTTTTAGGTGAATAGGTTGTAGAATTTTGATTTATTTACAAAAACGATTGATGCTGAAAGATATATTCTCCCGCTCCAAATTGAAATTCACGCGGCAGTTTGACCAGATGGACTGCGGCGCGGCTTGCATACGCATGATTGCCTCATGCTATGGAAAGGACTACCCGCTGTCGTATTTGCGCACACTCTCGCATCTCACCCGCGAGGGAGTGAGCGTTGCGGGCATACGCGACGCCTTGGACAAAATAGGGGCAGAGAGCCGCAGCTTTGAAATGACATTGGAACAGTTGCGGGAAAAATGTCCGCTGCCGGCCATATTGCATTGGGAGCAGAACCATTTCGTTGTGCTGGAAAGCGTGGAGCGCAGCAAACTCACGGGACGCTGGCACTACAAGGTGGCCAATCCCGCATACGGCCGCCACCGCTTCACGGAAGAGGCTTTCGCGAAATACTGGCTTAACGGCAACAAGGGCGTTGTCGTGGCCATCGCACCGCGTGAGGATTTCTTCAGCCGTCAGTCTGTCAAGGAAAAGCACAGCTTCGTGCGTTTCTCAAAAAAATACGTCTGGCCTTTCAAGTGGCAGATGGCCTTCACGTCTTTCATGGTGCTCTTAGGCTTGTTGCTTTCGCTCGTCACTCCTTTCCTGACACAGAAGATGGTGGACGAGGGAATCGGCATGCGCGACATGGGACTGATCATCAACATCATGCTGGCGCAGGTGGCGCTCTTCATCGGGTCGTTCTCGATGAGCCTTATAGGCAGTTGGGTCACTCTTCACATGAGCACCCATATCAGTATGCGCATACTCGGCGACTATCTCACAAAACTCCTGCGGCTTCCGATGACATTCTTCGACACCAAGAGCGTCGGCGACTACCAGCAGCGCATCGGCGACCATGCCCGCCTTCAGAGTTTCGTGACACAGGGAACCGTGCAGACGTTTTTCTCCCTCGTTTCCGTACCTTTCTTTTTAACTATCATCGGCTGGTATAGCCCGATGATTCTGGCGGCCTACATTTTCTTTACCATTCTGAGCACACTGTGGATGACGTATTTCTTCCGCCGCCGGAAAGTGATAGACTATGAGCAGTTCAAACTGAGCAGCGAAAACCAGAACAAGCTCTACGAACTCATGTCGGGAATCACCGACATCAAGCTCAACGGATATGAGGACTACAAGATTGAAGAGTGGCGCACGCTCCAGCAGCGGCAGTATGCCATGAACCAGAAGTCGCTCCGCTTGGGGCAAGTGCAGAACACAGGCTTCACGCTCATCGGCCAGCTCCGGAACATATTGATCACCTGCTGGATTGCCGCCTCTGTCGTACACGGCGACCTCACCCTCGGCATGATGATGAGCATTTCGGCCATCATAGGGCAGGTTGGCGGTCCGCTTTCGCAGCTCATCGGTTTCCTCCAGCAGTTTCAGGACGCGAAAATCAGTTTGGAACGCTCGGAGGAAGTGCATCTCTGTGAGGACGAAGACGGCGTGGAACTTCTTGACGTCCCGACAGACACCCCGCGCGACATCGTGGTGAAAGACCTCTCTTTCTCCTATACGGGCAGCATCGGCCAGCCCGTGTTGAAGCACCTCAATCTCACGATTCCAGCAGGGCAGATGACGGCCATCGTCGGGGAAAGCGGCAGCGGAAAGACAACGCTGATGAAACTTCTTCTGAAATTCTATCAGCCCACGGAGGGCGAAATCCTTTTGGGCGGACAGCCGCTGACTTGCTTCAGCGCCAAATCCATGCGCCGTGTCACCGGTATTGTGATGCAGGACAATTTCGTGTTTTCTGACACGATACGCCGCAATATAGTTCTTGGCGAAGCGATGGACGAGGGACGGTTGGCAGCGGCTGTCAGTGCCGCCTGTTTGGAAGACTATGTCAAGGGGCTTCCCATCGGTGTCGAGACCAAAATTGGCAGCGAGGGAATCGGCGTGAGCGGCGGAGAGCGGCAGCGCATGATGATTGCGCGTGCGGTCTACAAGCGTCCGCTTTATCTCATGCTGGACGAGGCCACAAGTTCGCTGGATGCCGAAAACGAACGGAAAATCACGGAGAATCTGCAGGCGGTGTTTGCAGACCGCACGCGCATCGTGATAGCCCACCGCCTCTCCACGGTTCGTCATGCTGACAACATCCTTGTCTTGCGTCATGGGGAAATCGTGGAACAGGGAACGCATGAGCAGCTGGTGGCAAATAGGGGATATTATTTTGAGTTGATACATAATCAATTGGAACTTGCAGAGGATAAATGATGCCGCCAGCGCCCCTGAAAGGGGCTCATATTTAGGGTAGGGGCTTGCCCCTATCTCTTGGGGGCGATTAATGAACCTCGCCCCTGTAAGGTAGGGTGTTCAAGAAAGCATATTAAATATTGATAGTAGTGTGTCTCACAACGGAGATTTGCGTTGGCCCGCATAATCGTCTGTTGCGGCACCAGCATTGTAGCTCACTTTGCTCGCAAAGTGAGGGCCACGAACACGTAGCGAACATGCCCAGCGCTTTAGGGCATGACTTTGTTGAATTTTTAGCCGTGTTTGGCCGCCACAATATTCGTCCCCCTCACTTTGCGAGCAAAGTGAGCTACAGTGCTTCGCCTCAGACCTTCACCGAATGTTCGCGCAGCACCTCTTGTTGCTATGCCGCCATGCTATTTGACCCAAAACCGCGCTGAGATTTTCTGGATTTTGACCACCCTAAAATAATGCGTCGGCCTTCAGTCCCTATACTTTTTAGCGAACGCGGGACGAGGCACGACCGAATGCGGGACGAGACACGTTCGAACGCAGGACGAGATGCAATCGAATGTGGGAGGGCGTTCGCTATAAAGTATAGGGACAGGATTGGCTCGCCCTATTTTTGAGGAATGAGATACCCCCATTAATGTTTTAACGCCAAATGCTCATGAACCCGTTTGGGCCAACATTACTAAATATTCAGACGGGCGCTTTTCACCTTCTCGGAAGCGTCTTTCCGCAAGTAGCCTCAGTCACATAGCTCGCTATGCCCTTCCGTTTACTTACAAGATAACACTTCCGATATGGCACAAATCAACTCATCGGAATTATTAGCCCCTTAAAAGATTTGCGTGTCAAACAGGCGTTTTATGACTTTACCCGTTGTCAGCCGAAAATAGTATGAAAAATATTTCTGAGGTTAAGGTGTTGTTATGCAGCGCTTTAGTAATATTGTGCGAAAATTTCTTGAAAAATAATTGCGAAAACATTTGGTGGTTATGGGAAAAGTCCGTAATTTTGCACTCGCTAAACGGGACGAGCGGTACACCACTCACTAC
>ENA-OURN01000538-OURN01000538.1-human-gut-metagenome-genome-assembly--contig:-NODE-538-length-14666-cov-3.22517_pt1 | contig 14666 bp, 9 predicted proteins | sample MGYA00242099_ERZ508987 | MGnify/ENA primary metagenome ERZ508987 (study PRJEB26280, sample SAMEA2531405) | human gut metagenome | biome: human gut; feature: human-associated habitat; material: faeces... | reverse complement strand
GGCGCAGGGTTTGCGCGATGCCGTCGGTGGCATCGACAACCTCTACCATGCCAACGGCCTTGTTGAAATAAAAGACTACAACGACCGTCTGCAATGCACCACCAGCGGTGTCGGAGGCCTGCCTGATGTAAACACAGAGAATCCTGATTTCCAATACTACTATATGCAGTATGTCGCCGATCTTATCCGCTGCGGCGCAGGCGGTTTCCGCTACGACACGGCAAAACATATCGGACTGCCGTCAGACCCTCTCGACCCGAAGTCTAAGAAAAACGATTTCTGGCCAGTGGCTATGGGCATGAAGTCGGTGAAGGGCTTCCGTCTGGAGAACCGCGACCAACTGTTTATCTACGGCGAAGTGCTGCAGGACCGCAACGTAAAGGAAAAGGAATACGGCAAATATATGGGCTTGACCGCCAGCAACTACGGTCATGAAATCCGTCAGATTATCAGCAAACGCAAGACGACAAGCGCGGAAGTAGCCGACTGGCAGCACCCTGTCAGCGCGACGAAACTCACCACTTGGGTAGAGTCGCACGACACATATTGCAACGCCAACGAGTCGGCAACGCTTACCGACACACAGATCAGACTTGGATGGGTGATTATCACCGCCCGACAGAACGGCACGCCCCTCTTCTTCTCTCGCCCTGACGGCAGCACCCGTGAAAACTTTTGGGGCAACAACCTTATCGGACCTAAGGGCAACGATGAGTTCCGCAACCCGGAGGTTGTGGCTGTCAACAAATTCCGTAAAGAAATGGACGGAGAGAAGGAATATATCGGCACTGCCACCGACGGCTCTGTCGTGGCTATCGGCCGCGGACACAAAGGCATGGCTATCGTCAACCTATCGCAGCAGGAAGTGGCGCTCAGCATTGCCACAAAGATGGCCGACGGCACCTACACCGACGCTGTCCATGGCACTGTGTTCACAGCAGCCGACGGCATCCTTACAGCCACACTCGCTCCGGAAACATCGTATGTGATTAAATAGTGTAACACAAATACGGCAAAAGGCAAGGTTGCGGGTTTCGTACCGCAACCCTGCCTTTTTACCACCCATAGATGCTATGTCTGGACACGCGCCTGAGTAAAAATGCAGGCATTGACGACTGCCACCAAGCGCTTTTTTCTCCTCCAAACAGCCCAAAGCGTTTTTATGGCAACGTTTCCGACTTTTCAGACACAACGTCGCGCCACCACATATATTTTTGCCGAACCGGAAAATTATATGTAATTTTACGGCTGAAAACAATCAATAATAGAGGAAATGAAAGGAATAGTTCTCGCAGGTGGTTCTGGCACACGCCTTTACCCGATTACAAAAGGTGTCAGCAAGCAATTGCTGCCGGTCTACGACAAACCGATGATTTATTACCCCATTTCGGTGCTGATGCTTGCCGGCATCCGCGACATCCTTATCATCTCCACCCCAGCCGACCTACCATCGTTCCGGCGTCTGCTCGGCGACGGCAGCGATTTCGGTGTCAGCTTTGAATATGCGGAGCAACCGTCGCCCGACGGTCTGGCACAAGCTTTCATCATCGGCGAACAGTTTATCGGAAACGACTCGGTGTGCCTCGTGCTCGGCGACAATATTTTTCAAGGAAGCGGATTCTCAGGGGTGCTGCAAGAGGCTGTGCAAAACGTGGAACGCGATGGCAACGCGACGGTGTTCGGCTATTGGGTTGACGATCCTGAACGCTACGGCGTAGCAGAATTCGACGCCGACGGCCGTTGCCTCTCAATCGAGGAAAAACCGGAGCATCCGAAGTCGAACTATGCCATTGTGGGACTCTACTTCTACCCCAACGACGTGGTGCGCATAGCCAAAAACATAAAGCCTTCGGCTCGCGGCGAACTTGAAATAACATCTGTCAACCAAGCGTTTCTCGAAAGCGGGCTGCTAAAAGTGCAGACCCTTGAGCGCGGATTCGCATGGCTCGACACCGGCACCCACGACTCGCTTGCCGACGCCTCCATCTTCGTAGAAGTGATTGAAAAACGCCAGGGTCTGAAAATCGGATGTCTGGAGGGCATCGCGCTGCGCAAAGGCTGGATTACTGCAGAAAAGATGCGGCAGCTGGCACAACCGATGATCAAGAACCAATACGGGCAATATCTGCTGAAAGTAATCAACGAATTAGGTTTAGAATAAAATTATATGGAAGTAATAAAGACTGCTATTGACGGCGTGGTGATTATAGAGCCACGGATTTTTGCCGACGACCGCGGTTATTTTTTCGAATCATTCTCCGAACGCGACTTCAATGCGCAGGTGCGCACCGTGCACTTTGTGCAGGACAACGAGAGCCGCTCATGCTACGGCGTGCTGCGCGGACTGCATTTCCAGAAGCCGCCCTACGCACAGTCGAAACTGGTAAGAGTGGTGAAAGGCGCCGTGCTCGATGTGGCTGTCGACATACGCCGCGGCTCACCTACGTTCGGACAGCACGTTGCCGTCGAGCTTTCGGCTGAAAACCACCGGCAGTTCTTCATCCCACGCGGATTCGCCCACGGATTCAGCGTGCTCACCGACGATGTGGTATTCCAATACAAATGCGACAATTTCTATGCGCCGCAAAGCGAGGGAGCGATTGCCTGGGACGACGCCGCTCTCGCCATCGACTGGCGCATACCTGCCGACAAGGTCATCCTGTCGGAAAAAGACAAGTGCCACCCGCTGCTGAAAGATGCAGAATGGCTTTTTGACTACAACGATAATCTCTACGAATAATGAATATACTCGTGACTGGCGCCAACGGACAGCTTGGCAACGAAATGCGCCGCGTCGCAGCTGAAAGCAGCGACAACTACACATTTACCGACGTGGCAGAACTTGACATCACCGACATTGACGCCGTCTGTGCCAAAGTGAAGGAAACGAAAGCCGACGTAATCGTGAACTGTGCCGCCTACACCAACGTAGACAAGGCTGAGGACGACGTCGCACGCGCCGACCTCATCAACAATCAGGCGGCTGGAAATCTTGCCTACGCCGCCAAAGAGGCTGGAGCAACGCTTATTCACGTGTCGACCGACTATGTGTTTGACGGATCGTCGTCAATACCATATATCGAGACCGACGACACCTGCCCTACCGGCGTCTACGGCAAGACAAAGCTTGCCGGAGAGATGGCTGTCATTGTCACTGGATGCCGCTCGATAATCATCCGCACGGCTTGGCTGTACTCCCGCTGGGGCAACAATTTCGTGAAAACAATGCGCCGCCTGACGGCTGAACGCGACTCGATAAACGTAGTGTTTGACCAGGTTGGCTCACCGACGTTTGCCGGCGACCTCGCCGATGCCATCAGCCACATCATCGAAAACCGGCTGACCGACAGAACGGGAGTCTACCACTTCACCGACGAGGGTGTCTGCTCATGGTATGACTTCACTGTTGCCATCGCAGAGGCGTCGGGCAACAGCTGCGACATCCACCCAATCCACTCCTACGAGTACCCAAGCAAGGTGGAACGTCCGCACTATTCCGTGCTCGACAAATCGAAATTCCGCAACACATTCGGCTTTGCCATTCCTCATTGGCACGCATCTCTGAAAAAATGCATAACACAACTGGAATCTGACAAATGAGCAATTATAAACGCAACATAATCGTGACCGGTGGAGCCGGATTTATCGGATCGCACGTGGTACGCCTGATGGTAAACAAATATCCCGACTACCGCATCATCAATCTCGACAAACTGACGTATGCCGGAAACCTTGCCAACCTGCACGACGTGGAGGACAAGCCAAACTATGTCTTTGTCCATGCCGACATCTGTGACTTCGAGACTATCCAGAAGATTTTAGCCGACTACAACGTAGACGGCATTATCCATCTTGCCGCCGAGAGCCACGTTGACCGGTCAATCAAGGACCCGTTCACGTTTGCCAGAACCAACGTGATGGGAACTCTGTCGCTGCTGCAGGCCGCCAAAGAGTATTGGGAAAGCCTTCCCGAAGGCTACGAAGGCAAACGCTTCTACCACATCTCGACCGATGAAGTCTATGGCGCACTGGAGATAACCGACTCCGAAGGCATCGAGTCGCCGTTTACCACCAAAGCGTCGTCGGAGCATCACCATGCCTACGGAAAGGACTTTTTCCTTGAGACAACGAACTACAATCCGCACTCGCCTTATTCGGCATCGAAGGCGTCGAGCGACCATTTTGTGCGCGCATTTCACGACACCTACGGGATGCCTACAATCGTGACCAACTGCTCCAACAACTATGGTCCATACCAATTTCCCGAGAAGCTGATTCCGCTGTTTATCAACAACATCCGCCACCGCCGACAGCTGCCTGTATACGGAAAAGGCGAAAACGTGCGCGACTGGCTGTATGTCGAAGACCACGCCCGAGCCATCGACCTTATTTTCCATCAAGGGAAAGTGGCTGACACATACAACATCGGCGGTTTCAACGAGTGGAAAAACATCGACATCGTGCGGGTGCTGATCAAGACCGTCGACCGACTGCTCGGCAACCCCGAAGGCGCGTCGCTCGACCTGATTACACACGTGACCGACCGCAAGGGGCATGATATGCGCTACGCAATCGACAGCCGCAAGCTGCAGCGTGAGCTCGGTTGGGAACCAAGTCTGCAGTTCGAGGAGGGCATCGAGCGCACTGTGCGCTGGTATCTCGACAATCAGGAGTGGATGGACAACGTCACCTCCGGCGCATATCAGCACTACTACGACGATATGTATAAAAACCGGTAACAGCAACCGTAAGACAACGACAAGAAATCTAAATCTTTTATATTGCTGCCCGGGGGAATTTACAGGACAGCAATATAAAGGTAACCATCCGAAACAAGCCGTCTTATGTATGGAAAAAGAGGGTATATGTCAAAATAGGCGCATCCTATTATGTAAATGCTTATTGTAATACTGTGCGAATAACGCCAGCTATTTCATTTAGGCCATTTACTATATCATCAAAAGGTGTTCTATAATACCAGATAAGATATTTGTAGTGCTTATAATCTTCAGAATCTTTGATCTGATTATCATATAACTCCCAAAGCTCTTTATCCGCTTCTTTATCTTTCCAGTTTAAAGACACATCTCCTTTCTTATTTAATGGAAATCCTTGCTCTTTTAAATGCTTTTGATATGAATCAATGCTTGTTTTATCTTCAGAAACCGAACGATGGCTCAATTCGTTTCGAACTTTTCTCAGATTTTCGTATAAATTATAATCTATCCTATACTCTTTATTAAATGCCAATAATTTAGTGCTATATGATATAGCTCCGAGTGATTTAGCATTCTCAACGCCTCTAGCTTTTGGATTATAATATTTTATTTGTTCCTTTATAGAATTTAAGTCAGATTTATTAGCAATGTCATAATAATAATTCAAAAGCATTTCTATCTGAAAATGAGCATATCTACAGAACTCAGCAAAGTCTATTTCATGATATCTTGTTCCATACCGGAATCGCATCATTTCACGATTGTCAGAAATGAGTTGTGCTTTTACATCTGGGAGTTTAATAAAAGAATAATCAACATTTGATGTCTTCGTATCAACATAAAAATCAAGTCCTAAATACTTTTCGATTCGCGCAATCCGTTCTTCATCATATACGGATTTTGCGGAGGAAGTTATATCTAACCTCTTCCGCAATTCTGCGTCAAACTCTGGATTTTGTTTGCTCAGTCGTACTATTTTATCTATTGTTGATTTCAGTTTTTCGTCCATAAGCACTAATTTAATAGTTTATCCAAATCATCATTCAATTCATCGATGTCAACGGGTTTAGCTGGCGGAACAGTTACCTTATCTGAACGATGAACGAGCCAGAAGAGTTTCCCTTTTGCATCTCGGCAATTGGATATTGATAATAAATCTTTCTGGGTTTCTTCTTCCTTTTTCAGCGACTTGTTCACTGATGCCTTTTGCATTCTTCCACCTAATTTAAAGGATGCATAGCGATGAGGAATGAAATTCTCAGAAATACTCTTTTGTGTATCTTCTGTCGCCTCTTGGTTTTTCTGTACGATGTAGAATTCTTTGGGCTTCGTTGTCATTATAGCAATTGTCGTGTTATTCTTCCTCTCAAACTCCAACACTGGCAATGTTTCAACGTATGTAATTCCTTGTTGAGTTGTTTTTGTGTCATCATGGAGCGAGTTGCACAATTCGTCAAATTGGCTTCTCAGTCTCTTGCAAACGCTGTCGTCTTCACCCTTCACCATTTTAAGATACATAAGTTTGCCGTCCAACACGTTCACCATGTCAGGATTACCCTTCTTCACATGTCCTTTGGCTTCTTTATATTTAGGGAAGAACTTATTGAATGCGGTGTCATAGCCATATTTACGCCATATGTAGAGAATGTTGCGAATGTCACGAACATACTTTTGTGACACATTGAGTTTGTCACTAACTATGATGCCAGTAACTTCCTGTCGTGAACCCAATTTTTGCAATCTTGTTTTGGCTTCGTTCATTGTGAAACCTTGGCCTTCCACTATTCGTTTCAGTTCTTTTCTGAATTCTCCCGAAGTATTATAAACATTGTGCATTGAGCTAAATGTGATGTCATCGGCATATCTGGAATACACAACGCCAAATCGTTTTGCCAATCCTGCCAATCTGCGGTCAAGGTTGTCACAAATCATGTTTGTTATGACAGGTGATGTTGGCGCGCCTTGGGGTAAAACATACCTAATGCTGCCATCTTCAGCTTTCTCTTTCATGGAGCACAGACCTGCAAGAATATTGGCTATAGGTTGTTTGAAAAACAGTGGCTTCAGTTGTAACCTCTTCCATACTCTCGCTTGATGGATGCTTGGAAAGAAATCCTTTAAGTCGATGTTGAGAATATAGTTGTGTCCTTTGTGCATATTGGCATTGGTCACAACGGAACGTCCTTCGGTAAATCCCATTGCATAATCAGAAGGAGTGTATACAGCCTTGAATATCTCATTGACATATCGTAATATCAACATGAAACTTTGATTTCTCGGTGCTGTTATCAACCTAAAATCTCCTGATTTCTTTTTTATCTTGAATTGCTTATATCGATGAAAAGAATTGTTGGGGTTGCAATAATAATTCAGATGTTTTATCGTGAATGGATAGAACTTATCGGACATACCACATTCTGTCATCTCATCCTGCTTTATTTGGTTGAGAAGACGAAGGAGATCCTCTTTCGTCTCCAATTGTTGTGTGGCTTTTGCTATACTATTCTTATCCATACTTTTTTTATATTTAAGAGGGAGACATCGGAAACGACAGACGTTCATTTCTTTATATAAGAAAAAATATAAAAATAAAAACAACATAACACAATAGAAAGACATACAACGTATGTACAAGTCTACGTTAACGTGATAACATTGTTATCTCAATATCCCGAGAGATAATGAGACATCATGCGAATCTACCTTCTTAAAGGAAGGCATGGCTTTCGCCCGCAAGACGGATTCAAATTTATGTCTGTCGTCCCGAATGTCAAAGACCTCTTTTTATTTTCTGATGCAAAGTTAATACATTGTTGCGAACTCTTTGTTCGTTATTATGTAGTATTTGCGTTTTTATTAATCAATATTGCAATAAGCATCAGGTTCACCATCAAAGGCATCATTTATTACATCATCACTATACCCCATTACATCTTGTGCATATGTACCAGCGTATTCTCCATAGTGTGTACCATAATCGTCTTCATCGGGGCTTTCAAAAGCACTCTCGGTATTAATATGTTCATTGTTGTTACTATTCGTATTTTTCAAATTCCTAATGACGACCACACCATCGTTACCGACAACTAAAAGTTTTTTCTCATCTTGCGAGAAAGCCGCTGATGATACATTTCCTGCTCTAGAAGCAACACCAGAGATTCCATCGCCAAGGTCATTGTATTGTTCCAAACATTCTGAAAAGTCTTCTACGGAATGAATGAACACATTTCCCGAAGGCTGATGCCCCCAATTACCATTTGGATGGTGAGTATAATCTATATAATTTTGATCTGAACATGCAATGAATTTCCCAGATGGGCTGAAGCAAAGCAAACTTTTACCAGAAGCCTCTTCTGTATCATTATAATTATCAACTTTATGTTTTAGATACGCATTTGCGCAACTGTCATAGAATGCCACATCTCCATTCTTGCTGAACATTGTCATCCAAACAGCCCAAAGTTGATGGTTGTGGATGTTTTCTGATCTATTTACAACCTCTTCCTTTTCCAAATCAAACACTTCAAAAACGCCTTCTTGAGAAAAGCGGAATTTATCAGTGTTCATTTTTGCTGCAAAACTTAGATATTTTGAATCGTATGAAAAAGAAACGTAATTTAGGAAGTAGACACTTCTTCCTATAAGTAGTCTCTTTTCTTCAGCGTTCTTTTCATTCTTCCGATAACATACGTATCCTAATCTATCTATTATCAACGATGAAAAATCATTTTCCTCTGTGACGTATCTTTTTATTGTTTTTTCTATTAAATTGTTACGCCTTCCGTCCCTTTCCTTTTCGTTTTCAATATTAGGAAACATTTTTCTGTGTTCCTCGTAAATTTTACCGAACAGATCTTGTTTTTTACTTTGTTCAGCAAGCTGTTTTCTTCTTTCAATTATATGCTCTTTCTCATTCTTTGAAGTATCAGAATTCCAATCGTATTTAGTCTGAAGCTCTTTAACATCATCTGAAGTTATCTCGGACTTTGTCAATCTGTTGAATAATATGGTTTTCATTTGTGTGTTGGCAACATACTTACCATCTGGACTTTTAAATATATGATTAGACATTTCTTTCTCTGAGATATGCTTCAATGTTATCGGATCCCTCCATACGGGGGCTCTGCTATCAGCCAATGAAATTTCTGGCTTATAGCCGTTATACCCTTCGTCTCTTGCTAATGTAAAACCATCAACCTCAAAAGGCTGTGTTGCAAGATCTTCAAGTCTGAGTAATTGTGCTTCGGCGTTGCTAATACGTAAAAAAACATTTTTCCCATCACTTGTAAAATAAGCATTCGCATAATTCGAATCATCAAACAGGTCTTTTAAGATTCTATACTTTTCGCCTTTCTCCAAATTATATACGCGAACACCGCATTCTCCTTTTGTAATAAGCAGATTGCCGGATTCTGATTCTCCTAATATTTTTTCATTTTTATCTAGCTTGATTACACTTTCATCCTTTTCTGATTTTTCTTTATCTTCTTCAACATTTTCTAGTATTGGCAATTCTATTATATGATTTGCGAAATCTACGGAATCTCCATCTATTCCTTCTACCATAAAAGGAATAGTGAAGTCAGTTGTTGGATAAGATATTATTTCTCCATGCATTTCCATTACTCGTTTTTTGCCTTCATATCTGCCCAAAACATTGGAAATCTTTAATCCTAAACATATGACATGTACATCTGCGGGTGTTACATTACTTTCACGACATTTCATTATTAAAGTGTCACGATTCTGTTTTGCTTGTAAAAAACTCTTTGTCGTATTTCCTCTCCAACTCTCTATATAATAAGGAAGAATGAGTTTAGTCCTTCTCATCCTCTTTTCATTCTCTCCATTTCCTAGCCAAATGTAAGAGTAAATTTTCTGCTTAGAACAATCACTGTCAAGTTTAAGTAAAAAATTTTCAAACAACAGATCGCAATCTTTAATACTCCCGAAAAAAGGAATACTATTAATATATGATGTTCTTAGATTTAATCCATATAATACATTTTTGTCAACAAAAAAGAATTTATTCCCAAATGAATATTGTCCATCAAAATGGACAATGGTTCTTTCCTCACGAAAATCATACACTTCAATACCATCTTCTTGCTCAAATATAATCAAATGCTCATTAGCAAAGATGTAATTTGTAAACTGAAAGACCAATTTGCCGGACAGCACATTGTACACCGCATAATCATTGTGCGATTTAAAGATAAAATACTCATTAGGATTTTGATAATATCCATAGGTTGGTAAACTCATAATTTCATCTGGAGTTATATTAAACTCCACTTTCTCTTCATGGGTTTCTGTATTCGTAATATATAGTCTATCTTTTGTTGTTACGAAAGCCCAAGGATTATCGTCAAAAACAAAAGCATTTTTTACTTTACTACCACCTAATTTAATAGCATCTTCTATTACTATCTCCTCTTCGTGGTCATCAAATTTCAAAATATGATGGCCTGCAGAAAGTTTGATCACTAAAACTCTCTGAAATTCATATTTTTGACCAGTACTGATATCTTCAATTGTTATCCATTCTTCAGACTCAGACTGGATAACAATTTTATTGTTCAAATATGCATGATGAGTGTTAACTGTAAATGTAGTCATAGAGATCAATTGTTTATGTTATTGCAGATTCTTATTAGATACTTCATGTCGTTTTCTTTGACAGTGCAAAAGTAGCAGTGTAATACGAAAGCTATGTTCGTAATTCGATATTAGTGTATATTTTTTTTAAATCATCAATTCTATTAATGATTTTTTCTTGTATAAGTTTTGGCGAAAGAACTATAAGTTCCTTGCCAAAGCTTGTAAGTTCACGAATAAGTTCATAATTCTCCTTGCAATCTATGCTGAAGAATCTTCCATTAGAAAGTGTCGGATATATTCTCCTTAGTTTCTCTTCTTCACTTCCGCTTATGTTTTTTTGAGAATCGTGAATAGGTTTTGTTGCAACATAATCTTTTGAGATATCACTAACCCAGAAGACTATATTGTACACGGGACTTTTCCCGTTTATCGTTACCCCTATTGTATCGTCAAAGATTTCGCTTATTTCACCATCATAATCTATATATTTATGCGAAGGTAACGAAACCACATTTTCAATTCTGTCAAGGCTGAAACAAAGTAGTTTTCCATCTGATTCGGCTGCTGCAAACAGAAACCAACGTCGATTATATTCTTTCAAAAGATACGGATGTATATTCACCACCAACTTTGTATGCAGAGAAGAAAACTTATGATAATGTAATTCAAGAACCTGTCGGTTTGAAATGGCTGTAAAAAGTACACCAAGCAAATTAGAATTCTCCAAAGGATTCTTTGTTAAAGATATTATTTTTCTTTCATTCTTTCTTACACCTAAACCAAGCCTTAACCCTTCCAATGCATCCAAATTGGGAAGTCCTTCAAACTGTCCAAGCAATGAAAGAGCTTCTTTCAACAGATACTCATCGTCATCACTCAATTCTTTTTTGAAAATTGAAAATGATGGCATTGTATATCTGAGACATCGCTTGCTATACGATTTCTGCTTTTCACGATTATATCCAGGAACGGTGTAACGTTCAATATCCACCAAGAAAGGTCCCTCATATTCTAAATAGTAAATATCCTTCTCGATAGTTCGACGCCCAACCCCATTCGTATCTGGATATAGTTCGGCAAGACGCCTGTTGACTTCTTCTGTTAAATCATCAAGCGAATAGTCATGATACCGACAACTAAGCAGTTCATCAAGTATCTTATATCGAGTCATTGCGTTTTTATTGGCTGGCATTACTTTTCTATTTTAATGATGCAAAGATACACACATAAAACGAACTCTATGTTCGTTTATTACATTAAAGTATAACATTTTCTAACTATTTTTCAACTGTATATTATCATATACCAAGAATATCTTCAGGAACATAGACATGGTCAAGAGGCAGCCTTGCAAACAACCTAGAACTGGCGAAATTAATAGAGTTAAATTTATGATGCATTGCAAGTTCCTTGCAAGCATCAACAATCTTCTCTACAAAATTCTCATCATCTTGAAGGCTAAACCATAAAGCGGATGCAATAGTTTTAGATTATTGCTGTTTGGCAAAACGCCAATGAGCATAAATGACATGTCCGAAGCACTGTGGAATCGGGCATCAGGCTTTTAATCTGAAAGAGTTAGTTTTGGTGGTGCTTCTGCATCTCTTTTGCGAGGATGTAATTCCATGTATTTTCCGGATTTTCCTTAAATGCGACAAGAAATCAACTTAACAACGACAAAAGGCTGCGGCACATCGGATTGTGCCGCAGCCTTTTGCTATATATGCAAACGCACCTTATCGTATCACGCACTTGCCAACAGCCCTTACCGATGGCGACTGCAGAACTACAAAATAAATTCCTGTGCCTGCACTCTTAGCATCGATGTCAAGAGTGTTGGTTCCCGCCTGCAACGCCACGTCGTGGGCGACAATCATTTGTCCCGTAGCCGAGAACATCGACAACCGCGCCTTCTCGCTGCATTGCGAGTCGTAGCGCACCTCAACAGTTTCGCCACGCAAGGCAATACCAAGAGCGGAAGGCTTGTCGGCAACCACCGTTTCCACGCCGCTTTCCGCCGAATAGTGCGTAGCCATGTTGCGAAGAGCAATAGTGCGCGTCTCGCCACGTTTTTTGGTGTCGAGAGTGAATCGCATTGTGGTTAGTTTCAACGGATAGCGATAGTATTCTATCGGCTCGTCGGCAAAAGCCGTGTTCAAATCCGCCAAATCCACATTGCGCATCTCCTGCTTGCCCAATGCATCGACATAGAAGAAATGCACTTTCTTGACAACGCCATCCTTGTCGTCGAGATCGAACGACAACGACTCCGGCAATCCGAACAGCGTCTTGTTGAAAGTCAAGTCGATTGTTGCAAGGCGACCGTTGGTGATGTCAAACGACCACGCCGCGCCCGAATTCCAACCTTCAGGAAGAGCAGCCGTTGATACAGAGAGATTCGACACTCCCGACAATGCGCGTTCAAAATCGCTGTCGTTGGTGAAATCAGTCACCAACACAGGCTTGTCGCTGTTCTCCACCGTCACGTCGACACTCACCGCAACATCGCCAAACCGTCCGGTCACAACCGTAGTGCCGTTTTGTCCGGCATAAATCATACCGTCCTCAACACGGCACACGTCGGGATTCTCCACCTCCCAGCTGAAAGCTATCGGACTGAGCGCGAAATCAGCAGTAGCTGTTTTGCCAATAAGTTCTATCAGCGGCGTGTGTTTTTTATCGACAATCACACTCTCATATTTAGGCACCACTTTGTCAATCGCAATTGTTGTTACAGGAATCTCCGCGCGCAAACCGTCTTTCTCGGCAATGATTTTGCCCGACATTCCCTCTGCCCCTGAATGAAAATACCCTTCGGCGTCGACAGCTCCAAGAGCGGCAGGCTCACAAGAGAAGCTGCACCCCTTCAAATCCTTGTCGAGCACCTCGTCATATTCATTGAACGCCATCATGCGCAATGGAGCAATGGCAATCACCGACGTGCTTATCGCCGACTTGCTGAACGCTATGCGAGCAACTTTGTTAGACTCCGGGGCAAGCGACACGGCAAGCATCGCGTCTTCAACAGGACGCACAGAGCCGCGGCCAGGGAGATTGAGCATCTCGCCGTCGACAGCAATGGCTGCGCTGCCTCCGCTGTCAAAGTTCACTATATCCCAAGCTCCGCGATTCACCATCCAGCTGCAAAGTTCAATACAGTCAATCGCAGAGCTCTGAACCGACATCTCATTAATCAACATATACAGTTTGGTCTTGTCTTTTGAGATTCCGGCAAGCACGTGCGCCGACTTCTCATATTCGCGGCCATTCTCAAAATTGTTATACTCGCCATCGTGGAACACACCGTCGTGTACAAGGCTCGGATAGCCGTGAAATGCGTTCAGAATGTTCTTCGGCGCCGTACCCCACTTCGTCCCAGCTACAGTCTGCTCCACTCTGACCACATCGCCAACCGACAAAGGATGCTGATTGTAGGCATCGATGGCATCGCTTCGCAGATAAAGCACATACTCGGTCTTCGTCGACTGGATAGGCTCGTCCGACACCGCCTCTACACGGCACGGAGTAGGATCGCCGTTGACAATCCATTCGCCTTGAGGTTTCAGCTTAATATATTTGCCGGCATCTTTTAGAGTGATGCTGTTCATGCGGTTAAGCAGGATGCAGTTGCCTGTGAAACCATTAGTGGCATCCGAATTGTAGCACGAGATGTCGAGCGACAGCCCGTTGTCGGCAACCACACGCGTCGTAAAACCGGTATGGGCAAATATTTCCGCTTTCTTATCCTTTGTAATTGCGAGCAGAGAGCGTGCGAAATCACGACGCCACGCAAACTCGCCGTTGCTGATGTTGATGCCAATGCAGACACCCATGTCATAACTGAAGAAATCGTGGTTCCAAGCCACCTTGACGTTGTGTCCCGGACGCGAATTCTGCTTATAGAACGTAGGCAGGTCCCAACGCTGCACATCAGGCACAGCATCGCGGCTCTGCGCCTGCTCAATCTTGTTGTAGGGATTTGTAAGGTCTATTTCTGTGAACCACAGAATGACAGGTTTGTCGGGATAGATATACTTGGTATACTTTATTCCCGGTCCAACGGTGTAAGACTCCACCTCTTCCACAGGACCCCACTCCGGCTCCTTGATTACATCGGCAGCCGCCGCTTTCATCACAATCGGCGACATCAGCCCTGCCACAAGCAGTGCCCCGAACATTTTTAATTTCATAGTTTTATGTTATTTTTTATGATTTGTGCATCAAAGGTAGCAACAATTATCCCTTCTACAAAGGATTTCCTTAAATAGTTTGCCCCTCCGCGCAATAATGGCACAATGTAAAGAAGGTGGAATCTGTCGAACTTTGCGCCATGAGACAATGATTTCA
>ENA-OURN01000535-OURN01000535.1-human-gut-metagenome-genome-assembly--contig:-NODE-535-length-14723-cov-6.14215_pt1 | contig 14723 bp, 16 predicted proteins | sample MGYA00242099_ERZ508987 | MGnify/ENA primary metagenome ERZ508987 (study PRJEB26280, sample SAMEA2531405) | human gut metagenome | biome: human gut; feature: human-associated habitat; material: faeces... | reverse complement strand
AAGATCATGCCGTGCATATAGATAGGAGCGGTCTGCTCGAACACGGTCCATGCGTCCGGCACCAGCTCGACTTCGCCGCGGGGGTCGCCCAGACCCTTGGGGGCAGGCTGCAGATGGGCGCGGTCCAGCGGCAGCAGACGCACCATGGTGGGCTCGCTGGTCAGTGCATTCTCGATGCGGGTATAGATGAGATAGATCTCATCCAGCTTGCCGGTCTTGAAATCATCGATGGCGTCCATCGTGATATCGCGGGCACGCTGCAGCGTAGGCTCCGTGGCACCGTAGTGGAAATCCTCCACCAGCCGCGGATCCTTGTGGTACAGGGCGCGGTAGCCGGTCTGGCCGATCACATAGAACCGGTCGTTCTCATCCGCATTTTCCTTGAGGAACTTGATGATGTTCTGGTTGTAAGCGCCTGCCATGCCCTTATCTGCCGTCAGCACGATGTAGGCCCGCTTGGGGTTTGCGATATTACGCTCGTGGAAGAACGGATGCACCGGCTCTTCCGGCAGGTGGGGCACCACGCGGGAAATGGTATCGCGCATACGGTTGAAGTAGGGCGATACATTCTGGTAGTTCTTACGTGCCTTGCGCAGCTTGGACGAGGAGATCAGGTACATGGCGTTCGTGATCTTCATGGTGTCCTGAATGCTCTCGATGCGCTCCTTCAGCAGCTTACTGGACGGCATGGCTGTCGCCTCCCGCATAAGCTTTCCAGGCGTTCAGGATGGCATCGACCATTTCAGGTTCCAGCTTGCCGGTGGCGGTGATCTTATCCATCGTACCGGACACATCCGCGCGGAACTGACGCACAAATGCGGAAGTTTTGGCGCGCAGCTCGGCAGTGGGCAGTTCGTCCAGCACACCGTGGGAAGCCAGCACCAGCGTGACCACCTGCTCGGCGTCGGACTTGGGCTGATACAGCGGCTGCTTGAGCATTTCCATCAGAGCCTTGCCGTGGTCCAGCTGGCGGCGGGTCTCTGCGTCCAGATCCGAGCTGAACTGTGCAAAGGACTCCATATCCTTGTACTGTGCCAGCTCGATACGCAGGTTGGCGTTGGCCTTCTTCATGGCCTTGGTCTGGGCAGCGCCGCCCACACGGGACACCGACAGACCCACATTGACGGCCGGGCGGTTGCCTGCATTGAACAGGGCGCTCTCGAGGAAGATCTGACCATCGGTGATGGAAATGACATTGGTGGGGATGTAGGCCGAAACGTCGCCTGCCTGCGTCTCAACGATGGGCAGTGCGGTGATGGAACCGCCGCCCAGATCGTCGCGCATCCGGCAGGAGCGCTCCAGCAGACGGGAGTGCAGATAGAACACGTCGCCGGGGTAAGCCTCACGGCCCGGAGAGCGGCGCAGCAACAGAGAAATGGCACGGTAGGCCACTGCATGCTTGGACAGATCGTCGTAAACGATCAGCACGCTCTTGCCCTGACTCATGAAGTACTCGGCCAGTGCGGTGCCGGCATAGGGTGCGATGTACTGCAGAGGAGCAGAATCCGAAGCAGTAGCCGCCACGATGGTGGTGTAGCTCATGGCACCGTGCTTCTGCAGATCGCCTGCCACGCGGGCAATGGAAGAAGCCTTCTGGCCGATGGCCACATAAATGCACAGCACACCGGTGTTTTTCTGGTTCAGAATGGCGTCCGTGGCGATGGAGGTCTTGCCGGTCTGGCGGTCGCCGATGATCAGTTCACGCTGGCCGCGGCCGATGGGGAACATGGAATCGATAGCGAGGATGCCGGTGTGGAGCGGGGTATCCACGCTCTGACGCTCCAGAATGCCGGGGGCCTGCTTTTCGATGGGGTTGTAGCCCACAGCTTCAATGGGGCCCTTGCCGTCGATGGGCTCGCCCAGCGGGCTGATGACACGGCCCAGGAAGGCATCGCCCACCGGGATGCCGGCACGCTTGCCGCTGCGGGTCACCATGGTGCCCACACCGACGGTCTCAGCTCCGTCGAACAGCATGATGCCCAGCTGTTCGGGGTCCACGCTCTCCACCATACCCTTGGCACCGTTGTCGAAGGTGACGATCTCGCCGTACACGGCGCGGTTCATGCCTTCGACGTGCACGATGCCGTCGGCAGAGGAGATGACCACACCGCCCTCGGCAGAGGTCTCGGCGGGCTTGTAGTCCTCAATGCGGGTCTTGAGGGTAGCCAGCGAGGGCTTGCCCTCCATCATCTTGTCCAGCTGATGACGGCCGGAGTTATCGAACACACGGTCGCCCACCTGCAGGACATAGCCGGACAGCAGGCTCTCGTCCACCGTCACGTTCAGGATGACCTCGGTGGCATCATACAGCTTGCGTACCTCGGCGCGGATCCGGTTCAGCTCCTCTTCCCGGGGCTTGCGGGCGCTGCGCAGCTCGGCCTTGACGATGCGGTTGTCCGCAAAAAATTCACGACTGAATTCAGTTGCCATTGCCTGCACCTGCTTTCTCCAGCAGATCGTCCAGCAGACGTGCGTCGTCCTGGGCGGTCAGATTGCGGGCCAGCAGCTTCTCGCACATCGCACGGGCCAGTGCCGTGGTCTGGGCATCGGCTTCCCGCAGCTTGCTCTGGCGTTCGGCCTCGGCGCTCGCCTTGCCGGCGGCCACGATGGCGTCCGCCTGCTTGCGGGCATCTGCCAGCAGCTGCTGCTTTTCGACCTCAGCCTGCTTTTCGTAGGCTTCGCGGCGGGCAGCGGCCTCATTGTCCACATTGCGCAGTTTTTCCTGTGCGGCGTTCATGGTCTCTGCGGCTTCCTTCTTGGAGGTCTCCGCATCGGCCAGGTTTGCGTCCACCATCTGCTGGCGCTTTGCGATCACGTCCTGAACAGGCTTGAACAGGAACTTGCGCAGCACCGCATACATGACGAGGACGTTCACGACGGTCCACAGCAGGTTAATATCCAACTTCAGCATTCGTCTGCGCCTCCGTTACTGACCCAGGAACAGGATGATCAGCAGTGCAACGACGAAGCCGAAAATTGCAGTACCTTCTGCCAGAGCAGCGCCCAGCAGCAGGTTGGTCTGGATCTTGCCGGATGCCTCGGGCTGACGGGAGATTGCCTCCGTTGCCTTACCCGTTGCGATGCCGATGCCGATACCGCCGCCAATGCCGGTCAGCGCTGCAATGCCAGCGCCCAGAGCAATCAAACCATTCATAGTAATAATCTCCTTTTAAATTCAGTAAATATCAATGGATCAGTCTTCTCCGCCCATGGTCTCTTTCATGAACAGCGAAGTCAGGAACACGAACACGTAGGTCTGGATCAGACCGTCGAACAGGTCAAAATACAGGCTGAACACCGCCGGGACGAACACGGGCACCACGAGCTTGATCAGCTCCATGATGACGAATGCGCCCAGCACATTGCCGAACAGTCGCATGCACAGGCTGGTGGGGCGGATGGCGATCTCGAGGATGTTCATAGGGGTCATGACCGGAGTGGGGGCAGCCAGACTCTTGAAGAAGCCCATGCCGCCGCGTGCCCGGATGCCGGCACCCTCGATCAGGATGATGCTCATCAGCGCCAGCGCTGCGGTCACATCCAGATCCTTTGTGGGGGGCTTGACACCGAACACACCGATCAGGTTGCTGAAGGCGATGTAGATGGCCACGGTCATCAGGTAAGGCACATAGCGCCTGCCCTTTTCGCCCAGCAGACCTTCAAAGAAATTAGTGCCTGCGAGGTAGGCCATTTCCAGCACGGCCTGACGCTTGCTGATATGGTCCACCTTCAGGTTTCTGGTAAGCAGGATCGAGCCGATGGTGACGATGGCCAGGATCACCCAGCTGATGACCACGGATTCCGGGATCTGCAGCGGGCCGACCTTGACGTATTCGACGGTCAGCTCTTCCATCAATGCTTTGGTCAGATTATTCAATTGTTTTTCCTCCTTCCTGAAGAATAGGGTTCCGGGGGTAAGACCGCCGCACCGCCCCGGCGGCGCAGCGTCCTTCTTATCGCTCGAAGAAAAGGCGCAGCTTTGTGAAAAAAGTAAGGAAGGTGTTCGGCTCTGTCCGGTCACACCCTCCCTCCTGCACGGGTCACTTCGTCTTTTTTCGTTGTGTATGATAGTACGATTGACGAAAATTGGCAAGTGGCTTTGTGCACATTCTACATTTTAGGTGGTTCTACTGCATTGATATACAAAAAAAGTTGTGCATCTTGTCTAATAAAGCACCCTTTACATGTACTTTTTTCACAAATTTCTTAGCTAATTCTTAGGTTTCGATGGCTTTTTCAGGGCATTCCGGGGAATATTTCCATCAAAAATGCCCCATTGTACATACTTTATATGCCCGATATATAAAATTCGTATAGGCGTCTCGTCCGGTATTACACCCGCTCCTATACATATTTATTATAACTGCATATCTAAAATCTGTCAGTCCGCCTGTTTTGCGCCGCGGCGGAACACCAGCCGGAAGATGGCACGGGCAAGCGGCCCGCAGTACAGCATCTGCCAGCACAGGGCCATGGGCATATTGCAGCCCCATGTATGCACCCAAGTGCCAAAGCCGGGTTCTTTAAACAGCACCGTTGCGATCAGGCTCATCACCGGGCACATGATGCACACGATCATCAGCGAGATGGCATAGGTGATGAACTGCGGACGATCTGTGGGCCGCATGAACATAAACGCCAATCCGGTGGCCAGTTTCTCCACCACGAAAAATTCCAACACGCAGGCAATGGGAACCATGATCGGCATCTCGTGCAGAGCCATAACAAAGGTGGCATTGGTGACACCGCCTGTGTTCAGCGCCACATTGTAAACGATCATGCCATAGACCATAATTGCAGCCATGACAATGGTAAAGAAGATACGTTCCGGTAAAGTTTTAGGCATTTTGATTCTCCGTTTCTTTTGTGTCTAAATTTTTGCCGCAAAAAGCCGCCCCGCGAAACTTTCATCTCGCGGGGCGGCGGCGACTACCATTCATTGGCGCTATTTTAGCACAAATCGATCTGACGCATAATACCCTGTGGACACTTTCTCCCGTTTTGCGCAAAATCCTCCACAAACGGCCCGGAACTTCTGGGCAGCTTTGCTGTTGACTTCCTCGTCAGCCCTCCCTGCAGGGCACAGAGTTCCTCCCCAAAGGGCCCGATTGCCCGGGCACACCGCACAGAAAGCGGCATTTTGCACGTTCCATCTGCTGTTTTTCAAGAACTGCACAATTTTATATTTCTATCCTTGTGCACTCTGCGAATAGACAAATCAATCAGGAATATGTATAATAAAGCCAGAAACCAGAGAAGTACAGCAGAAGCTCAAAAGAGAGCTAATCCCGCTGACTTGAAGCAGAAAGGAGCGAGACCGATGGTCGATATGGAACCCGCACAGCAGGGACAGGCTGTCGGGATTCGCTGAGAAGCAAAATAGAGGCTCACCACAGACGGGATGTTTCCCCCGTATAAAAACACAACAAAAATGAGCCAGTCTTGAGCATCAAAAATGCGATTACACGACAACCTGTCGATAAACTTAACCCCCAGCGATTCAAATAGATCCGCCGGAGATGATTCCTATGAAGGTATCTTTTGTACGGAGAACATTATTTGAATAGCAAAAAAGGAGTTCTACCAATGTACTAAGTAGTTTGCCCCTAGCGAATCTAACTCGAAAGAATGTGGTAATATGAAATTCATCTTCCGAATCTCGGTGCCGCACTCCATCAGTTAAGAGAAGGGTCAATCCAATGTACTAAGTAATCAGTCCCCTTGAAATAGATTCTCAGTTTCCAGTAGTTTCTAAGGAGAGTCACCCTATGAAACGTTTACTCCGAAAATGAGGAACCCCAAGGAGAAGAGGCTTATGACTCCGAAGAAGTAAGTATCCAGCCGGACGAGGGCTTGCAACCGCCTCGTCCGGCTGGTTTTATTTTGTGCTGTTTTTACCAATAGTCAACACCCGATTTGTGCAAATTTTACGCAGGAAGGTTGAATACCGTCCTTTGTTTTTGCACTTTTCTGTGGTATACTGTGGAAAAAGATGGGAGGTTCATTTCATGGAGTCGTTCGTTTCGGTTTCCACTCTGCTTAATCTTGTGCTGACCGTTATCTGGTTCATCTCCGGCATTCGGGATCTTCAAGGCAAAGACCCGTTCCTCGATCTGCCGTTCAACCAGTATCACCGTGACCCGGAGTACCGCGCCTTCTGGCAGAAAAAGAACGGCGTGTTTTACATGCTCAACAGCATCGCCTTTCTGATCTTAGCCTTCACACCTGTTACATCGCTGCTCTACCGTATCATCTTCGGCATCGCCATCGTGGGAGACCTTCTTTATCTTGTCGCTTACGAAAGCTGGAACCATAGTGCGGATTGACAGCAGGAAAGGGGCCACCATGAATTTGAATCTTTCGGACTGGGATTGGCTGAACGCCGCGCTGGGTGTGCTGTTTTTGTACCGCGGCATCCGGGATCTGTACAATGGCACCGGCACCGGATGGAGCAGTGAGGACGAAAAGAAGCACTTCCGCAAATTTTACGGCATTGCTTCGATCCTTTGCGGTGCACTCTATCTGGTCAACACCTTTCTTCCCAGGGTCGAGCCGCTGCACTCCATTTTGATGGTGGCGGCGCTCGTGTTGTGCGCTGCCCTGCTGATCTCGTATCTGTGCTATACTCTGAGCAGGGACGACAAAACCAAAAAGTGAGGGGTTGCTATGGAAGTCATCTGTGCGATCATAATCGCACTTTTCGGCATCGGGTTCGGCATTTTTATGGCGCTGCATCCGGAAGATGCCATTGCCCTGCGCTCCCGCAGGCGGTACACGCAGGTACCTGAGCCCACAGAAGAGTACATCAAATTGACCCGGCTGGAGGGCATCGGACTTTCGGTGCTCTGTGCCGTGCTTCTGGTGGTTCTGCTGTTCGCACCCCAATAATACTTTGCAGCTTTCCTCTTGCGGATTTTTTCTCACACTGTTACAATGAGAAAAAACGCAGGAGGTATTTTATTATGGTCAAGCATGTGATCCTGTGGCAGCTGAAGGACGAGCTGTCCGATGCCGAAAAAGCCGCCGTCAAGGCAGGCATCAAAGAGGGGCTGGAAAGTCTGGCCGGCAAGATCCCCGGCCTTGTGGAAGTGCATGTCAACATCAACGGTCTCCCCTCTTCCACCGCCGACCTGATGCTGGACACCACCTTTGAAAGCGCCGAGGCCCTCAAGGGCTACTCCGTCCATCCCGCCCATGTGGCTGTGGCCGACGGCAAGGTGCGGCCCTACACCAAGGCACGGTTCTGTCTGGATTACGAGATTTAATGTTGACAAACCCACCGTTTTTGCGTATTATAGACATAACAATGTAAATTGGCTGTGAAGAGAAGAGTACGCACCGTCTGCGCCTGACAGAAAGCCCGAAGGATGGAACCGGGCAGGCCGCGCGATGCCGAAGATGGTCTCGGAGCTGCGCAGGTGAAAATTGAGCCTGCGACGGGTGCGCCCGTTACCGCGCTGCGCCGTGCTTTTTGGCCCGGCAAAAGGCTGCGCCCGCAAGGGTGCGGCGAAGCAAGGTGGTACCACGAAAGTTTCAGGCTCTCGTCCTTGTCCGGCTCAGTCCGGCAGGATGAGGGCTTTTTTCGTCCCCCGCCAAATCAGGAAAGGAAGAGTATCAACCTATGTGTGAGCACAAGACATTCTACATCACCACTCCCATCTACTACCCCAGCGACAAGCTGCACATCGGCCACAGCTATACCACTGTCGCCTGCGACGCACTGGCACGCTTCAAGCGGATGCAGGGCTATGACGTCATGTTCCTGACCGGCACCGATGAGCACGGCCAGAAAATTCAGGACAAGGCTGCCGATGCCGGTGTGACCCCCAAGGAGTATGTGGACAAGATCGTAGCCACCGTCAAGGATCTGTGGAAGCTGCTGGACGTCAGCTACGACCGCTTCATCCGCACCACCGACGACTACCACATGGAGTCCTGCCAGAAAATTTTCACCAAGCTGTATGAGCAGGGCGACATCTACAAGGGCGAGTACATCGGCCACTACTGCAAGCCCTGCGAGAGCTTCTGGACCGACAGCCAGCTGGTGGACGGCAAGTGCCCCGATTGCGGCCGCGAAGTGTACGACGCACACGAGGAAGCCTACTTCTTCAAGACCAGCAAGTATGCTGACCGCCTGCTGAAGCTCTACGAGGAGAACCCCCAGTTCATCCAGCCTGAGAGCCGCAAGAACGAGATGATTGCCTTCATCAAGCAGGGCTTGCAGGACACCTGCGTGTCCCGCACCTCCGTGAAGTGGGGCATCCCCGTGCCTTTCGACCCCAAGCACACCATGTATGTGTGGGTGGATGCCCTGAGCAACTATATCTCCGCGCTGGGCTACGGTAACGAAAAATATCACGACTACGACAAGTTCTGGCCTGCCGACCTTCACATGGTGGGCAAGGAGATCCTGCGTTTCCACACCATTCTGTGGCCCGCCATGCTGATGGCTCTGGATCTGCCCCTGCCCAAACGGGTGTTCGGCCACGGCTGGCTGCTGATGAACGGCGGCAAGATGTCCAAGTCCGTGGGCAATGTGGTGGACCCTGTGATCCTGTGCGACCGCTACGGCGTGGATGCCATCCGCTACTTCCTGCTGCGTGAGATTCCCTTCGGCAACGATGGCATGTTCACCAACGAAGCCCTGATCACCCGCATCAACAGCGATTTGGCGAACGATTTGGGCAACCTGCTCAGCCGCACCGTTGCCATGTGCGAGAAGTACTTCGGCGGCACCGTGCACAATGTGGCCGGTACCGAAGCCATCGACACCGAGCTGGAGACCATGGTCAACGAACTGACCGCCAAGGTCACGGCCGACATGGACAGCCTGACCATCCCGCAGGCCCTGATGGAGATCTTTGCGGTCATCCAGCGCGCCAACAAGTACATCGACGAGACCGCTCCCTGGGCGCTGGCCAAGGACGAGGCCAACAAGGCCCGTCTGGAGAGCGTGCTGTACCACCTGTGCGAGGCACTGCGCGTGTGCGGCATCCTGCTGAACGCATACCTGCCCACCACCGCACCCAAGATGATGGAACAGCTGGGTCTGGACGCATCTGCTCTGGACCTGGCCAAGACCACCTACGGCGCACAGGAGACCTACACTGTGCACAAGGGCGAGGCACTGTTCCCCCGCATCGATGTGGCAAAGGAAATTGCCCACCTGAAGGAAGAGGACGAGAAGCGCAAGGCCGCTGCCGAAGCTGCCAACAAGGCCAAGGCTGAAGCTGAGAAGAAGGCTGCCGCCCCCGCCGAGGAGAGCACCGTGGACTTTACCCACGAGGAAGAGATCGACTTTGACACCTTCTGCAAGGTGGAACTGCGCGTGGCCGAAGTGCGCGCCTGCGAGAACCTGAAGGAAAGCAAGAAGCTGCTGCACCTGACCGTGTTTGACGGCGAGCGGGAGCGCTGCATCCTTTCCGGCATTGCAAAGTGGTTCAAGCCGGAAGACCTGATCGGTAAGAAGATCGGCATTGTGTGTAATCTGGCACCTCGCCCCATGATGAAGGGCAAGTATGTCAGCGAGGGCATGATCTTTGCTGCTGATACCGCCGACGGCGGCTGCTCCATCGCTTTCTACGGTGACGACACCCCCGTAGGCAGCCGCATCCACTGAGCCGCCATGCAGGAAAACAAAACGCTTTCCCGCGCGGAATGGCTGGATAAGATCTTCGGCACGCCGGTGTTCGCCGTGCTGCTGGCCATTTTCTGCAATGTGCTGTGGGGCTCGGCCTTCCCCTTCATCAAGCTGGGCTACCGGCTGTTCTCCATTGAGACCAGCAACACCGCCTCCATCTTCTGCTTTGCCGGTGTGCGGTTCATGCTGGGCAGCTTTCTGGTGCTTCTGGGCAGTGTTCTGCTGCAGAGCCGCCTGCCCAAGTTTCCCCGCGGCAAAGTGGCAGCGGAGTGCTGTGCTCTGGGCCTGTGGCAGACCACGACCCAGTACGCATTCTATTACATCGCTGTTGCTATGCTCACGGGTGCCTTTGGCGGCATCCTGAACAGCACCCAGAGCTTTCTGGGCGTGATCTTTGCCCACTTCATCTATGGCAATGCCGACCGCATGACTCCTGCCAAAACGCTGGGCTGTGTCATCGGCTTTGCGGGCGTGCTCATCGGCACGCTGGGCAACCACGGCAGCGGCAGCGGCTGGGGCGTGTTCTGCATGATGGCCGCTACCATCATCTTTACCCTGTCCGGCCCGTGGAACAAATCCGTGACCAAAAAAGCAGACAGCTTTGCCGTCTGCTTCATCAACCTGTTCGTGGGCGGTCTGGCACTGTTCGTGCTGGGCACTGTGCTGGGCGGCAGTCTCCATGTGCAGAGCGCACTGGCGGTGGTGGTCATGCTGTATCTGGCCTTCATCTGCGGGGCAGGCTATGTGCTGTGGGCCCTGCTGATGAAGAACAACCCGGTCAGCCGCATTGCCATCTTTGGCTTCGTGAACCCGGTGGTCAACGTACTGCTGAGCGCCGTGCTCAACGGCGAACCCCTGTTCCGCTGGCAGTATCTGGCGGCGCTGGTGTTCGTGTGTGTGGGCATCTGGCTGGTGAACAAGGCCCCCGCCAAAAAGGAGGGCAAATGACCGGCCCCATTTTTGACACCCACGCGCACTACAGCGCCCGCGCCTTTGATGCCGACCGCTATCCCCTGCTGGACAGCCTGCCCAGTAAAGGCGTGGTGGGCGTGTGTGAACAGGCCACCCACTCCGGGGATGCACCCCGGGTGCTGGAGCTGGCGCACCGCTACCCGTGGGTGGTGGCCGCCGTTGGCATCCATCCGGAAAGCCTGCTGCCCGCCGCCGACTGCGGCGAGGAAGGCCCGGCTCCTACGGTCTCGGTCTATGGCGGCGACTGGGCCGCCGAGATGCGTGCCCTGATGCCCTATTATGCCGACCCCAAGGTGGTAGCTGTGGGTGAGTGCGGGCTGGACTACCACTGGCCTGTGCCCAAGGATGCCCAGCTGGCCATGTTTGAGGCACACATCCGGCTGGCGCTGGAGCTGGACAAGCCCATCATCGTGCACGACCGCAACGCCCACGCCGATGTTTACGCCCTGCTCAAAAAATACCAGCCCAAGGGCATCGTCCACTGCTATTCCGGCAGTGCCGACGACGCGGTGTGGCTGGCAAAGCAGGGACTGTTCATCGGTTTTGGCGGGGCGTGTACCTTCAAGGGTGCCAAGCGGGCGGCAAAAGCCATCAGCGCCCTGCCGCTGGAAAGCATCGTGCTGGAGACCGACTGCCCCTACATGGCACCGGAGCCGGTGCGCGGCACCCGCTGTGACAGCTCCCTCATCCGCTATGTGGGCGAGTATATCGCCCAGCTGCGGGGCATCTCTGCCGAAGAGGTGTTCCGCACCACAGCCGAAAATGCCCGCCGGGTATACGGGCTGTGATCCGTTTTTCGCAAGTTGCACAGGTTTTTCTCTGTGCTTCTGTATAAATCAACAATCAAAATCCAAACTGTTATAAGGAGAACCTACCATGAAAGCACGTATTCCTAAGCACCGCGAGTTCATCATCAACTTCCCCGACAGCATCGACCAGAACAAGGCCAACGAGGGCTGGGCAAAGCTGCAGCAGATCGTTGAGGACTACAAGAAGGCCCACAATGGCGCTTCTGTCTACGCCCCCACCTTCATCGAGGACTGCGAGGCCGAGGTGAAGAAGCTGCAGGAAGAGTACGGCTTCGAGTACACGGTTGAATACGTTCAGTAATTTCTGATATTTAAAATCCCCTCTGTGCATCTGCGCAGAGGGGATTTGCAGTTTCATCAGGGGGAACCGCTTTTCCCTGCGGTGCACTTCCCCGCAAAAATACAGCCCCGGCAGACTGCATGGTCTGTCGGGGCTGTGCTTTCCTGTCCGGGTCACTTTTCCACTTTACTCAGCAGGATGCGGTCGTTATCCAGATTCTTGCCGGCATTCTCGCGGAACTTTTCAAGCAGGCCGTCCACGGTCATCCGGCTGCGTTCCTCGCCCTTCACGTCAAAGACGATGCGGCCGGAATCCATCATCAGGGTGCGGTTGCCCAGCTCCAGTGCCTGATGCATATTGTGGGTGACCATCAGGCAGGTGATCTTCTTTTCGGCCACGATGCTCCTGGTCAGCTCCAGCACCTTTTCGGCGGTGGCGGGGTCCAGTGCGGCGGTGTGCTCGTCCAGCAGCAGCAGCTTGGGGGTGACGAGGGTGGCCATGAGCAGGGTCAGCGCCTGCCGCTGGCCGCCGGAAAGCAGTCCCACCGGCTGTTTCATGCGGTCCTCAAGGCCCATATCCAGCAGCGCCAGCTTTTCGCGGAACACTTCCTTGTCCTTGCGGGAGATGCGGGAGAAGATGGCGTGGGGCGCGGTGCCGGCACGCAGATAGGCCAGTGCAAGGTTTTCCTCAATGGTCATGTTGGGTGCGGTGCCCTTGAGCGGGTCCTGAAACAGGTGGCCGATGACCTTGCTGCGCTGGTGCTCCGGCGCAAAGGTGATATCCTGTCCGCCCAGCAGGATGCTGCCCTCATCCGCGATGAAGCCGCCGGTGATGGCGTTGAACAGGGTGGATTTGCCCGCGCCGTTGGAGCCCACGATGGTGGCAAAGTCCCCGGCTTCCATGTGCAGGCTGACACCGTTCAGGGCCACTTTTTCATTGACCGTGCCGGGGTTGAAAGTCTTGTGCAGATCGTTCAGCTGAAGCATTTCCATCTTACTTTCCCTCCTTGCCGGTAGTCACGCGGCGGCGGCAGGCCCCATGCTTGCGCTGCTCAAAGGCAATTTTTTCCTTGATGGCCGGCATCGAAATGGCGATGGCCACGATGATGGCGGACACCAGCTTCATGGCGGCGGCAGGCACATTGAAGCGCAGGGCCACAGCCACGATAAAGCGGTACAGGCAGCTGCCGAACACCACGCCGATGATCCGGCGCAGCATGGTGCGCTTACCAAGCAGAGTCTCGCCGATGATGAGGGAAGCCAGTGCGATGGTCACCATGCCGGTGCCCACATTGATATCGCAGCTCTTCTGATACTGTGCCAGCAGGCCGCCGGAGAGGGCGCACAATGCGCCGGAAATGCACAGGCCCACCGTAATGGTGAAAGCCGGGTTAATACTGGAAGCACGCACCATGGCAGCGTTGTCACCGGTGGCGCGGATGGACAGGCCCAGCCGGGTGCCGAGGAAGCCCAGCATCGCCGCACTGGCAAGCAGGATCATGGCCAGCGCGATGGCCAGCTTATACCAGCCGCCAAGGAAGCTCAGTGAGCCCTTTGCCAGCGAGAAAACAGTGTCGGTCTTGACCAGCGACATGGTGGAGGAAAAGCCCATCACGGCCAGATTGATGGTGTAAAGGCCGGTGTTGACGATGATGCCTGCCATGATGCTCTCCACGCCAAGGCGGGTCTGCAGAAAAGCCGTAACAAAGCCGGAGCACACACCTGCCGCCATGGCTGCGAACAGGGCCAGAATGGGGTGGCCGGTCAGTGCTACCTGACAGGCCACGGCGCAGCCCAGCGTGAAGCAGCCGTCAGTGGAAAGATCTGCGATGTTCAGGATGGAATAGCTCAGGAACAGTGCCAGCGCCACCAGGGCATAGATACAGCCCAGTTCCAGCGCCGTCTGTAGGACGTTGAGCGAAAAGATACTCGCCAGCATGTGTGTGCTCCTTTTATGTTTCTTTTTGATTGGACGATTTAAAATGGCCTCCGCTTTTGCTCTGGCCATATTCAGCGGAATTGGGTTTTTATTCGGGATTCAGAAAAGCCTGCGGGCTTTTCTGAATCCCCTTTTCACGAGTAGGGTCGTGACGGAAAACGGCATTTGCAGCGCCGCTTTCTGCGAAAGCGCGGCGCTGTGAGCGGCGTCCTCGCCCTCTCAGGCGCTTACGCGCCAGCTCTCCCAAAGGGAGAGCCTCTGGCAAAGCTGCACACTTTGCAATTGAATCGAAAACTTTTCCTAAAGCCGCCAAAAGCTCCCCCTTTTGGGGGAGCTGGCAAAACCGTCAGGTTTTGACTGAGAGGGTACTTTTTTAAGAGAAGTTCTCTGCGGTGGTCACTTCCACGATCTCGGTGCAGTAGTGCTTGAAGGCCTCCTTCACGGTGTCAAGGTCAAGGCCCAGCGCTTCGCAGGTCTCGGTGTTGATGGTGACGATACCGTTATCAAAGGTCTGGTAGGGCAGGTCTGCAGTGGTCTTGCCCTCGCACAGCAGCTCCGCCACCATGTCGGCAGTGGCTTCGCCCAGCTGGACGTAATCCACACCGTAGCCCACAAAGGCCCCGTTCAGTGCAAAGCTGTCGGCACCGGTGTAGTGCTGCACGCCTGCCTCGGTAAAGGTCTCGTAGATGGACAGCTCTGCGGTCATCACGGTGTTGTCGGTGGGGGTGAACACGGCCTTGACGCCGGAAGCGATCAGGGCTTCGGCAGCCATCTGCACCTCAGCGGTGGTGGTGCCGTTCTTCTCAATGTACTTGATGCCGTTGGCATCACAGAAAGCCTTTGCATCGGCAATGGCCTGCGTGGAGGCATCCTGACTCAGGTCGTACAGCAGGCCGATGGTGTCAATATCCGGGTTGACAGCGGTGATCAGGTTCATGATGGCCTCGGTGTTCAGTGCGTCGGAGGTGCCGGTGATGTTCTCCTCACCGTCAAAGCCTGCAGCAGCGGGGTCGGTGACAGCAGAGTAGACAACGGGGATATCGGTATCCTCCACAGCGGCCAGCATGGTTGCGGCGGTGGGGGT
>ENA-OURN01000520-OURN01000520.1-human-gut-metagenome-genome-assembly--contig:-NODE-520-length-15143-cov-3.2494_pt1 | contig 15143 bp, 10 predicted proteins | sample MGYA00242099_ERZ508987 | MGnify/ENA primary metagenome ERZ508987 (study PRJEB26280, sample SAMEA2531405) | human gut metagenome | biome: human gut; feature: human-associated habitat; material: faeces... | reverse complement strand
GCCGGGCGGTGACATCTGTCGCCGCCCGGCTTGGCTGTTATATTTCAGTGAAAAGTTATTTCAGGTCGGCGATTAGCTGGCGCGCGGCAGTTTCGGCGCTGTCGTTAGAGCCGAGGCGCTGTCTGACGGTCTTGTAGCCATCGAGCATAGCGCGTCGTTCCGCGCTGTCGTTGAGCAACGGCGCGAGGTGGGCGGCGATGTTGTCGGGGTTGCATAGGTGGAGCAGCAGTTCGGGCACCACTTCTTTGTCGGCGATAAGGTTTGGCAACGACACGAATCTCACTTTCAGAATGTGTTCAAACAGCTTGTATGACAGTTTTGAGCCGTTTGCCCTGTAGCATACCACCTGCGGTGTGCCGATTGCTGCGGTCTCAAGAGTCGCCGTTCCCGATGTCACCAATGCGGCTTGGGAGTGGGTGAGCAGCGGATAGGCAGCGTCGTAGATTATCTTCATTCCTGGAACCACCGACTCGTAGAAGCTCCTGTCGACATTAGGCGCTCCGGCAACGACTGCCTGCACGTTTGGAAACCTGCTTGCGGCTTCAGCCATGAGCGGGAGGTTGTTGCGGATTTCGCCGAGCCGCGACCCCGGTAGCAGTGCAACGGTCGGTCTGTTGTTGTCAAGCCCGTTGGCGCGGAAGAATTCCTCTTTTGACGGCATTGTCAGCATCGCCTCCGCGATCTCGTTGGCTGTTGGGTTGCCCACATAGTCCACACGGTAGTCGTGGCGTGCGAAAAATTCAGTTTCGAACGGCAGTATAGAGAAAACTTTCTTGACGTATTTCTTTATCGACTTTACGCGCCATTCCTTCCATGCCCATACTTTCGGAGAGATGTAGTAGTAGACCGGGATTCCGATATTGAACGCGTATTTTGCTATTTTCAGATTGAACGACGGGTAGTCGATTAGAATAAGTGCGTCGGGGCGGAATTCGGCAATCGCCTTCTTTGCCCGTTTCATGTTGCCGAGGATTGTTGGCAGATGGCGCAGCACCTCGGAGAACGCCATAAAAGCCATCTCCTTGTAGTGTGTTATGGGACGGCATCCCGCGGCATGCTCCATGCAGTCGCCTCCGAAGAATGCAAAGGAAGCGTTGTCGTCGTTTTTGCGAATAGCTTTGATCAGGCGTCCGGCATGCAGGTCGCCCGATGCTTCGCCAGCGATAAGAAAGTATTTCATAAGCGCAAAGATAGTGAAAAATTCCTATGAGAAGGCTTGAAACGCCATTGATAGTTGGATATGAAAGCCACATAAGTTACCTTTGTAATGAAAATCGGTGATAATGGAAGACAAAGTAGTGAAAATCGACATACGGGAAGCCATATCCAGCAAGCTGCCAAAGGCATCGCGCTGGATACCAGGATTCGTTTACCGTTGGCTTGCCCGTTTGATTCGTCAGGACGAGCTCAACCGAGTGCTTTGCGAAAACCGAGGCAAGACAGGCAGCGCTTTCGCGGAAGGCGCGTTGCAGACGCTCGGCGTGAGCGTTAGCGTGATTGGCGAGGAGAATATCCCCGCCTCCGGCAGGTTTGTATTTGTGTCCAATCATCCTCTCGGCGGACTTGACGGCATCGGTCTGATAGCGTTTCTCGGGAAGCGTTACGGCGACGACCACCTGCGTTTTCTTGTCAACGATGTGCTGATGGCAGTGAAGCCGCTCGACAACGTGTTTTTGCCAATCAACAAATACGGCAGCCAATCGCGCGAGTCGATGCGGGCAGTCGATGCAGCCTATGCCGGCGATTTCCAGATAGGCACTTTCCCAGCCGGACTGTGTTCCCGAGAGGGAGACGACGGCCGCGTTCGCGACCTTGAATGGAAGAAATCGTTTGTCGCCAAGAGCGTGGAAACGCATCGAGACGTCATTCCTGTATATTTTAGCGGTCTTAATTCAAGATTTTTTTATAAATTTGCAAAATTCCGCAAGAAGTTGGGCATCAAGTTCAACATAGAGTTGATTCTTCTGCCCGGCGAGATGGTTAAGAATCGAGGGTCGAAATTTGAAATACGTGTAGGCAAGCCTATCCCCTGGACTACCTTCACCTCCGCCCGCCGCAGTGGCGAGTGGGCAGAAATCGTGAAGGATAAAGTGTATGGTATGGCAGACGAGCAATAGAAAATGAAAGTAGACAGCATCATAGCTCCGGTTCATAAGAGCCTGTTGAAGATGGAGCTGACGGAGGCGCGTTTTCTCCGAAGCACAAATAAAGGGCACAATGAAATCTACATTGTCGATGCCCATAACTCTCCCAACGTGATGTGGGAGATAGGTCGTTTGCGCGAGATAGCGTTCCGCACGTCGGGGGGCGGCACAGGCAAGAGCGCCGATATCGATGAGTTTGACACGATGGAGGAGCCGTGCCAGCAGCTGATTGTGTGGAATCCGGAGGCAGAGGAAATCATAGGCGGCTATCGTTTCCTTCTTGGTGAGAATATGAAGATGGACAAGAACGGAGTGCCGCGGATAGCGATGTCGCACATGTTTGGCTACTCACAGGAGTTTTTGAAAGAGAAACTTCCGTACACGCTTGAGCTTGGGCGCTCGTTTGTGTCGGTGGAATACCAGTCGACCAAGGCAGGCGTCAAGGCACTCTATGCGCTCGACAACCTGTGGGACGGACTCGGCGCGCTTACGGTGGTCTATCCGAATCTGAAGTATTTTTTCGGCAAGATGACGATGTATCCAAGTTATCCTCACGAATGCCGCAACATGATCCTGTATTTTCTTGACAAATATTTTCACGACAACGACCGCCTCGTGTATCCGTTGCATCCTCTCGATGCTCGCATCGACGAAGACAAGATGCGTCACATCTTCACAGGGTCGACATTCCGCGAGGACTATAAGATTCTCAACAGCCATATCCGGAGCCATGGCATCAATATCCCGCCGCTTGTCAACTCCTATATGAATCTGTCGCCGAAGATGCTTGTGCTCGGCACGGCAATCAATGATGAGTTTGGCGACGTTGAGGAGACGGGTATCTTTTTTGCGATATCCGACATCTATGAGGACAAGAAAATGCGTCATATCCGCACGTTCTATCACCGATTCATTGAGTATCGGCAGGAACTGGTGAGAAGAATGAGAGACTATTCACGAAACAGAAAGCAATAAATAATGAATAAGAAATCAATCATTGCCACGCTTGTAGCGTTTTCGGCTATCGGAGTGGCATCGGCAGAAGCGCCATTGCAGGTTGAAGGCTCTGTGAGCGCGAATGCCGGCAGCGGCGACTTTGCGCCATATTTTATGATGGCCAACCGTGGCGGGACGCTTACGCAGCCAAAGGCGGTTGAGCTTCGCGTCAAGGCGCTGAAGGATTTTGACTTGAGCGAGAGGTTCAGCTATGGTTTCGGTGCCGACCTTGTGGGAGGTTATCAGTCGAAATATACGCAGTATGACCAAGCCGTCAATACACCGGCAGTGCAGGGGCATCATCCCAATGCAATATGGTTGCAGCAGCTTTATGGAGAGGTGAAGTATCGCGGAGTGTATTTGTCGGTGGGCATGAAAGAGCGCACGTCGCCATTGATGAACGACAGTCTCGGAGTGGGCGACTACACGCAGTCGAACAACGCCCGTCCGCTTCCGCAGGTGCGTGCCGGTTTTGTCGATTTTCAAAACATTCCGTTTACCAACGGATGGGTGCAGATACAGGGCGAGATAGCCTATGGCTACTACATGCAGGACGATTGGTTTGAAGACCATTTCAATTACTATAATGGCTTTATCAACACGGGCGAATATTATAACTATAAGCGGTGCTATTTCCGCACCAAGCCGTCGAAGCCGTTCTCGGTTACTGTCGGCATGCAGATGGTGACGGAATTCGGTGGCACAGCCACGTCCTATAGCTATGACAGCGGTGAGGGAAAAGTGAAAGCCAAAGAGGATCGCTATGACACAACGTGGAAAGACTTTGTCAGAGCGTTTTTTGCATCGGAGGGCGGAAGCAATCCGGGCGATGCTTCCTATCATTATGGCAACACGCTTGGCTCATGGGACTTCGTGGCGCGCTATCGACTGAAAGACAACAGTGAGATTAAAGCGTTTTTCCAAAAGCCGTTTGAAGACGGGTCGGGCATCGGTTGGATGAACGGTTTCGACGGCATCTGGGGTTTGGAATATAAGAATGCGAAAAAGGGAATTGTCAATGGCGCGGTTCTGGAGTATGTTGACTTCACCAACCAAAGCGGGCCAATGCATTGGGCGCCGCACGACCATAAGGACACGAAGTTCACCGATCAGGTTACAGGCGGCGACAGTTATTATCAGAATTTCCGTTGCAACCCTTACAGTAATTTCGGTATGTCGCAAGGCACAATGTTTATCCCGTCTACAATCTATGACCGACGTGGAGAAAACCGCATTTATGACAACCGAGTCAGAGGATTCCAACTCGGTGTGAGCGGCAATATTTATGCACCGCTTGAATATCGTCTGCTCGTGAACTATCGTAAATCGTGGGGCTCGTATGGCAATCCACGTTTGTCGGTGGTCGACAACACGTCGTTTATGCTTGAGGGAACATACCATTTCAAGCAGGTGAAAGGGCTGACGCTTAACGGACAGTTGGCGTTTGACAAGGGAGAGCTTGCCGGCGGCGACAATTTCGGAGTGCTTCTCAGTGTGAAATATAATGGATTATTTGATATTTTCAAACGATAGGAAATGAAGAAGTTAACTATAATATTTGCTTTTGTGGCGATGCTTGCCATATCGGGCTGCGTGCAGAACAACGGCCATATCGGACATTGGTTTGGCTTGTGGAAGGTGGAGCGTGTGACTATAGATGGACAGGATGACGCAGACTATAAAGGCAATGTGTTTTTTGCATTTCAAGGAGCGGTGTTCGGGGTAGGCACACAGGGCGGCATAACATGGTACGGACGATGGGAAGATTCGGGGAAAAAAGGCTGCATATCGATTGAGATGAATACGGAAATAGACCAATCACGCCTTCCGGACTACAATAAGTTGCATGTTTATGTTGAGAAACAGATGGTTTTCCGCCTTGTGTCGCACAAAGGCCACGACAAGGTGCTCGAATATGTGGGTCCTGACGGCAAGACCTATACATACTACCTTAAGAAATGGTAGCCGATTGGGAAATCCCGTTGAAAAGTAGTACTTTTGCAAATCAATAAGAAAACAAATAAAAAAACATATATCGATGAATAATTTCGTTGAAGAACTAAAATGGCGCGGTATGGTGCACGACATGATGCCGGGCACAGAAGAGCAATTGCAGAAAGAAATGACTACTGCCTATGTCGGCATCGACCCAACGGCAGACTCTCTGCACATCGGACATTTGGTGAGCGTAATGATTTTGCGCCACTTCCAGCGTTGCGGCCACAAGCCGTTGGCGCTTATCGGCGGAGCAACAGGTATGATCGGCGACCCGTCGGGCAAATCGGCGGAACGCAATCTTCTGACAGAGGAAGTGCTTCGTCACAACCAGGACTGCATCAAGAAGCAGCTGTCTAAATTCTTGGATTTCGACAGCGACGCTCCCAACGCAGCCGAGTTGGTCAACAACTATGACTGGATGAAGGAATTCTCGTTCCTCGACTTCGCGCGCGAGGTGGGCAAGCATATCACAGTGAACTATATGATGGCGAAAGACAGCGTGAAGCGTCGTCTGAACGGCGAGGCCCGCGACGGACTGTCGTTCACCGAGTTTACTTATCAGCTGCTCCAGGGTTATGACTTCCTGCACCTTTACGAGACAAAGAACTGCAAACTCCAGATGGGCGGCAGCGACCAATGGGGCAACATCACCACAGGAACCGAGTTGATACGCCGCACGAACGGCGGAGATGCTTTCGCCCTCACATGTCCGCTCATCACGAAAGCCGATGGAGGCAAGTTTGGCAAGACAGAGTCGGGCAACGTATGGCTTGACCCGCGCTACACATCGCCTTACAAATTCTATCAGTTCTGGCTCAACGTCAGCGACGACGATGCCCAACGCTACATAAAAATCTTCACATTCCTCAGCCGTGAGGAGGTGGAGGCGTTGGTTGCAGAGCATCTTCAGGCTCCTCATCTGCGTCTGCTCCAGAAGCGTTTGGCAAAAGAGGTGACAGTGATGGTTCACTCCGAGGCAGATTATGAGTCGGCGGTAGAGGCGTCAAACATCCTCTTCGGCAATGCCACAGCCGACGCTCTCCATAAACTTGACGAAGACACATTCCTCGCGGTGTTTGAGGGAGTGCCTCAGTTTGAGGTGTCGCGCGACGTGGTTGCCGGCGGAGTCAAGGCGGTTGACCTTTTTGCCGAGCATGCCAAGATTTTTGCATCTAAAGGCGAGATGCGCAAGTTGACCCAGGGTGGCGGTGTTTCGCTCAACAAGGAAAAGCTTGCGGCGTTCGACCAGGAGGTGACAACAAAAGATTTGCTTAACGACAAGTATCTGCTTGTGCAGCGAGGCAAGAAAAATTATTTCTTGATAGTTGTGAAGTAGGTAAAATACGCATATAGACAAAACGCGACCAGAATGCCGTGATTCGGCTGCTGGCCGCGTTTCTCTTTTTTACGAAAATCTCGGCGAGTTAAAAATGCGGTTTTTATGGGGTATGTCACTGAGTCAGAGTAAAAATGGTGGATTGTAAAAAGGAGGAAAATTTTGCTCAGAAAAATAAACGAAAGCAAATGCTGCCTGAACAGGTTTTAGATTGTAATTAGATATGATAAATTGTTACTACGTTGATAGAGTGCGGTTTATGCGTTTATACGTCTGAAGCAGGGTGAAAAAGATGTAAATGTTAAATTTAATACTTAGGATTAACACTTCATAATGATTGAAAATTGTGGCAAATGTGAAGATAAAAAAGGAAAAATCTGAAAATTTGTCAGTAAAAATAAGTTTAAAAAGCAAACTTTTAGTTCAGTATTATGTGCTGACAAGCGGCGGAAGCCGGCGAAAAGCGACATATTGACCAAAACGAAATAAGTGACTGAAACTCATGTCGGTTGCCACGTGCGGACTGCGGTTGAATATAGAGAATTGATTTTTAGAGTGTTATACAAGTATGTTGTATAACATAAAATTAATAAACATTTCCAACCTTTAGGAAAGTAAAAAATAGTGAAAGAAAACTTGCACGGACGGAAAATCGGTTGTAACTTAGCAAAGTGCTACAGAAAGCGATAATTTGAATATAAAAAGAGATAAATTAGCGTTTTGATTAGAAAAAAGTGATAATAAAAACGGGCAAATAGTGCCGTCTTATCTTAATTTCGCTAAGAAGATTTAACAAAGGAAGCTTTCGCTCCGGTAATAGATTGTAATTGCCGGGAAAAGGAACAGAAAAGAAATATTTATTGTGTGTTTTATATAATTGTTTAAAAGATTTATGAGACTAAAGAAATTTGTCATGATGGCTTTGATGTCATTGCTCAGTTTGTCGGCATACGCTGACGTGACTGTGACAGGCATCGTGGTAGAAGCCGGGACGAACGACCCTATCATTGGAGCCTCAGTGGTAGAAAAAGGGCGTACGTCTAATGGAGTCGCAACCGACGTAGACGGTGCGTTTACGCTGACTCTTCCTTCTTACGATTCTCGCATCGTTGTTACCTATGTAGGTATGAAGGCGAAGGAAGTGAAAGCCTCTTCCAAACCTCTCACAATCGTACTCGATTCAGATTCGCAGACATTGGACGAGGTCGTTGTAACAGGTATGTCTAAGGTGGACAAACGAATCTTTACCGGAGCAACGACTCAGATTTCAGCCGACAAGGCAAAGCTGGATGGTGTGAGCGACGTATCTCGTTCACTTGAAGGCCGTTCAGCCGGTGTGTCGGTGCAGAACGTGTCGGGAACCTTTGGTACAGCTCCAAAAATCCGCGTGCGTGGTGCGACATCAATCTATGGCGCCAGCAAGCCGTTGTGGGTAGTCGACGGAGTTGTTATGGAAGACGCAGTAGAGGTGTCAGCCGACGACCTTTCATCGGGCGACGCCGTGACATTGATTTCTTCTGCAATCGCAGGTCTTAACTCAGACGATATCGAGAGTTTCCAGATTCTTAAGGACGGTTCAGCAACCTCAATCTATGGAGCCCGCGCCATGGCAGGTGTGATTGTCGTAACGACAAAGAAAGGTAAGGCAGGCCATACACGCGTAAGCTATACAGGAGAGTTGACCACCCGCTTGAAACCTCACTATTCAGAGTTCAACATCAGCAACTCACAGGAGCAGATGGGCATCTATCGCGAGATGGAGCAGAAAGGATGGCTTGAGTTTGCCAACTTGGCAAAAGCGTCGACATCAGGTGTTTATGGTAAGATGTATCAGCTGATTGCCTCTTATGCCAACGGTAAGTTCGGAATTGAGAACACTCAGGCAGCGAGAAACGCATACTTGCGTGAGGCAGAGTTCCGCAACACCGACTGGTTTGACCTGTTGTTCAGCAACGCAGTGCTTCAAAACCACTCGTTCAGCATCGCCGGCGGTACAGACAAGGGTAACTTCTACACATCATTGTCAGTGATGAACGATCCGGGATGGACATTGTCGAGCAACGTTCGCCGTTACACATTCAATGCCAATGCATCTTATCAGATTTCTCCGACATTGAAATTCAGTGTTTTGACATCAGACTCATACCGTCAGCAGAAAGCTCCTGGAACATTGAGCTCTTCTACCGACGCCGTAAACGGAACAGTGAACCGCGATTTTGATATCAACCCGTACAGCTACGCAATCAACGCATCGCGCGCATTGGATCCAACAGAGTACTACACTCGCAACTATACAAGTTTCAATATCTTCAACGAGCTTGACAACAACTATATCGATATCAATGTGACTGACTTGAAATTCCAGGCAGAATTGAACTGGAAGCCAATCAAAGGACTTGATATCAACGCTTTGGGAGCATATCGCTACCAGAGCAGCGTTCAGCAGCACTATGTGAAGGACAACTCGAACCAAGCCAATGCTTACCGCGCAGGTATCGATCCGGAAGACGCTACAATCCGCGATTCCAACTCGTTCCTTTACACAGACCCTGACGATCCAAACGCATTGCCAGTGTCGGTAATGCCACAAGGTGGTATTTATTACAACGACACCTACACCGTGTCGCAGTATGACTTCCGTGGAACGGCAACATACAACAAGACATGGAACAACACCCACATTTTCAATGTGATGGGTGGTTTGGAAGTAAGTTCAACCGACCGTAAGTCAATCGGCTGGGAAGGCTGGGGCTTTGTCTATGACAACGGCGGCGTTCCTTCGCTCGACTACAAGCTCTTCAAGCAGCAGATAGAGGAAGGCCACACTTACTATGCAATCTCTCCTTCATACCGCCGCAGCTTTGCAGCGTTTGCCAACGCAACATATTCATACAAAGCACGCTACGTGCTCAACGGAACAATCCGTTATGAGGGAACCAACAAGTTGGGTATGTCGCGCAACTCACGCTGGTTGCCAACGTGGAACGTGTCAGGCGCATGGAACGCACACGAGGAAGGCTTCTTCAGAGAGAAAGTTGACCCAAAAGTGCTTTCACACGCAACAGCCCGTGTGTCATACTCACTTACAGCCGACAGCGGACCATCAAGCATCTCCAACGCCACACCTATTTATACATCAGGAACGGCATGGCGTCCGTCGGCATCCGACCAAGAGCTTATGCTTGAGCTTTCGACACTTGGAAACTCAGAGCTGACTTACGAGAAGAAACACGAGTTCAACTTCGGTGTCGACCTCGGCTTCTTGAACAACCGTATCAACGCCAGCGCTGATATCTATTTCCGTAACAACTTCGACCTTATTGGTTTGACTTATACTCCGGGTGTCGGTGGTGAGTCGATGAAATATGCCAACGTAGCATCGATGAAGTCGCATGGTGCCGAGGTTACAATTTCAACCAGCAACCTTAGCCCAGAATTGAAGGATTGGAAATGGTCGACCGACTTGACATTCTCTAAGACCAAGAGTGAGATTACCGATCTCCAGTCGCGTTCGAGCAACATCTACCTTGTCAATGGCGCAGGTTACGCATTGCAGGGTTATCCAGTGCGCTCATTGTTCTCTTATCAGTTTGCTGGTTTGAACGAGCAGGGTATTCCTCAGGTAATCAACGAGAACGGAGAAGTTGTAACGTCCGACGTGAACTTCCAGAGCTTCGACGCAACCCACCTTGTATATGAAGGTCCTACCGACCCGACCATCACCGGTGGATTCGGCAACACCGTAAGTTGGAAAAACTTCCGTTTGAACGTGTTCTTGACTTACTCGTTCGGTAACAAGATCCGTTTGGATCCGGTGTTCAAATACAGCTACGACGACATGCAGGCATTGCCACGCGAGTTTAAGAACCGTTGGGTGACTCCGGGCGATGAGATGTACACAACCATCCCTGCAATTGCAACTTACCGTCAGTATGTCGCTGACTCACAATTGTCGCGAGCATACAATGCTTACAACTATTCAACAGAGCGTATCGCCGACGGCGGATTCGTCCGTCTGAAGGAAATCTCGTTGACTTACGACCTTCCGGAATCGTTCTTGAAGAAGATTCGTTTCTCATCGGCATCGGTTAAGGTGCAGGCCACCAACCTCTGTCTGCTTTACGCCGACAAGAAGTTGAACGGTCAGGATCCGGAATTCTTCAACACTGGTGGTGTGGCAACTCCTAACCCGAAGCAGTTCACATTCACTCTTCGTTTCAGCTTGTAGGATTGTAAAACAAATTAATAGACAACAGAATTATGAAATTGCAAAAATTATTATATATAGGTGTTGCTGGATTGGTATCACTCACATCGTGCAGCGATTTTCTTGATCATCTGCCCGACAACCGTATCGATCCGCAGAATCCGAAGCAATTGCAGTTGATGCTCGTAGACGGATATGTGAATTACGACTACGCAACAATGTGCGAGTTGAGTTCGGACAACATGGTCGACAACCACGCTCCAGATGCGAATGGTGTGACTTATGAAGCTACAGGCTCAAATGACCCTATTCTCGACCAGTTCTTCGCATGGGAAGACGCCAACATGTCGAGCAAGCAGGATTCTCCGACAGTCGTATGGCAGGGATGCTATCATGCAATCGCCGTAGCCAACCACGCGTTGAAGAAAGTAGAGGAGTTCAAGGCTGCCGGCAAGTTTACAACAGGCGAGGACGCCGACCGTTTGAATGCCGCCTATGGCGAGGCATTGCTCGTCCGCGCTTACCATCACTTCATTCTTGTCAACTTGTTCTCAAAGCAGTATGGCAAAACCAGCGCCACAGACCAGGGTATTCCTTACTCGACAGAGCCTGAAGACAAGGTGCAGGTTGCTTACGAGCGCGGTACCGTAGCTCAGGTTTATGACAAGATTGAGGCAGACCTTATTGAAGGTTTGAAATACGTAAGCGACCAGTACTATTCAGTGCTCCGCTACCACTTCAACACAACGGCAGCCAACGCATTCGCAGCGCGCTTCTATCTTTTCAAGCGTGACTATGTGAAGGCAGAGCAGTATGCAACAGCCGCTCTCGGTGCGAGTCCAGCTGAAAAGATGCGTAAGGATTATTGGTCAACATCGTTCACCTCGTTGAACTCCGACGCCACTACATTCTACTCATCATCGTCGTCGTCCAACTTCTTGTTGATCCCGACCAACTCAATCGCATTTATCTCAATGTGTAACAACTACTACGCTGCCGGTGCACGCTATGCATGCAACCGCGGCGCGGCAACCTCCACCCTTTATGGTTATGGACCATGCTGGGACACCAACTTCCTGCCTACAATGGCTCAGCACCTTTACGTGAACAGCAAGCAGGAGTATGGCATGTGGCCGTCATGGATGTATATGTTGTTCGAGTATACCGACAAGGTAGCCGGCATTGGTTATCCTAAGCGTATCCGCGCAGAGTTTACCGGCGAGGAGACATTGTTGACACGTGCCGAGGCTCGTATCTTCATGGGTAAGATCGATGAAGCAGTCAGCGACTTGAACATTTGGGCGCAGTCGCACGACACAGATGCCTCACACCCGTTGTCGCAGCTGACATCTACCGTCATCAAAAACTGGTACAACAAGGAAAATGCTACAAGCAATGGTCAGGATCCACGCCAGTACATCCTTCAGGATCTCAATATCGAGCAAGTGTGCGAACCGGCACCGGGCAACACGTCGTATACGCTTGACGACAACAAGTTGCCTTATCTCTGGTGTGTGCTTCACTTCCGTCGCATTGACCAAGTGTTTACAGGAACCCGTTGGTTCGACATCAAGCGTTTCGGCATCGAGATTACCCACCAGATTGGCCGTACACGTACAGAAGTGTTGAAGCTTGACGACGACCGTCGCGCCTTCCAGATTCCAACCGAGGCAATCCAGGCGGGTCTGACCCCGACACCGCGTGCGGTAAAGGGCACAACTGAGTCGGCAATGACGAAGGCAAATCTTAACTTGTCAATTGTAAGATAAACATAATCAATTAAATTATCAGACAATCATGAATTTCAAAAAATATATTTATATAGCAGCTGTTGCTCTCGGAATGGGTGTGACGTTTGCGGCATGCTCCGACGATGATCTCGATCCGAACAGCATCTTCGACGACAGCGAAGGTCAGCTTGACCCTACATCGCCGACTTATCAGCTCGACAAGTTCTGCGACGACAGCCTCCGCGTGCCTTACAACTGCGCGTTGACTTACCGCATGAAGGACGTGATGACCGACAAGAGCTACAACTTGGTTCCAGCCAAGTATGAGAACTCTGTTGATTTGGCAGTGCTTTGCAAGTACTACTGGTTTGACGTGTACTACAGCGTTGTTCCTGACAAGGACTTCTTGAAGAAATACGGACCCCGCATTCTTCACTTCATCGGTTCGTCGGCAGTCAACCCCGCCAACCACACAGAGGTGCTCGGTTTGGCAGAGAGCGGAATCAAGATTTCTCTCTACAAACTTAATGCGATGAACTTGAACAGCATCAAGGATCTCAACGACCGTTATTTCCACACAATGCACCACGAGTTCGCCCACGTGCTTCACCAGACCAAGACCTATCCAAAGAAATTCGACCAGTTGTCAAACGGTCACTATGACGCTCTTGGATGGCAGGACCGCAATGCAGCTGAAGTTGCTTCGCTCGGCTTCACCACACCTTATGCAAGCAGCCAGCCACGTGAGGACTTTGCGGAGACCATCTCAAACTACATCACAATGACTGATGCTGAATGGGCGGCTCTTGAGAAATTGGCTGCATCCAACTATCAGGGCAAGGACGACGGCGTAGACGGATTGGCAATTTTGAAACAAAAGGTGGAAATTGCCCGCAACTGGCTCCGTGACTCATGGGGAACCGACCTCGACAAGCTCCGCAATGAGGTTCAGACTCGCCAGAACGCTTACAGTATCGACTTGTTGAAAGAGTTGAGAAAGCAGGTTTACGACATTCCAGTTCCTGGAAAATAAGGAAAAAACAGGTGTAACCAATAAAAACAATGCAAAGAATTATGAAAAAAACAATTGCTATATTATTAAGCGTTTCCTGCCTGTTTGGTCTTAACTCGTGCTTCAAGACCGAGGAAGATATCTTTGACCAGTCTCCGGCGCAGCGCTTGAACAAGTTGACAAGCGACTACCGCGAGGTGCTCTCTGGCTCAGAGAACGGCTGGGTGCTTCAATATTTCGCATCGAAAACCGAGCAAGGCTATCCGTTTGTAATGAAGTTTGACAAAAGCGGCAAGGTGACAATCGCCGGCAACAACAGCGTGTCGACCGGTGGTGTATATAAAGAGGAATCATCGACTTACGATTTCGTACAGGATATGTCGGTTGTGTTGACTTTCGACACATACAATGAAATCTTCCACGAATTCTCTTCTCCACAAACCGACGGTGTGGGCCACGGCGGCGACTATGAGTTCCAAATGAAGGGCATGAGCGCCGACAAGGACACCATATACGTTATGGGTAAGAAGTCGGGCATCGACATGCGCCTCGTGCGCTTCCCGATGGGTGCACAATATACCGACGCCGCTGGCGCGAAAAAGACTGTCGACAGCTGGGCTGACTATTTCAAGGCTATCGAAGCTAACACAGCGCGTTTGTTCAACAATAAGATTTCAGGCTATACTCTCTCTTCAGGCGATGAGACGTTTGACGTTGACGGCCTCGGCGTGGGAGTCATGGCGCTTACTCCGGTAGGCTTGTCGGAAATCGAGGCGGCATCCCGCACTTACTATCGCGGTATCATCGTAAATCTTGACAACACTGTCCGCTTGTCGTCGCCATTCGAGGGCGAGAAAGGAAAGTTCAGCGTTCAGGATTTGGCAATCGATGCGGCAAACACCAAGATGACGTCGCCTGACGGCACAGTGACGCTCAACGCGCCTACTGTAGAGCAGCTCTTCAAGATGGCAGGTGCAAGCTGGATGATTGACCCAGAGACAATGACCGCAAAGACGAAAACGCTCTACGATGCGGCTGTTGAAGGCGCTGCAACCAAGAAGCGTACAGTGGAGTTCGGTTATCAGTATGACTCAAAGACTGGAAAAATCTGTATGGTAGTCAAATTGCTTCAGGCTGGCACAACCAAGGCATCTGTGGCATTGTTCTATCTCGACGCTACAGTGGCAAGCGACGGAACATTGACATATACAGCCGATGGCTCGGGTGACCGCAATGCGCAGTCGTACAGCAAGAATGTGCCAGGGCTGCTCGATTTTGTCAAAGGTATGGCTGGAAGCTACGGCGTTACAGCAGAGACTCCGTTCTCTCCGGCGCAGATGAAGTTCGTGAATAAAGCTGACGGCAACGACACGTTTACAGCAAAATTGAACTAAGAAAGTCAAAATCCAAATCTAAACAGTTTCCGGCTGCGGTTTCGCAGTCGGAAACTTTGTTTTTGGGGGACTTCCAGTTTGGAGGGCGTTGGCTTCTGTGTGTTTATACAACCGCTCTTCGGCGGTAGTGGCGTGTGCTCATGGCATCACGGGGTAGGCAAGCCAACCCCGTGCTAACGTATATAACCGCTCTTCGGCGGTTTTTGGGATGGCGATGCACCGTGCCATTGATGCATACCGATGTGGGGCGATAGCGATCAGAAGGCGATGGCAACCGCCGAATGGCGGTTGTATAATCATAGCCCTAGGTTGGCTTGCCTACCTGG
>ENA-OURN01000495-OURN01000495.1-human-gut-metagenome-genome-assembly--contig:-NODE-495-length-15734-cov-5.15141_pt1 | contig 15734 bp, 16 predicted proteins | sample MGYA00242099_ERZ508987 | MGnify/ENA primary metagenome ERZ508987 (study PRJEB26280, sample SAMEA2531405) | human gut metagenome | biome: human gut; feature: human-associated habitat; material: faeces... | reverse complement strand
ACGAGAAACATTACAGAGAATAATTCCTAAACAAAAAGCGTTAGTCTTTGTAGAGCTCGAGTAATCTGCAAAACCTGAAAAGTATTGATACAATGCGATATTTTGAGAACCAAAAGGTGCTCTGATACTGCTTTGATACTATCAGACGATTATTCATAAAGAGAGACATGAAAATGCCCTCTGAGAAACGGTAAGTTTTTCAGAGGGCATTTTTGTGTCTTTTATTCTTTACGCCACTTTTTCTTCGGCTCGTACCGGCCGCAGCCGTCGGCGGTCTGAGGCCAGTTGAACTTCCATTCCAGATAGCTGCTTCTTACGGAGCTGCCACTCCTTCAGGAAATCATCCAGCAGGCGATAGCGGAAGCTGACTGCCATGTGCTTTTCCGGGAAATCCGGGTCGGTGGTGTCTGTGACCTCGTAGCCAATGCAGAAACCTGTGTTTGGTTTGTAAACTTTCAGCTGATTCATAGTTTCCATTCGTGAACATGGCTCAAAGGGATAACCACAAAAATATAAACCTCTTATGAAATCTTCTTGACAAAGTGGGAACGGGCAGTATAATAAAAATGAACATTGTTCATATTGAGGGTGACCACATGAATACAATCGTAACCTCCAAGGAAGATATCTTAAAAAACAGCCGTGAGCTTATCCGGGAAAAGGGCTGGGCGGCGGTCAGTATCCGTTCTGTCGCCTCGGCATGCGGGGTCTCGGTCGGCTCGATCTACAACTATTATGACTCCAAGGCTGAGCTTATCAGCGCCACGGTCGAGAGCGTCTGGTGCGAAATTTTCCACCGCCCGCAGGACGAGGCTGTATTTCAGGATGTGCAGACCTGTGTCAAATGGATGTACGAGCGCATGGCCTACGGCTGTGAGCAGTATCCTGGATTCTTCACACTGCACTCTCTCGGCTTTATGCAGGAGGACAAGGCCGATGGCAAACGGCACATGCAGCAAATCTGGCACCATATCTTAAATGGTCTGTGTACGGTGCTGCAACAGGATACCAAAATCCGTCCGGACGCTTTTAACGCGCAATTCACCGTTGAAAAATTTGCCGATGTTCTATTTTCGCTGATGCTGTCTGCCTTGCTGCGGCAGGACTACGACCCTGCCGCTGTGCTGGAAATCGTGCGCAGAACCTTATATTGACTGCATTTTCTTCCCACACTGCTGTGGGAATTTTATAATGTCCAAAATGAACACTGTTCACTCAAGGGAGACACTCATAGGAAAGTTCATCGCAATATCCTGTTGCTGCTCGCCTGTCTTGTGTGGAGGAATGCAAGCTTCAACATCCTGCGCTTTGGATGCAACTTTGCCGAGCAAGCCCTTGATGACCGTAAAAACGAAGTCGGCCCTGCAAAAAATGCAGTGTTACAATCAATTTAATCTATCAACAAGGAGCAATCAACTATGCAAGCAATCGTAGAAACTGTTTTTGATGCTGTGTATCTGGTATCCGTTATCACCATCGGTATCCTGATGATTTGTGGCTGCAAGGGCAACCACCAGTTCAAGCTGTTCGGTCTGATGGCTGTCGTTCTGGGTGCCGGCGACTCGTTCCATCTGATTCCCCGTGCTCTGGCTCTATGCACCACGGGCTTTGAAAACTTTACCGTTCCTCTGGGTCTGGGTAAGTGGATCACCTCTGTGACAATGACTGTCTTTTATGTGCTGCTGTACTATGTCTGGCGTGAGCGCTACCGGGTCAAGGGCAACAATGGCCTGACTGCCGCCGTCTACGGTCTGGCTGCCGTGCGTGTTATCCTGTGCATGATGCCGCAGAACCAGTGGCTGAGCGCCGAATCCCCGCTGTCCTGGGGCATTTACCGTAACATTCCTTTTGCACTGATGGGCCTGCTGATCATCGTGTTGTTCTACCGCAGTGCCAAGGAGCATGACGACTCGGCTTTTCGCTGGATGTGGATGACCATCGTGCTGAGCTTCGGGTTCTACATTCCCGTTGTTCTTTGGGCCAATACCGTCCCCATGATCGGTATGCTGATGATCCCCAAGACCTGTGCCTATGTGTGGACCGTTCTCATCGGTTATTCTGCTATGAAGAAGGAATGTAAGTGATTTGTTCACAGTACCGATTTATGAAATAAATTGCTTCGTAAAGATCCAAGCTTACCGAATTGGAATGATCTTTCTTGATAAAACTGGATCAGGTAAACTTGTAAGCCCCCTGCCGGTGATGAACTGGCAGGGGGCTTTTTATGTGTGTACGGGTAGTTTAACAGAATACTTGATGTTTGCCGCGATTACGACGCATCCAGCAATTCGTCCGGGTCCTCGATGGCTTCTTCGATGGTCTCTTCCTCAGGAGTGGGTTCATCGACATCGGACGGAGCGAACAGGTCGCGGATGAAGTCGCGCAGGAGGACGAGGCTGTTGTCAAGGTCGGCATCCTCGCTCAGCAGCTGCTGGATCATATCCGGCTTATCGGTGATCAGGTCGTCCACGCCGATGCTCAGCAGTTCGCTGGCATCCTCTTCGCGGTTGACGGTCCATGCGGAGATCGTCTTGCTGCGCTTATGGATCTGCTGCACCATACCGGAGGTGATAAAGGTGGACTGTACGCTGAAGAAATCTGCGGCAGGCAGATCGTAATAACTGCCCACGCCCAGTGCAAGGATATAGCCGGTCCGGATCTCCGGTGCCAGCTCCTTGACCTTGCAGAGGGTTTCATAACTCTGCGAGGTGATGGTGCAGTCCTGCGCAAAGCCTTTTTCGCGGATGATGCGGATGGTTTCCGCTTCCAGCTCCGGGGTGGCGGCATTGGGCTTGATCTCAATGTTCAGCTGGATCTTACCTTTGCACAGGTCCAGCACTTCTTCCAGTGTGGGAACTTTGGCACCAGTGTACTTCTGGCCGAACCAGCGCCCGGCATCCAGCTTACGAACCTCGTTATAGGTCAGGTCGTAGATGTTCTCGTTGCGGCCGGTGCAGCGGCGCAGGCTGGTATCGTGGGTCACCATGACCACGCCGTCCTTGGTCATCTGCACATCCAGCTCGGCCCACTCGCAGCCCTGATCGATGGCCAGCTGGAAAGCGGGCAGGGTGTTTTCCGGTGCGGCAGCGGAGTAGCCGCGGTGCGCGGTGACTACCGGCGCAACGCCGCCCAGCATGGAGAGCAGCTCGTCGTCTCTGGGCAGGGCAAGGTAACAGAATGCCAGCGCAAAGGTGAGCAGAGTAGCACCTGCAACCGATGCACCCAGAAGCAGCCTGCCGGTGGAACGGTGATGCTTTCCGCTCTGGACCGGCTCCGGCTCAGAGGGGAGAGATTCCCGCAGGCGGCAGTGCAGCATGGCGAGGATCGTGCACTGCGCCATGGTGATGGCGCAGTCGATCAGGAACTGGAAGAAAGGCATCTCAATGGCCAGCGCCGCGCGGGACAGTGCAAACATGGCCTGTGTGCTCTGCAGCCCGACCGCAATGATGATGCCGTACAGCGGCACGGCAACCGCTGCCGTCAGCAGCAGGGAACGCAGGACGACCGAGAGGTTCCAGCGCAGCAGCAAAAGAAAAGCACGGAAGACGCGCCTGCGGATGCAGCAAAAGCTTTCCTTTACCGACTGCCACAGGCTTTTGCGCTCCAGCACGAACAGCGGCAGCACCAGCACCCAGCTGACACAGAGGAACAGCAGGGCGGCACCGACAGCCAGATAGAGCAGGTAATACCGGCTGTTTGCCTGGATGACACCCATGATGTATTCCGGCACGGCAAGCTGCGTGATATAGTTATAGGCGAGGAAAAAATTGGTGAACGGGATCAGCACGGCACTGTAGACCAGAACGAGCCAGTTCTGCGGCAGGAATGCGTGGCGGATATCTGCAAGAGAGGTGCGCAGCAGGGCAGGCAGGCGGATCGTTTCGCCCTTGCGGGCAAGATCCAGCCCATGCAGCAGGACGGAAAACTCATACAGCGCCCAGAACGCGGTCAGGATGGCAATGAGCGTGATGCACAGGATGATCGCGGGAGAGGAAAAGATATCGGAAGCATTGTTGTTGCTCAGGTAGTGCATGGGTGCGAACCGCAGCGTGAGCGACCAGAGCTGCTGCATCAGGGGGACGAACAGCAGGTTCGTTGCAGCCTTATACAGGACGATGACCGCGAGCAGGGGAATCTCGGCGCGGCGGATGACAGCCCGGGCGGAGTGCTTCATGGAGTTGTAGGTTTCGTTGGAGGCGCGGAGTGAAGTGAGCAGATCTTTCAATTTGACATGGCCTTCCTTTTATATTCTGCAAAATGACCCGCCCCGAAGCTTCCCGGCGGGCTGTTCTGCGAAAAAAATTTACATATTAAATATAGTGTAACATAACTTCTTATAAAATAAAATGCAGCAGGGGCAGACAGAATCCACAAAATTAAAAGAGAATTTTCGGCAGCTGAGTGTGCGGCGCAAAATGCCCGCAAAAAGGCGAGAAAGCGGAGAAACGATGAATCGTTAAAAAATTGTAGAACTTTGCGCGACAGATGTTGATTCGCATGGACTTTTATAGAATCTCTTGCATTTTTATGGAAAATTCAGTATAATAAAACTAATTTTGAAAGCTCACACAGACAACCAGGAGGTCTTACCATGGCTTCAAAGATCAATAAGGGAGAAATCCTCGCCAAGTTTTTTGATGACGGGGAATACACTGCACTGTTTGCTGACGGTGCAGTGAGCGCTGCCTGCGGCTATGCGGCAGGTCAGCAGGCTTACGCTGTTTACCAGAACGGCGAAGCTGTTACCGTAAAGGATGTTGAAAAGAACATCAAGGTTCTGGAGATGGCAGCTCAGACTGGCTGCCCGGTCGTCACCTTCTACAACTCTGTCGGCGCAAAGCTGGCTGAGGGTCTGGACGTGCTGACCGCCAGCGCAAAGCTGAATGCGCAGATCGCAAAGGTTTCCGGCGTGATCCCGCAGGTGGCTGTTGTTCTGGGTGTCTGCGGCGGCACCAGCGCACTGAGCGCTGCCAATGCAGATGTCTGCATCATGGCTGAGGGCGCAGAGCTGTTCTTCACCGCTCCGTTCACCTCTGCTGCCAAGGGCGACAAGGTGGCCGATGCCGGCACCGCAGCCGCCGCTGCAAAGGCTGGCGTGGCCGCCATTGTGGCACCCACTGCTGAGGAAGCTGCCGAGAAGGCTGCTCACATCGTGGGCCTGCTGCCGGCCAACAACCTGACCGGCCCTGCGATCTTTGAGTTCGAGCAGCCCACTGCTGCTCTGGCTGCCGGTGCAGAGCCTGCAAAGGCTGCTGCTGCCGTGGTCGATAAGGACAGCGCTGTGGAGCTGTATGCAGGCTTTGGCAAGTCTGTTTACACCGCATTTGCCACCGTGGGCGGCAACGCCGTGGGCGTTGTGGCCACCGGCAAGACCCTGTGCCACAACTGCGTGGCCAAGGCTTCCCGCTTTGTGCGCCTGTGCGATGCCTTCAGCGTGCCGGTGATCACCATTGTGGATACCGAGGGCTTTGTGCCCAGCGCGACCGACGACATTGCAGGCGGCATCCGTGAGGCTGCCCGTCTGGCTGCTACCTATGCCGACGCTACCACCGCAAAGGTGGCTGTGCTGGCTGGCAAGGCCGTCGGCCCTGTTTACACCGCTCTGGCTGCTGCCGATCTGCGCATTGCCGTGGCTGGCTGCACCGTCAGCGCACTGGAACCCAGCGCAGCGGTCAGCGTCCTGTACAAGGAAGAGATCGATGCTTCCGACAACATCATTGCAGCCACCAACGCAAAGGCTGCTGCTTACACCGCCGAGGTGTGCAGCGCAGCAAATGCAGTTGCCTGCGGCGCTGCTGACCTGACCTGCGATGCAGCCAATGTGCGTGCAAGCGTTGTTGCCGCACTGGAACTGCTGAGCACCAAGCGTGCTGCCCGCCTGCCCAAGAAGCACGGCAACATGGCTCTGTAATCGTCTGTATAAATCTTTTTGATACGATTTTGATTTGGAGGATCCTTCCATGAAGTACTACAATATTACCGTCAATGGCGTTGCTTACAGCGTCTCCGTGGAGGAGACTGCCGCTGGTGCTGCTCCGGTTGCTGCTGCAGCTCCTGCCGCACCCGCTGCTCCTAAGGCTGCTCCGGCTCCCGCTGCTGCTCCCAAGGCTGCTGCAGGCGCTGCTGGTGCCGTTGCCGTCAAGGCTCCCATGCCCGGCAACATTCTGGATGTCAAGGTCAAGGCCGGTGCATCCGTGAAGGCTGGCGACGTGCTGGTGATCCTGGAGGCCATGAAGATGGAGAACGAGATCGTTGCTCCGCAGGATGGCACTGTGGCTTCCATCAACGTCAACAAGGGCGACACCGTCAACTCCGGTGACGTTCTGGTTTCCATGAACTAAGGGAGAGGTGACAATCATGGCCAAAAAGCCGATCAAGGTTACTGAGGTCGTCCTGCGCGATGCCCACCAGTCTCTGCTGGCCACCCGCATGACCATGGATGAGATGCGTCCCATCCTGCCGGAAATGGATAAGATCAACTACTTCTCCGTGGAGTGCTGGGGCGGCGCTACGTTCGACAGCTGCATCCGCTTTCTGGACGAAGACCCGTGGGAGCGCCTGCGCATCCTGCGCAAGGAGCTGCCCCACCAGAAGCTGCAGATGCTGTTCCGCGGCCAGAACATGCTGGGCTACCGCCCCTACGCAGACGATGCCGTTGAGTACTTTGTGCAGAAGTCTGTTGCAAACGGCATCGACGTGATCCGTATTTTCGATGCACTGAACGATCCGCGCAACCTGCAGACCGCCATCAAGGCAGCCAACAAGGAAGGCGCTCATGTGCAGGGCTGCATCAGCTACACCCTCAGCCCCGTGCACAACAACGAGTACTTTGCAGCCTACGCCAAGACCCTGGAGGAGATGGGCGCAAACTCCATCTGTATCAAGGATATGGCCGGTCTGCTGACCCCCTATACCTGCTACGATCTGGTGAAGAAGCTGAAGGAGACCGTCAGCATCCCTGTTGACATCCACAGCCACTACACCGCAGGTCTGGCTTCCATGTCCATCCTGAAGGGCATCGAGGCAGGTGCCGACATCATCGATACCGCCATGAGCCCCCTGAGCCTGGGCACCAGCCACATGCCCACCGAGAGTCTGGTCGCTGCCCTGCAGGGCACCGATTACGACACCGGTCTGGATCTGAAGCAGCTGAACGTTGTGCGCGCATACTTTGCAAAGCTGCGCGAGAAGTACATTGCCAACGGCCAGATCAGCCCGAAGAGCCTCGGCGTGGATGCAAACACCCTGCTGTATCAGGTGCCGGGCGGCATGTTCTCCAACATGCTCAAACAGCTGAAGGATGCCGGCAAGGAAGATAAGCTGGACGAAGTGCTGGCAGAGATCCCCCGCGTCCGCGAGGATGCAGGCTATCCGCCGCTGGTCACCCCCACCAGCCAGATCGTTGGTACGCAGGCTGTGTTCAACGTGATCCTGGGCGAGCGCTACAAGATGGTCACCAAGGAGTTCAAGGGTCTGGTCCACGGTGATTACGGCAAGACTCCCGCTCCCATCAAGCCCGAGTTCACCAAGAAGATCCTGGGCGACGAGCAGCCCATTACCTGCCGCTTTGCTGATACTCTGGCTCCTGAGATGGACAAGCTGAAGGCAGAAGCTGCCAAGTGGGCAACGCAGGAAGAGGATGTGCTGACCTACGCAATGTTCCCGCAGGTGGCACCCAAGTTCTTTGAAAAGCGCAATGCCAAGAAGCAGGGCGTGGACGGCGACCATGTGGACTACACCAATCAGTCTCATCCCGTCTGATCTTTCATAACGGATTCAGGAGCTTCCCGCTTTTGCGGCGGGAGGCTCCTTTTGTGTTTTGCACCGGATCTGGCCCCAAAAATGGGCGGCGGCTCATTGACATGAAAATCCATCCATTTTATAATGAATCAAAATGGATGCAGCCGACACCCGGGCATCCCCGGAAAAAGAAGAGGTGATCTGCATGAGAAGCATCACGGTACAGCGCCTTGCGGAATTTACAGAGCAGGATTATGAATTTACCTTCGGCATCACCCGGAAGCAATTTGCCCAGATGCTGGAAGCACTGAATGCGGCTTATTGCAAGGAGCACCGGCGCAGGCCGCATTTTACCAAGATCACAATGCAGGATAAGCTGGTGCTGACTTTGCTCTACCGCCGCGAGTACCGCAGCATGGAGAACATTGCGGCAGAATACGGTGTCTCCCGCGATACCATTGCGGACAATATCCACTGGGTGGAGCGCGCACTGCTGAACGCAAATCTGCTGCAGAACAGCGTGACCTGCGTATATAAAACCAACTGAAACAGGCTCTGATACAGGATCGGAAGATTTTGTATCAGAGCTTTTTTGCTTTGCACCGTGTATTGCGGCCGGTTTTGGCGGCGGCACGCAACAGTGCACCTTGAATTTTGGGCCGAAGAATAGTAAAATGAAACTATATGTATCGTAACATGGGTTTGTGTACCCAAAGGCGGATACGTATACCGAAACTTGTAAGCTGAAACACTGAAAATGTAAGAACAGGAGAGCGTTATGATCTTAAGCATGACCGGCTTTGGCCGGGGGACTGCTGTGCGCAATGGCCGTGAGATCACGGTGGAGCTGCGCAGCGTGAATTCCCGCTACTTTGAGTATTCTTCGCGCATCCCGCGCACCTGCAGTTATCTGGACAGCCGCCTGAAAAAGCAGCTCAACGAACGCATCACCCGCGGCAAGGTGGAGCTGAGCATGACCGTGCAGAATGTGGACGCTGCCGATACGGTGGTGGCCGTCAACATGGAGCTGGTACGCAGCTACCAGCAGGCCATGCGGGATATTTCGGAACAGCTGGGTGTCAAGAACGATATCTCTGCGGGCGTGCTGACCCGCTTCCCGGATGTGCTCACCACCCGCCACGCGGATGTGGACGAGGAACAGCTGTGGGAAGATGTTTCTGCCGTTACCGCACAGGCGCTGGACCGCTTTGTGGAGATGCGCGCCGCCGAGGGTGCCAAGATGAAGGCAGACGTGGAAAACCGTCTCCTCGAGGAGTGCGTGGGCAGGGTGGAGACTTTGAGCGCAGGCCGCGTGGAAGCCTACACCAACCGCCTGTACGAGAAACTCAAGGTCATTCTGGAGGACCGCGATATCGACGATGCCCGCGTGCTGACCGAGGCCGCTATTTTTGGTGATAAGACCGCTGTGGATGAAGAAACGGTGCGCCTGCGCAGCCACATTGCGCAGTACCGCGATATCCTCAAGCTGGACGAGCCGGTGGGCCGCAAGCTGGACTTTTTGACGCAGGAGCTGAACCGCGAGACCAATACCATCGGCTCCAAGTGTCAGGATCTGGATATCACCCGCATCGTGGTGGATATGAAGGCGGAGATCGAAAAGATCCGCGAACAGATCCAGAATCTGGAGTGATACAGAAAATTCGGAGGGGTTTATGAAGCTCATCAACATCGGGTTTGGCAATATGGTCAGTGCAGGCCGTGTGGTGGCAGTGGTCAGCCCGGATTCCGCCCCGGTCAAGCGCCTTGTAAAGGAAGCGCGGGAGCGCGGAATGCTGATCGATGCATCCTATGGCCGCAGCACCCGTGCAGTGCTTATCATGGACTCCGATCATGTGGTGCTCTCGGCGCTTCAGCCGGAAACGGTGGCCAACCGTGCGGCAGGGCAGGAGGGCAAAACACCAACAGAGGAGGAACAGACCCATGGCGAACGATAAATATTTGTTTGTGGTCTCCGGCGCGGCCGGTACCGGCAAGGACAGCGTGGTGAAGGCACTGCGCGAAGCACACCCGGAGATCGAAAAGACTGTTTCCGCCACCACCCGCGCACCGCGTCCCGGTGAGCAGGAGGGCGTGGATTATTATTACCGCACCCGGGAGCAGTTCCAGCAGCTGATCGAGAACGATCAGGTGGTGGAGCACAACTTCTACAACGGCAACTACTACGGTACCCTGCGCGAGGAAGTGGACAAGCGCCTTGCAGCCCGGAAGGTGGTCGTTCTGGTCATCGATGTGCACGGCGCAGCGAACATCCGCCGCATGTTCCCGGGCGCGACCACCGTGTTCCTGCTGCCGCCGTCGGTGGAGGAGCTGGAGCGCCGTCTGCGGGGCCGCGGCACCGAGACCGAGGACAGCATTCAGGAGCGTCTTGCCACCGCCCGGCAGGAGCTGGCCCAGCAGGATAAATTCACCCTGAAGCTGGTCAACGACCAGGTCGATACCTGCGCCGATGCACTGTATCAGGCCATCTGCCAGCGCATTGGTGCCGCAGAATAACATTTTGAAGGAGCTGGACGAATGCCCAAAACGGTAGGCGTTGCCGTCAGCAATGCGACCTTCCACTTTGATAAGCTTTATACCTATGCCGTCATGCCGGATCAGCAGAATGCGGTAAAACTTGGCAGCATGGTGCTGGTGCCCTTTGGCCGCGGCAGCCGCGCCCGCATGGGCGTGGTGCTGGCCTGCGATGCCGAACCGGAAAATGCAAAGCTGAAATATCTTTTCGACGTGGCCCCGGCATCCGCCTGCCTGACCCCGGAGCTGCTGCGGCTGGTGCACTTTTTGAAGGAGCGCACCTTCTGCACCTATTATGAAGCGGTCAAGGCGGTCATTCCCTATGGTGCACAGTACAAGCCTGCCGTGGCGGCAGACGGCATAACGCCGGTGCTGCAAAAGCAGCTCACCCGCCACACCGAGAACTCCTACCGCCTTGTGGGCGAGCTGCCGCCAAAGCCGAAGCCGACGGCCAAGCAATTGGCGGCAGTGGCGCTGCTGGGCGGCGGGCCGCGCACCCTGAACGAACTGGAAGACAAGGGCATCAGCCGTGCCGTGCTGGATAACCTGTGCGCCAAAGGCGTGCTGGAATGCAGCAAGGTGAATAAATCTATCGACCTGTATTCGTCCATTCCGCTGAAAAACGAGCCGATCACCCTCACGCAGGAGCAGCAGGCGGCTTACGATGCTCTGCTGCCAAAGCTGGAAGACGATGCACCCCACTCGGCGCTGCTCTACGGCGTGACCGGCAGCGGCAAGACGCTGGTGTTCTTAAAGCTCATTGCCCGCTGTCTGGAGCAGGGCAGGCGTGCGCTGGTGCTGGTGCCGGAGATCAGCCTGACCCCGCAGATGATCCTGCGGCTCAAGAGTCAGTTTGGCCGCCGGGTGGCGGTGCAGCACTCTGCCCTCAACCACACCGAACGCCTTTTGCAGTGGCAGATGATCCAGGACGGCGGCGCAGACATCGTGGTGGGTACCCGCAGCGCCATCTTTTCGCCGCTGGAAAACATCGGGCTCATCATCATCGATGAGGAGCAGGAGCACACCTACCGCTCGGAATCCGCGCCCCGCTATTCTGCCCACGAGGTGGCCCGGCAGCGCGCGGCGGAAAACGGTGCATTGCTGCTGCTGGCAAGCGCCACCCCCAGCACCGAGAGCTTTTACGCGGCCCAGCATGGCCGCACCCAGCTGGTGCGGCTGACCCAGCGCTACGGCGGCAACCCGCTGCCCACGGTGCAGATCGTGGATATGCGCGCAGAGCTGGCGGCAGGTAACCCGCGGGAGATCAGTCTGTCGCTGGAAGATGCCATCCGCCGCAATCTGGATGCAGGCAAGCAGACTATTTTGCTGCTGAACCGCCGGGGCTACCAGACCATGGCCCAGTGCGAGGACTGCCGCGAGGTGCTCAAGTGCACAAAGTGCAGCGTGCCGATGGTGTACCACAAAGCGGCGCACAAGGTATTGTGTCACTACTGCGGCAGCCAGATGGAACCGCCCACTGTGTGCCCCGCCTGCGGCGGCAAGCTGCAGTACCGGGGCTTCGGCACCCAGAAAGCCGAGGAAGAGCTGGCAAAGCTGTTCCCGGATGCGCGGGTGCTGCGCATGGATCAGGATTCCACTGCCGCAAAGGATGCCCACGAAAAGCTGCTGGCAAGGTTTGCGAACCACGAATATGACATCATGGTGGGCACCCAGATGGTGGCCAAGGGACTGGATTTTGAGGATGTGACCCTTGTGGGCGTGCTGGGCATCGACTCGCTGCTGTTTGCGCAGGGCTTCCGCGCGTATGAGAACGTGTTCAGCCTCATCACGCAGGTGGTGGGCCGCAGCGGCCGGGCCAAAGACCCCGGCTTTGCCATCATCCAGACCACCGACCCCGATAACCCGGTGCTGAACCTTGCCGCCGCGCAGGACTACGATGCCTTTTTTGAGCAGGAGATCGCCTACCGCAAGCTGGGCCTGTACCCGCCCTTCTGCGGGCTGTGCGTCATTGGCTTTGCAGGCGCAAAGGAGATCGAGGTGGCACGGGCGGCGGCGCGCTTTGCGGCCCTGCTGGGCCAGCAGGCGGCAAAACAGCCGGACCTGCCGCTGCGGGTGCTTGGCCCCACGCCCGGCAGCATTGAGAAGATCAACGACACCTACCGCTACAAACTTACCATCAAGTGCCGCAACGACCGCCGCTTCCGCGACCTCGTGCGCAGCACACTGGAAAGATACGAACAGGAAAAACTTCCGTCCAAGGCCACCGTTGCGGTGGACCTGCATTCGGACGGTGACATCTGATTTGGAGGTACCATAAATGGCAATCCGCAATATTGTAAAAGAGGGCGATCCCATCCTGAACAAGGTCTGCCGCCCCGTCACCACCTTTGATGACCGTCTGGCTACCCTGCTGGACGACATGCACGAGACCATGATCGCCGCCGACGGCGTGGGTCTGGCCGGCCCGCAGGTGGGCATGCTGCGCCGTCTGTTCGTGGTGTGGGACACCACCGACGCGCCCGAGGAGATCCCCGAAGATTACGAATATAAGTTCATCGACTTTGTGAACCCGGAAATTCTGGCTGTATCCGAGGAAGAGGAGACCGCCTACGAGGGCTGTCTGTCCTTCCCGGGCCACAACGGCGCTGTGACCCGCCCCGCCGCGGTCAAGGTGCGCGCACAGGACCGCCACGGTGAGTGGTTCGAGCTGGAAGCTGGGGATCTGCTGGGCCGCTGCATCCAGCACGAGAACGACCATCTGGACGGTATTACCATCATGCAGTCCAGCGAGTATTTCTATGAGGATACCGAAGAGGGCAAAAAAGCTGCCCGCGAAGCGAAAGGAAACAAGTAATGCGCATTTTGTTCATGGGCACGCCGGATATTGCCGCAGAGTGCCTCAAAGCCCTGTATGCCGCCGGGCATGACATCTGCGCGGTGTACACCCGGCGGGACAAGCCGGTTGGCCGCAAGCAGGTGCTTACCGCACCCCCGGTCAAGGAAGTGGCCCTTGCCCACGGCACGCCGGTGTTCCAGCCCCGTACCCTGCGGGACGGCAGCGAGGACGAGAACATCCGCGCACTGGCCCCGGAACTGATCGTGGTGGTGGCTTACGGCTGCATCCTGCCGAAGTCTGTGCTGGAAGCGCCGAAGTACGGCTGCATCAACCTGCATGTCTCCCTGCTGCCCAAGTACCGCGGCAGCGCCCCGGTGCAGTGGGCCGTGCTGAACGGCGATGCCGAGACCGGCGTTTCCATCATGCAGATGGACGAGGGCCTTGACACCGGCGATGTGCTCTGCTGCGAGAAGATCGCCATTGACCCGGAGGAGACCAGCGGCCAGCTGTTTGACCGCGTGACAGCCGTGGGTGCACGGGTACTGTGCGAGGTGGTGCCCGCCATCGCCGCCGGAACGCTGAAACCCCAGCCGCAGGATCATGAGAATGCCTGCCTTGCACCTATGCTGAACAAGGAGATGGCAGAGTTCCGCCTGACCGAATCGGCTGCCCACATCCACAACTGGGTGCGCGGCATGAACCCGTGGCCCGGTGCATGGTTCGTCACCTCCGGCGGCAAAAAGCTCAAGGTGATGGAGTGCCGTGCCGTGGAAGCTCACGGCGAAGCGCCCGGCACCGTGCTGGCCACAAAGCCGCTCACGGTGGCTTGCGGTGAGGGGGCCGTCCAGCTGCTGAATGTGGTGCCGGAAGGCAAAAAGCCCATGGACGGCACCGCCTTTGCGGCCGGTCAGCGCCTGAAAACGGGGGATATCCTCTGATGGCGGCGAATCCCCGCGCGGCGGCAGTGGCGGCGCTGGTGCGGCAGGAGCAGGATGGTTTTTCCAACCTTGTTCTGGATGCCGAACTCAAGCGCCAGCAGCTGGAAGGCCGCGATAAAGCTTTTGCCAGCGCCATCTTTTACACGGTGCTGGAACACCGGGGCACGCTGGACTACATCCTGTGCCAGTTCCTGCCCAAGGGCCTTGCCAAGCTGGATGCACCGGTGCGCGAAATATTGCGCGCGGCGCTGGCGCAGGCCCGCTATATGCAGGTGCCGGTGTCCGCTGCGGTGAACGAAGCCGTCAAGCTGACCCGTGCCTTCAAAAAATCCAGCGCATCCGGTCTGGTCAACGCCGTGCTGCGCAAGGCGTGCAGCTACGACCTGAGCACCGCAAGCTTCAAAAACGAAGTGGAGCGGCTCATGGTGCTTGGCTCTGCCGGGCGGGATGTGGCGGAATTTCTGCACAAAAACTACCCGGACGAAGCACTGGATATCCTTACCTACAAGGCCGACGGCGGCATGACCAGCCTGCGGGCGAACCCGCTGAAAGGCAGTGCCGATGAGCTTTGTGCAAAGCTGCTGGCTTCCGGCGCAAAGGAAGCAAAGCGGGGCATTGTGCCCGGCAGTGTGCTGGCCCGCTTCGAGGGCAGCCCGGCGGAAAATGAGCTGTTCCGGCAGGGGTACTTCCATGTGGAAGGGCAGGCCAGCCAGCTGGCGGCGCTCTGCGTGGACGCACAGCCCGGAGAAACAGTCATCGACCTGTGCGCCGCGCCCGGCGGCAAGACCATCCTGCTGGCCGAGCAGATGCACAGCACCGGCAGGCTTTACAGCTGCGATGCCGCCGAGAACCGCGTGGGCCTGATCCGCACGGCAGTGCAGCGCATGGGCTTGACTAATGTGGAAGCTCTGTGCAACGATGCCACCAAGGGAAACCCGGCCCTGCCGCAGGCCGACCGCATTTTAGCGGATGTGCCCTGCAGCGGCCTTGGCATTCTGGCAAAAAAGCCGGATCTGCGCTACAAAAAGCTGGAACCGGCCCGCGAAGCTGAATTATTAGCCACGCAGTCGGCCATCCTCGATACGGCGGCACAGCTGCTGAAAGCGGGCGGCAGGCTGGTGTACTCCACCTGCACCATCGACCCGGCAGAAAACCAGCAGCAGATCGCGGCATTTCTGGCCCGCCACCCGGAGTTTACGGTGGTGGAGCCTGCCGCAGCGCTGCCCGCCGGGATGACGGCAGGGGAGCACGGTGCGCTTTCGGTGCCCACCCGTACCGGCATGGACGGCTTTTTCCTGTGTGCCATGCAGAAAAACGGGGAAAAGCTGCAATGAAACAGGTGGCTTGTTCGTAAAAAACAATAGGAGAACACAATGGAACAAAAACGCTGTATCTCTTCCTTTACGCTGGCAGAGCTGACCGCTGAACTGAAAGCGATGGGTCAGCCGGGCTTCCGGGCAAAGCAGATCTTCCACTGGGTGCACCAGAAGCTGGTCACCGAGTTTTCTGCCATGACCGACCAGCCCAAGACCCTGCTGGCAAAGCTGGAAGAAAGCTTCTACATTGCCGCGCCCAAGATCGAGCGCAGGCAGGAAGCAAAGGACGGCACGGTAAAATATCTGCTGCGCATGGCGGACGGCAACTGCATCGAGACCGTCGTGATGCGCTACCACTACGGCAACACGGTGTGTGTGTCCACGCAGGTGGGCTGCCGCATGGGCTGCCGC
>ENA-OURN01000491-OURN01000491.1-human-gut-metagenome-genome-assembly--contig:-NODE-491-length-15808-cov-11.3038_pt1 | contig 15808 bp, 9 predicted proteins | sample MGYA00242099_ERZ508987 | MGnify/ENA primary metagenome ERZ508987 (study PRJEB26280, sample SAMEA2531405) | human gut metagenome | biome: human gut; feature: human-associated habitat; material: faeces... | reverse complement strand
ACTTGCACTTTCTTTTAAATGTTAAAACCGTGTAAAGTAAATCTGTATTAAGTCATCTTGTTCCATTCCCTATACTTGCCAGCGAACGCGGGACGAAGCACGACCGAACGCCGCCCTGCGTGCGGTCGTGTCTCGTCCCACGTGCGGTCGTACCTCGTCCCGCGTTCGCTGACAAGTAAGGAATCTGTAGTTTTTCTCCTTAGGCTGAGGTGTAATCGTCTGTTGCGGCACCAGCATTGTAGCTCACTTTGCTTGCAAAGTGAGGGCAACGAACACGTAGCGAATATGGCCAGTGCTTTGAGGCATGACTTTGTTGGATTTTAGCCGTGTTTGTCCGCCACAATATGCGTTCCCCCTCACTTTGCAAGCAAAGTGAGCTACAGTGCTTCGCCTCAGACCTTCGCCGAATGTTCGCGCAGCGCCTCCTTGCCAACCTTGATTTTCTGGATTTTGAACACCCACTTATACCCCCAAAAACTGTGAGTTTCCCACTGGGTCGCATACAAAAAGCCCCGCGGCGCTCCCTGATGAAACAAGGAATGCCGCGGGGCATATCATTTGCCTGCCACCTTCCGCTGCCGCTGTATTAGCGGGGCGAAAGGAGCAGAGAGACTATTATGTGTTGCTATGGCCTCAGGGCGTTGCCGCCGACGAGGCCATCAGCCGTTTTTTTGCGGTTTATCAGAACTTCACCGTTCCGAGGTTGCGGTCGACGAGCATGCCATCTTGGGCCTTGAGGTTGAACTTGCCAGCCTTCTTGGCCTTAAACTTGATGGTGAAGAGCTCGTGGCTACCTTCGTCAAGGAGGAAATTGTTGCCACGGTTGACGAAGGTCGGATAAAGCGCCTTTTGGCCGTTGGTGTGCAAGCGGTCGTAGGTGAGGTTATCCATTTCCTTCATGCCGACCAGCGTTATGCCAACATATTCCAGTTCGTTGACGTTGTAAGGCAAAGCGAAACTCAAGCCGTTCACGTAGTGGAGGTCCTTGCCCGACACTTTGATTTCGATGATGTCGCCAGCGGCAAACGTCTTCTTGTTTGGCGTGAGCACGAGCGAGCCGCTCACCTTATCGTTGCTGTTGCGAACACCGCCATCGAGTTCCGTAGTGACCACAGAGATGTCGTAAGCGTCGATGAGTCCGTTCTGGTTGATGTCACCGTCCTTCACGTAGTCGAAGTCGGCATCGCCAGCACGCAGACCCGTGTAGTTCATATAAGAGGTGAGGTCGTTTTCGTCGATGCGCTTGTCGTGGTTGATGTCGCCCTGGATGAAGCTTTCGCTGCCCTCTTTCTTGAAGATATACATTTCACGACCGGAACCGAAGTCGCCAACAGCTTCCGTGATGGCAATCTTCACGTAGCGTGCCTTCGGCATGCCTTCAAACTTAAAGGTCTTCGTGGTGTTGTCACGCTTCCAAGTGAAGGCCACAGGCGCGGTCCAAGTCTGGCGGTCGGTGCTGTAAGAGACAGAGCCCTTGAGGAGCGTACCGTTGGCAGCGTCTTCACGCGGCATGTATTCGATGCGGTCGAGTTCGCTCACGGCGCGAAGGTCGAGCGTCATGTCAAACGGAACAGCTTTGGCGCCCCACTTCGTGTGCCAGCCCGACTTCTCGTCGAAGTCGAAGAGCTTGCTCACGCCCTGTCCGCCCTGACCTTCTGCGGTGCAGGTGGCCTTGATGTCTTTGACAGCCCATTCGAGCGGATTGTTCTGGGTGGTGCCACTGACGGTGGTCCAAGGCGAATAGCCATCTTTGTTCACGGCACGCACCTTGAAACTGTAGGTTGTTTCAGGCTGGAGCTCGTCGAAGGTAAATTCCGTATCGCGGATGGTTGAATACAGCATATCGCCAAATTCCACTTCATAGAAGTCGGCATTTGCCACCTTCTCCCAAGAGGGGGTGAGGGTGAAGACGCCGGTGCCGTTTTCAGCGACAACAGCCTTCGGTGCCTGCAAGCTGCCGCTGCTGACGGCGAGACGGTTTTCAGGTGCAAATTCGAAGCCGTTGACAACGACTTCCACGCCCTGTTCAACCACGTCGGCCTTGCCGAGCTTGACGAGCAACTGCGGATTCTTCTTGATCACCACCTTGGCCATTTCGGTGCCCGGCGTTGAGAAGCGGTTGAGGTTGGGAGCGGCGTTGTAGAAGTAAACGTTGGTGCCCTTCTCGAAGTCTTCAAGCGAAGAAACAGCGGTGAGCTTCACGCTCTTGCCTCCCACCTTGGCGGTGAGTTTCTTGGGCTGTGCTGAAACGTTGATGCGCAGTTCCGTCTCCTTTTCGCGAACGAAACCGTTGTATCCGCCAATGGTCGGAGCGATGCTAACCGTTAGTTTCTGCTTGTCGACATGCGTATGAACGAGCGTACGCGTGTTGCGTCCGGAAAGGTATTCCTGCGTCGTGCCGTCGTCGTCGTATTCCGTGAACTCAGCGTCGCTATCGGCATAGATTTCATAGGCACGGAAATCCTGGCGTATGCCGCTCGGATTGTTGTTGGGGTTGGTCATCGGGATGATGGCGTCGGCCTTGACAAAGACAGGGAGCTTCCAGAGCGGCGCGTCGAAATTGTTGATGATGCGTCCGCCAGTGTAAACGTCGCCCGTGTAGTAGTCCACCCACTTGCCGTTTGGCAGATAGATGCCGTTGCGCACGTCGTTGCCTTCCTTGTCCATCTTGGTGTCTTTATAGATTGGAGCCACGAGGAAGGAAGGACCGTACATAAACTGATACTGAGTTTTCGTGCCGAGGGTATAGTCGCTCGGATAGTCGAGGAACATGGCGCGAATCATCGGTTTGCCGTCAACGGCCTCAGCAGCGATGCTGTAGGTGTAAGGTATCAGTTCCGACTTCAGTTTGAGGTAAGAGCGGTTGATGCTCGTTGCCGGTTCGCCGAGCACATGCGGATATTTCGGGTTGCTGCCCCAGCCGTCCATGTTGAGTTCCATCGGCGTGAAGGTCTTCCACTGAAATTCGCGCACATTGACAGGCACGTTCTTTCCGCCGAAGATACCGTCGACATCCGACGTGATGTTGGGTTGTCCGGAGAGTCCAGAACCGATGAATGTCGGGATGTGGAAGCGAATGTATTCCCAGTCGCCGCCAGTCTGGTCGCCGCTCCAGATGCCTGCGTAGCGCTGTGTGCCAGCCCAACCGTCGAGAGAGATGATGAACGGACGGGCATTTGAGCCATAGTAGGGCATCACTTCGCCAACGTCGGCCACGCCGTTGAGTCCGAAGCTATAGCCAGCGCCCACCCAGGCAACGTCGGTTTTCAGAACACGAACGCCAGCGTCGCGCACTTCCTTGATGATGTCGCGCTGGAGCAATCCTTCAACGCCTTCGCGCGGATGGAGGTCGCTCTGGGTCCAGAGTCCCACCTCTACGCCCTTTGAGCGGGCATAATCGCCAAATTGCTTGAGGTTTTGGATGTTGCCGTCCAGCGTACCGGTCTGGCCGTAGCCAGCACCGTAGCCGTCGTTAGGCAGGAACCATCCGAGGGGCATATCGTTGTTGAGGTAACGGTCGATGGCTGCGCGGGCAGAGAACTGGTAGTTGTTTTTCTCCCCATTGAGGCTTTCCTTGATGCCGCCGTTATCCTTCTGGCTCTCGTTGTAGCGCTTGCCGTCTTCATAGAGCATGAAGCCGTTTTCCGCTTGCTTCCAGTAGTCGCGGTTGTAGGCGTTGAGGTGTCCCTGATAGAAGCCAAACTTTGGCAGGAGCACGGGATTACCGGTGAGTTGATAGAAGTCGTTGAGGAGTTCAACGGCACCGTTGTCAACCATGACGAAAGCATCGAGATAATCCTCGTCGTGCGTCAGCACCACCTTGCCTGGCTCCGTTGCGCCGAAGTCATAACGGCCCGGCTTGAAGGTGTACCACATCACGCCGTAGCCACGGGTGCTCCAATAGAAAGGCGTTGGAGAAGCCACACCGCCGTCAACCCAGTTGTTGGTGTTGACGATGGCAATGCTCTTGCCCTTGTGTGAGAAGCGTCCGTTTTGCACACCGCCGCCGAAGAAATATTCATCAGGACGCGCAGCAAACGTCAGTTTGGTTTTGCTCTTATCGAAAACCACTGGTGCGATTTCGTCAACCACCGTTTCGCCCGTCTGCTTGTTCACGACGGAGAAAAGACCCGTGGTGCAGTTGATGTTGATGGCAGCGCGTGAGGTGGATATGGCGACTGTGCCGTTTTGCTTGCTCACGGTCACACCGCCAGTGGCGCGGCGGGCGTTGGCCGTCAGGATCTGCGCTGCAGGCTTGGCCTTCGGGTCGCGGAGGATGCCGCCATTGTCGTCGCGGAAGATGCGCACGATGTTAGGTCCGTAGAAGTCGAACATCATCATCTTGCCATCGGCATAGATGACTTCAACGGTTGTCGGGTTGATTTGCCGAACATCGGCAATGAGCTGCGAGCCGGCCGTCTGCGTTGTGGTTGGCAACGGCAGGGGCTTGGCTTCAAGCGCAGCACTGCCAACAAGGGTCAGCGGCAACGCCAAAGCGATGGCGGCGCAGCGCCCTGTGAGGTTCTTGCGATTTTTTTTCATTGCGTATAGTGTGTAATTGTGTTTTGTATGCAAAAATCAGTCTGAACAGAATGCTGTTCAGTCTCCAAAGTTAAACAAAAAAATGCAGATGGTGTCACGCGGAAAAGAAAAAGGTGTTCTGAAAATATGGAACCGAATCTGCGAGATTCAAAATCCTTATTTTCAGGACACCTTCTATGGCTTTCCAAACGGCGGTTGGGCCAACTGCCGATGAGTTTTTTATTTAGTAATGGTAAGCCATTACTTATTTTCGAAACGACTGTAGACCACGTCCATCTTGACGAGTCCCTGCGGCCCGCCCTTAAGCATGGTGCTGTACATTCCCAACTGGTTTTTCACACTGTGGATAACGGTGGAGACAACGCCGTAACTGTTGGTCGACGTCGTGGTCACGACATCCACCGGAATGAGGTACACCTTGTTCCAGTCGGGGTTTTGCGCTTCCCAAGCGGCCCATTTCGCTTTGCGAACGGCCTCGCTGTCTTGCGGCGTGACGCCAGCTTCCCTGTCGCGTTTGTTCTTCAGATTGGTGATGAGGCGCGAGATGTTTGAGAAGGAGTAGGCGTTATAGGTTGTGTTGTATTTTGCCAGGAAAGAATAGGAATCGTCGGTGACGCGGCTGTTTTCGAAGAACGAATAGGCCATGTTCTTCGGCACGAGCATGATGCGCTCTGGCGCACCGATGGCGTTGGCGGTGTGGTTGTTGGTGTTGACCGTGGTCAGGGTGATAGAGGCTGCGTTAATCGTGTCGTTGTAATGCGCTCCGTCAACGATTTCATTCATCGGCAGCTCCAGTTCGGTGAAAAGTCCGGCTGGCGACTTGATATAGGTGTAGTCGTTGTCGGGGTTGAGCATCGAAGCCGGAATCGTATTATCGATCATGGTTTGCTGGATGACTTCCTGCGTGGCAGCCATGCGCTGCATACCGTTGACGATGGTGTCTTTGCCCTTTTCCGTGCTGTGGTAACGGAAGAAGATGTCGAGCGTGGAAGTACGCGCCTGCGCCATTGAACCAACGCCGCCCTTTATCTGGAAATAGAAGCCAGGGCAGACGTGATGGATAAACTGGTAGGAATTGCTGTAGAACTTAGGATTCTCGTAGTATTTCTCAACGAGGAAACGTCCGTAGTCCTCTGGCAGACGTACCACGATGTTGCGGCTGAGCGACGTGATGGAATCCGGACGGCTGAGGTCTTTGATGGCATAGCTCAGCGTGGTGCGCTGGCCCTTGCCCGGCGTGTAATAGTCTTCGGGCGAGAGGTTGGTATAGAAATTCTCGTTTTCCTTTATCACCTTGGCCGTATCAAGTTCCTGCACGGCGAGCTTCATCGTCTGCAGCGAGTCGCCGTAATAGTCGTTGATGAAAATGCGGATGGCGCAGGAGTCGATAATCAGTTTGCCCTCGGCATCGGTCAGCATCTTCTTGCGCTCTGGATAGATGGTGTTTTCGAGCACATTAAACTGCGCCATGAAGTTGCACGTGGTCTTGGCACGCGTTTCTGGGTCAACCACGCAACCAAGATAGCTGTTGTTGGTGTTGGCCAACACGGAGTCTGAAAGCACGGTGCGCGATTTGACGCTAAACGTCTGCTGGGAACTTGCCACCACGTCTTGGTCGGGCATAACGCCAGAGCCAATGGCAGCCGTATCGTCGTCGCAGGCTGCGAAGAACACCGCAGAAATGGCAACAGCCATGAAAAGGCGAATGGATTTGCTGAATATTTTTTTCACGTTGAGTTGGTTTGTTTGTTATGGGGAGCCGAATGGCTATGCTTTTGCGTGGCAAATTTACGTAGCATTTTTGAAACGCGGTGGTTTCTTATTACTATTTTTTCCTAATTCACTGATTTCTCCGTGATTTTCCAATCAGGAGTTTGCCTCCTCAGAGATGTTTTTCCCTGCTTGTAGCCGTCAGACTCACGCCTCAAAAGCTGCCGTCGGCGCTTGGATGGAAGAAGCGCAAGGCGGGCCCAATCCCCCCGCTTCTCACTCCACCTCCAGCTTCATCCAAACGCCCTTATGGTCGGTTGGCCACACGCCGAGAGGCTTGATGAAATTTTCGCGCGTTGGATTCGGGCATCGGCGACTGTACACGATGCAGCCTTCAGGACCAAAGATGCGACAGTCCGTCACCCGCGCATTCTTTCCCTTATACCACAGATAATCAATGCGGTCGCGCTCGTCGGCCAGAGGCGCCCACGTCAGTTTTTGAGGCGACACGTCTGGGTTGTCTGAGGGGAAGGTGAAGCCGGGATGCGTCAAAACATTCGGATAGAAGGTGCGGTAGGCATCGCGAAAGCCAGCCTCAGCGAGGAGCGACGTCACGGTCCAGGGAACAACCAGACCGTGATGGTCATAAAGGTAACGCGTGGCCTCCGTCCAGTCTTCATGCGAAGGTTCGTTGAAGTCGCCGCCGATGACAACGGTATATCCCGCTGCTTCGTCTTTCTTGGCCTGCTCGATAAAGCAGCGGATGGCATCGTCGCGCTGCGATTTGACATTGCGTTCGAGCACTTCTTTTACGGTACGGGGAATGGGTATCTCGCGAAACGAACTGCCATCGTAGCCCCTCACGTTGTAATACGCATCATCGAGATAATCGAGATGGGCAGTATAGACCGCCATTTTTTGGCCCTTGGCATCACAGAGCAGGCGATAGATGGAGCCGTGGTCGTTGTGTTCCGGAAAAACGGTAAGGGAATCGGTGATGGGGTAACGGCTGAGCAATCCGGTGTCCTTACTTTTGAAACTGTAATAGGTCAGTCCGCGCTGAAGCAGCGACTGGGTCAGCCGCCGGGTGAAGTTGGTGTTATGATAGTTGCGCACTTCGCTGAGCGTGACAAAATCGGGCTTGAGGCGAACTATCTCCTCCACGATGGCATCATAGCCGCCCTTAACCATCGTGCCTTCCTGCCAGATATTCCATTGCAAAATCGTAAATTCCTCGGCCCGTGCGGTCGACGGCACAAGCCATGTGCAGGCAGCAAGCGCCATCAGAGAGAGGGCCTTGGTACGGAAAAAAGAAAGAATTTGTGTCAGCATTTTCTTGTCGATATTTTGTGATCGTTGGTTAATCGTTCGAAGCGGAGAAGGGATGGATTCTGGAAGCGGAGCGAATACGGCAGCAACCGCCGCCTGGCAAGCAGGAAAAAGACGCTACATCGTCGGCATTGATAGGACAGATTTTTTCTGATCACCCTCCCACGGCCATTCTCCACAGACAAAATTACGTTTTTCAGACGAGCTATTCGGTTTGAACTTCGTATATTATTGAAAAACATGTTGTACCTTTGCACGTTCAAAACCCTTTACCGGGATTCTCACCCCCTTTACTGGGATTCTCCCCCCCTTTCAACCAAAGCGAAAGCCTTTAAAAAATACAAATCATACATGGTATCAGTTGATGGATTGACCGTCGAGTTTGGCGGCACCACCCTTTTCAAAGACATTTCATTTGTCATCAACGACAAAGACCGCATTGCCCTGATGGGAAAGAACGGCGCGGGAAAGAGCACGTTGCTCAAGATTCTGGCAGGCGTGCGCCAAGCCTCGCGCGGCTCGGTCTCAGCCCCGAAAGATACAACGATTGCCTATCTTCCCCAGCACCTCATGACGGAAGACGGGCGCACGGTGTTTGAAGAAGCCTCGCAAGCGTTTGCACACCTCCACAAGATGGAGGCGGAAATTGAGGCGATCAACAAGCAACTGGCGGAGCGCACCGACTACGAGAGCGATGAATATATGGCACTGATTGAGCAGGTGGCCACCATGAGCGAGAAGTTCTATGCGATTGACATGACCCACTTCGAGGAAGACGTGGAGAAAACGCTGCTCGGACTGGGATTTGAGCGCACGGACTTCAACCGTCAGACGTCGGAGTTTTCTGGCGGATGGCGCATGCGTATCGAACTGGCTAAGATGCTGCTACAAAATCCCGACGTATTGCTCCTCGACGAACCGACGAACCACCTCGACATCGAGAGTATCGGATGGCTGGAAGATTTCCTCATCCAGAGTGGCAAGGCCGTGGTGGTGATCAGCCACGACCGCAAATTCGTTGACAACATCACGACGCGCACCATCGAGGTGACGATGGGACGCATCTACGATTATAAGGTCAACTATTCTGAATATCTGCGACTGAGAGCGGAACGCCGCGAACAGCAGATGAAGCAGTATGAGGAGCAGCAAAAGATGATTCAGGAGACCAAGGATTTCATTGAACGCTTCAAAGGCACGTATTCCAAGACCTTCCAGGTGCAGAGCCGCGTGAAAATGCTGGAGAAACTGGAGCTGGTGGAGGTGGACGAGGAAGACACCTCGGCATTGCGTCTCAAGTTCCCGCCGTCGCCGCGCAGCGGCCAGTATCCGGTCATTATGGACGGCGTTGGCAAGGCCTTCGGCGAGAAGCGTATCTTCGCCAATGTGTCGCTCACGATTGAGCGCGGCGACAAGGTGGCCTTCGTTGGAAGAAACGGCGAAGGTAAGTCCACCTTGGTGAAGTGTATCATGAACGAACTGCAGCACGAGGGCTCCCTGCAACTCGGCCACAACGTGCAGATTGGCTATTTCGCACAAAACCAGGCTTCGCTGCTCGATGGCGAACTGACCGTTTTCCAAACCATCGACGACGTGGCGAAGGGCGAAATAAGAAACAAAATCCGCGACCTCTTGGGCGCGTTTATGTTTGGCGGCGAAGCGAGCACGAAGAAGGTGAAGGTGCTTTCGGGCGGAGAGCGCACGCGATTGGCGTTGCTGAAACTGCTCTTGGAGCCCGTCAACCTGCTGATTCTCGACGAACCGACTAACCACCTCGACCTGCGCACAAAAGACGTGCTGAAGCAGGCGCTAAAAGACTTCGATGGAACGCTCATCTGTGTCTCACACGACCGCGACTTCCTCGACGGACTGGTCACGAAGGTCTATGAATTCGGACACGGCCGCGTGCGCGAACATCTCTGCGGCATCTATGAATTCTTGGAAAACAAGAAGATGGAAAGCCTGCAAGAACTGGAACGCAAATGATTTATGGGGCGCTTTGAAACCATTGTTTCGAGGCGCCCCATAAATAGTTTACAAGTATAATAACAGCTCCCCTCCTGATGCCGCCCGCCCAAATGCCGCTCTGGAAATTGTTTCTCGACAAACTTAGGGCGTCTCCCCCGTTTTTTGTAAGCCCACCTGCCATTTCTCCCAATGGCAACAAGAAAGGCTGAAAAAACAAGAAAACTTATGCGCTTTGATAAGTTTTTATTGCTAACTTTGTAGCTGATAAACAGATAGACGTTTTTCAGACCTGGAACTTGGCGAGGTTTCAAGGAAGCAGTCGCTGGTTTTTCAACGCTGCGGCTGGATAAAACCCTGTCCCAATACTTTATGTAATCTGAAAGACGAGTCGATAACCCCATGCTCTGCAATGGCAAAAACATAGGAATGATGGAAGATATTAACAACACAGAAGTACGGAACAACATCATAGAGGCTGCCGTGAAGGCTTTCCACAAAGACGGCATCAAGGCGGTCACGATGGACCACATCGCGCATTTGCTGTCTATGTCGAAGCGAACGCTCTATCAGGTGTTTCGCGACAAGGAGTCATTGCTATTGGCCTGCATCAAGAAACACCAGGAGGAGGAGCGGCTTTTCGTTGAAAAGACCAAGTGCGAAACCGACAATGTCCTGGAGATTCTCTTGAAGTTCTTCAAAATGTCGCTCGACGATGTCCGCCACGTCAACCCGAAGTTCTTCACCGAGATGCGTAAATATCCCAACATCGTGGCCTACCATCGTGAAGTCAGCAAGAAGCACGCCATCGAAGGCGTTGCCTTCATGCAAAAGGGCATCGAACAGGGGATTTTCAAGAAAAACATCAAATTCGAGATTGTGGTGCCTTTCATGCAAAGCAAAATGGACACGCTGATCAACAACGAAATCTTTGAAGGCTACACCATCAGGGAGATTTTTGTCAACACCATCATGGTGATGCTGCGCGGATGCTGCACGGAGAAAGGCACGGAGATGATTGACAAATTCATCGAGCAATGGAATCTCTCGGAACAGGCTTTGCCTGCTGAATAAGCAAGCGACTTCCGACGACGAGCAAAACGGCCTCTCAATAGATACAACGATGCCCGGAAAACCAAGGTCTACCCTTTGGCTTTCTGGGCATCGTCGCGTCTGCCGACTGCCGTCAAAAAAAATACGACTTCCCAAACACAACGGGAAAACTTCTCTGCCATTTCATACTGCCTGCCAGAAAGTGCCTTTTTGAACACTCCTTCAGTCCTTCCGCTCCTCGTCTTTCTTCAGGCAATTGCCGAAAATGCCGACAGAGGTTTCCTTCAACGAAGGTTCGAATTGGTTCCACGGGCGATAGCCCGCCGCCCCGTCAAAGTGCTGGCCTGCCAAGGCGAGGGTGAGGACACTCATGCGCGTGTGGCTGCCGGCAAACCAAGGGGCGTCGCTCACGGTTTTCAGGCAGGAGATGGTGGTGGCACCAGTGGTCAGGACATCGTCGATGAAAAGGATGTGCTTACCCATAATTTCTTCCGGACGGGCCACGACGAAGGCGCCACTGACGTTCTTCATCCGCGCTTCGGGCGAAAGGAGCGTCTGGGTCGGCGTGTCAACGCCGCGAATCACGGCCGTGGTGCAGACGGGCAGTCCCGTCACCTCCGACACGCCATAGGCGATTTCCGCACTCTGGTTGTAGCCGCGCTCGTCTTCCTTGCGTTTGTGAAGCGGAATGGGCACGATGAGGTCAACGCCGTCGAAGAAACCGTGGTGGTCCATCGCACGGCCCATCGCGCGGCCCAGCAGATGGCCAATTCTGACCATGCCGGCGTATTTCAGCGCATGGATCATCTCTCCGACATTGCTTCCCGACGTATATTTCAACCACGATGCCGCACGCTCCACGGGCGTCACGCCCCAGAAGAGGCGCTCAACCACATTGTCTGGCTCGCCGAAGATGCCGGTTTGCTGGATGTCCGACAAGCAGGCCGTACAGAGAATTTCTTCGTCGCAACGCAAAATTCGGCGACACACGAAGCATCGCCTTGGCGCAAACAACATTTGGAGATTTCTCCAGCTCTTGAACAGACTGACAACGAAACTCATGGCGGACTGGTTATCGTGGCAACAAGTGGAAACGTCGGAGCGGCAATCAGATGCGGTTGTCGTCGCCGTCGGGGAAAATCACCTTCGGCTTGTGGGTGGCTGCCTCTTCCGGCGTCATGAGGGCGAAACACATGATGATGACTTCATCGCCGACCTGGAATTTGCGTGCAGCAGCTCCGTTAAGACAGATGCAGCCCGAACCGCGCGGCCCTTTGATGACGTAGGTCTCGATGCGCTCGCCATTGTTGTTGTTCACCACATGAACGTGTTCGCCTTCCAGGATGCCAGTGGCGTCCATGAGGTCTTCGTCAATGGTGATGCTGCCCATATAGTGGAGGTTGGCCTCCGTGACCACGGCGCAATGTATCTTTGATTTCAGGAAACTCAGTAACATGTTTTTTCTTTATAATGTGGGTAAATATTGAAGCCAACTTAGGCGTTCAATCGAAAATATTGAACGCCTAAGAGATCAAGCGGATGTTTCAGACGCATGCCGAACACCCTGTTTTTTTATCCGCGATATTTCATATTATCAATGAGACGAACGGGGCGCTGACCGCAATAAACGGTGATGCAGCCCACGATGTAATCCGTGTCGTTCCAATCGCTGACGGGCTGCAACGTGATGCCGTCAACAATCTCGAAATATTCCACCTCGAGGGCGTCAATGGCGTTGAGACGGTTCACCACCTCGTCGTGGGTCTCGGCCACCGTGTGGCTCTTCGAGAAGTCGACGCTTTCAAAGAGCACCTTCGAGATATTCACAGCCGTTGCCTTTTCCTCCGGCGTGAGCAGGGCGTTGCGGCTGCTCAATGCCAGTCCGCTTTCTTCGCGCACAATGGGGCACGGGCAGAGCTGCAAAGGAAGGTTGAGGTCTTTCACCATCGCACGGATAACGGCAATCTGCTGGAAATCCTTCTCGCCGAAATAGGCACGCGTTGGTTTCACCATATAAAACAACTTGCTCACGATCTGGCACACCCCGTTGAAATGTCCTGGGCGACGTCCGCCTTCCATGACGGTGTCGATGGGCGGATAACAGAAATGGCGCGTATCGGGTTCGGGATAGATTTCTTCAACGCTCGGCGCAAACACCACGTTGGCCCCGAGGCTTTCCAAGAGCGCACAGTCGGCTTCGGGCGTGCGCGGATAGTTGGCTAAATCGGTCTTATCGTTAAATTGGGTGGGATTGACAAACACGCTGACCACTGTCACGTCGTTTTCGCCCACACTACGCTTCACCAATGAAGCATGGCCTGCATGAAGAGCGCCCATCGTGGGCACGAGTCCAACCGTCTGGCCGTTTTCACGGGCAGAAGCCAGACTGTTTTCAAGTTCTTTTACAGTTTTTGCAACAATCATTGTGCTGATAAATTTTGAATTGAATTGCAAAATAACAGATTTATATCCATATAGCTTCAAAACCGAGCCAAGAAATCCTTTTTTTAACATATCGGAAAGGATTAAAGCCCTAATAACCACGCATGTCCATTTTTTTTCGTAACTTTGCAGTGAAAATATACTCACATAAAAAATGACGAAAGCTAAAAAGATTCTCTTCATCAATCAAGAACTTTTGCCCTACGTTCCAGAGAGCGCCCTGGCAACAGCTGGACGCAAACTCCCGCAGGCCATTCAAGACGGAGGAAGAGAAATCCGCACATTCATGCCCAAGTGGGGCAACATCAACGAACGACGTAACCAACTCCACGAAGTCATCCGCCTTTCTGGTCTGAACATCGTGATTGACGACACCGACCATCCGCTCATCATCAAAGTGGCCTCCATCCAGGCTGCACGCATGCAGGTTTACTTCATCGACAACGACGACTACTTCCACAAGCGCCTCATGATGACCGACGAAGACGGAAAGGAATATGAAGACAATGCTGAACGCGCCATCTTCTATGCCCGCGGCGTGCTCGAAACGCTGAAGAAACTCCGTTGGAGCCCAGATGTCATCGTCTGCCAAGGATGGATGTCGGCCGTTGTGCCACTCTACATCAAGACGGCTTACCGCGACGAAGCGTCGTTCATCAACTCAAAGGTGGTGTTCTCAGCCTACAACGAAATGCCGAAGGACGCACCTGTGCCCAACCTCAAAGAATGTTTGGCTTTCCGCAACGCGAAGATGGAAATCATCGAAGGAACGGGCATCGATTTCAGCAAACCAGAATCTATCGGACAGTTGGCCATCAAATTTGCCGACGGATATATCCAGGGAGAAGAGGGTGCGCAGCCTGAACTGACAGAATATGCCAAGCAATGTGGCATCCCAACCTTTGATTTCCCAGGACTCGACAACATCAGCGAGAAATACGGCGAAATCTTCGACCAGGTATTCTCTACTGGCGAGGAATAAGACCAAAGGGGGCAAACAAAAGCCCGTCACGCATAAAACCAAGCAGCGAAGCATCGGAAACAAGCCGATGCTTCGCTGCTTTTCTTTTTACACGTTCGCCAACGGGACTTCTATTGCCATTTCGCGAAAGGCACCGCCGCCCGCCAAGTCAACCGCAGTGCCCGTCAAGTCAACCGCAGCACCCAGCAAGTTAATTGCGCCGCTCGGCAGGCCAACCGTCAAAGGAAAGGGATGCAAGCGGTTTCCGACGCCAAAGGAAAGAAGTTATGATAGGGGCTATGACAAGTTATCGATTCGCGGCCGCGAGTAGCATTACCTTCGGCCGCGAGTAAAGCTACCAGCGGCCGCGAGCAGCACTACCAGCGGCCGCGAATCGATTACTTCTTTCCGGCCCTGGAGGCATTACCATCGACTGCATCAGGACTTTGACGCTTGCCGCATGAAAGCAGGGGTCTTCAAACGCTGAGAGCAAGGGAGATTTCACGCGCGCCGCCGCCACCCGTCAATCAATGTCAGGGCAAGCGAAACGGCGGCAAAGGCCACACCAACAAGGCACACCGCAGGCCAGGCACCACGCTCCCAAGCGATGCCAGCGCAAAAGGTGCCGAGCGAACCGCCGATGAAGTAGGTGGTCATGAAAAGGGTGTTGGCACGGTTGGAGGCTTTAGGAAGTTCCTGAATGCACGCACTCTGGTTGCTGAGCTGCAGGCACTGCGTGCCGACATCAACAATGACGACCGCAGAAATCAGTCCCACATAGGAGTCGCGGAAGACGTAGGCCACCATCCATGCCAGAATCTGAAGACAGCCGCCGCAGAGACTGAAACGGTGGACGCCGAAACGGTGGACATATTTGCCGATGCGGCTGGCGGCAAGGGCGCCGGCAACGCCACAAAGGCCGAGCATGCCCACCTTGTCGCTGCCGGCAGAGAAGGGGGGCTGGGCGAGATGGAAGGCCATGCATGACCAGATGGCAAGCATGGACCCGAAAGCGAAACCGGCTCTGACGGCATTCAGGCGTATGCGGGGATGCCCACAGACGATTTGCCAAAGGCTCTTCATCAAAGCGGCATAGCGACCCTCGAAATTGCGCTTCATGTCGGGAAGCACCATGAGGGTGACGCCCATGCACACCACCATCAACACGGCGGCGATGAAGAACATGGGGCGCCAGCCGAGCCAGTTGCCGACGTAGCCACTAACAACGCGCGAAGCCAAGATGCCAGTCAGGAGGCCGGAGAGCACAATGCCGATGTTGCGGCTCTTGTTGGCGGGTTCTGAAAACTGGCCTGCGATGGGGATAAAAATCTGCGGCACCACTGAGCAGGCGCCAATGATCAGCGATGCACCCCAAACGACGGCGATGTGGCCAGCTGTGGCAATGACAAGGGCCATCAGGGCGGCCACGAGCATATTGATCATGATGATGCGGCGGCGCGAATAGAGGTCGCCCATCGGAATGATGAAGAAGAGGCCGAGGGCGTAGCCAATTTGCGTAATAACGGTTATCAGGTTGGCCTGAGCCTCACTCACATGCAAGTCGGCGCGGATGAGCTCCAGGAGCGGTTGATTGTAATAACAGTTGGCCACCGTGAATCCGGCAATGACGGCCATAGCTGTTAATATGCTCATGGAGATTCCGGCGTTTTCTTTGAGTTGTATCATATCGGTTGGTTCTTTCTGTTTAGCTATGGTGAAGGAGACGCGATGCACGCACATTCGTCGGAGGACTGAGGCGAAGCACTGTAGCTCACTTTGCTCGCAAAGTGAGGGGGACGAATATTG
>ENA-OURN01000487-OURN01000487.1-human-gut-metagenome-genome-assembly--contig:-NODE-487-length-15933-cov-2.9527_pt1 | contig 15933 bp, 10 predicted proteins | sample MGYA00242099_ERZ508987 | MGnify/ENA primary metagenome ERZ508987 (study PRJEB26280, sample SAMEA2531405) | human gut metagenome | biome: human gut; feature: human-associated habitat; material: faeces... | reverse complement strand
AATAATACGCCAGGACAGCCCTGCCATGAAACACCTTTTAATACGCCGTTAGAATCTGTAACAACATCTTTGGTGTACTGATACTGTTTGGAAAGATCTGAATCAGTAATTCCAAGATCAGATACTGCCATTGTGTAATCGGTATCTACATATTTCAATGCATAATCAGCTTCTACTAAGAAGATATCGATCTTGTCATCTGCTGATGCATCAGCCTGTTTTAATAATGTTGCATCCAGATTGTTCTGATATGCATTGTCATCGTTTGGTGTAATGTTCCATTTTACAGTTACATCACCGATCGTACCTGTGGTTGCATCCACCTCAGTATATCCCGGATAATGATCTGTAACACGGCTCTTAAACTCTTCGTTCCAGCAGTAGATGTTAAGTACTTTTCCTTCATCGGAAGCACTTGCATCTGAAGCTGCAGCTTCGGTCGCCGGTGCTGCCTCATCTGTGGCTGCTGCGTCACTGCTGCCCGTATCTGCTGAGCTGCTGTTTCCGCTGTTTGTGCTGGTGTTTGCTGCGTTATTACCGCCGCATCCTGCCATCATGGTTACAAGCATTGCTGTACATAATAATGTGCTAACGATTTTCTTCTTCATAGAAAACCCTCCTCCTTAATATGTGGTCTTTTGACCATTGTTTTTGTTGTTTTGCTGCTTTGAAAGCAGATAGTCCGGAATCTTCTGCCGCTTCTCCGCATACATCTCTGCAAAAATGCTGTCCGCATGTAGCTGCAACTACATTTAAATGCGTCCAACAGATTTACCTGCAACTAAGATCCCTTCTATAACGACTCTCTCTACGAGAGTTGTTCTCGGTTTCTCAATGGAGCCAATCAGCCGCTTGGCTGCCTCACTCCCGATCAGCTCTGTGTCCTGTCTGATCGTCGTAAGCTGAGGATGTAACAACTGCGACATCCTCGTTCCGTCATATCCTGCAATCGAAATATCCCGCGGAATCCGAAGTCCCATCTCTATGATGACGTTCCTTCCTCCTATTAAAGAGGTGTCATCCGGATAAATGATACAGGTTGGCGGATCTTCTAAATTGAGCAGCTCTTTTGTCTGTTTTGCTGCCTCCCTGGTCTCTAAGTAATCTGCTGTCCGGATGTATTCATCCGGAATCTTCAGACCAAGTTCATCCACCGTCCGGTAGAAACTTGCCAGCCGGTCTTTCGTAACGTAAGAAGCCTGCTGCCCATGAATATATGCAATTTTCCGATGTCCCTGCCCGTATATATATTTTACAAGATCTTCCATACCCTGAATATTGTTGGAACTGACTGCCGTACAGTTATGATGTACATAATCAATCGTAACGACCGGCAGGTCACTATTCATCAGTTCTAAGACATCCGGGTCATTGAAATCGGCACAGACGATCGCAACTCCTTCAAAATTCCGGTATCTGCAATGTTCATAATAGGACATCTTGCGATTTTCAAAACAGGTATTGATAAATGTAATGTCATATCCCTGTTTCTCCGACTGAACTTTTAATCCATTCAGCACTCCGGAAAAATACTCATGTGTCAAACCGCTTCCCGCCTCTTCTTCAAAGAGAACTCCTATATTATAAGAACGGTTTGTCTTTAGTGCTCTCGCCGCCGCATTTGGAAAATAACCAAGTGCTTCTGCTGTCTTTCTGACACGGCTCTTTGTCTCTTCGCTGATATCTCTCTGGTCATTTAAAGCCTTGCTTACGGTGGCAGTAGATACTCCACATTTCTCTGCAATCGTTTTTAATGATACCATGGAAACCTCCAGCTTCTCTTCGAAAACGAAATCCTGTTTCTGAAATATTTCTTAATCGTTTTCGTACTTTTACTATATGTCATCCATAAGCAAATTGCAACTGGTTTTTGGCAATTCGTCGCTTTTTACACTTTTTTGCAGTAGTTTTTGTGCATTTTTACATTAAATATTAGACCAATTATCTGTAATCTCAGTACTTTGTATCTAATTCTTATACGTTTTCGTAAAATATTTTAATTATTCATCAGAAAATAGCTATTGTCGCTTTCATCCATAAAAGTATATTTTTTTTGTCTAATCTGCTATATTTGCCTGTTTTTCAATGTTTTGTATTGATTTTTATTCTTTCTGAATATATACTTTTTATTAAAGGATGAAAACTTAATCGTTTTCGAAATCGTTACTTATCAATATTTATGTATATGGAGGATTTTATTATGAAATTCGGTTATTTCGATGACACCAACAAAGAATATGTCATCACATCTCCAAAAACACCACTGCCATGGATCAACTACCTTGGTTCCGAGAACTTCTTTTCCCTGATCTCAAACACCTGCGGCGGTTACAGTTTCTACAAAGATGCAAAGTTACTCCGCCTGACCAGATACCGCTATAATAATGTACCGCTCGATTCCAATGGACATTACTACTATGTTAAAGATGGTGACACGATCTGGAATCCGGGCTGGATGCCTTCCAAAACAGAACTGGATGCTTACAGCTGCCGTCACGGTATGGGTTATTCCGTATTTAAAGGAACCAAAAATAAACTGACCGCAGAGCTTACCTCTTTTGTTCCGGTCGGTGAGACATGTGAAGTCGGCAAACTCTCCCTTACCAATGAGAGCAATGAAATCCGCAATTTTTCTGTTTTCTCATATGTAGAGTTCTGCCTGTGGAACGCAATGGACGATATGACCAACTTCCAGCGTAACTTCTCCACCGGTGAGGTTGAGATCCACGGTTCTGCTCTTTATCATAAGACCGAATACAGAGAGCGCAGAAATCATTACGCTGTTTACGCTGTCAACGCTCCGATCGCCGGTTTTGATACAGACCGTGACTCGTTCTTAGGCGCTTACGGTGAAAACTCTGCTCCGGAAGTTGTTGTAAACGGAACTTCAAAGAATTCTGTTGCAAGCGGCTGGGCACCGATCGGTTCCCACCACCTTGAAGTATCTCTTGCTCCGGGCGAGACAAAGACCTACGTTTTCGTACTTGGTTATGTTGAGAATCCGGTAGAGGAAAAATGGGTTGGACGTGCTGAGGATGGAGTCATCAACCGCAAACGTGCCGATGAACTTCTCTCCCGTTTTGATACCGCAGAAAAAGCAGACGCAGCACTCGTCAAATTAAAAGATTACTGGAACGAACTGCTGTCCCATTTTACCATTTCTTCCAGTGAGGAGAAATTAGACCGTATGGTAAACATCTGGCACCAGTATCAGTGTATGGTTACCTTTAACATGAGCCGTTCCGCATCTTACTTTGAGTCCGGTATCGGCCGTGGCATGGGATTCCGTGATTCCTGTCAGGATCTGCTCGGTTTCGTACATCTGATCCCTGACCGTGCGAGAGAGCGTATCTTAGATATCGCAGCTACCCAGTTCGAGGACGGAAGTGCTTATCATCAGTATCAGCCGCTCACCAAAAAAGGCAACTCTGACATCGGAAGCGGCTTTAACGATGATCCGTTATGGCTGATCGCCGGAACTGCAGCTTATATCAAAGAGACCGGCGATTACTCAATTCTCGACGAGATGACACCATATGACAGCGATGCTTCCAAAGCAACCACTTTCATGGAGCATTTGCGCCGTTCCTTCCATTATACAATGGAACATCTGGGACCGCACAATTTACCGCTGATCGGACGTGCCGACTGGAACGACTGTCTCAACTTAAACTGCTTCTCGACTGAGCCGGGTGAATCTTTCCAGACTTTTGGTCCTTCCGAAGGCCCGAATGCTGAATCCGTATTTATCGCAGGTATGTTTGTCCGCTACGGAAAAGATTATGCAGCAATCTGCCGCCATCAGGGCATGACGGAGGAAGCAGAACTTGCAGAGAAAGCAATCGCAGAGATGGAAAAAACCGTTATGGATGCCGGCTGGGATGGCGAATGGTATCTGCGTGCTTACGATCATTACAAAAATAAGATCGGTTCAAAAGAATGCGAAGATGGCAAGATCTTTATTGAGCCACAGGGCTTCTGTGTTATGGCTGAGATTGGTTTAGAGGAAGGCTGCTGCTTAAAGGCAATGGAATCCGTCGAAAAATATCTCGACACGAAATACGGTATCGTACTGTTACAGCCGCCTTACCACAGATATCATGTGGAACTTGGTGAGATTTCTTCTTATCCACCAGGATACAAAGAAAACGCAGGTATCTTCTGTCACAACAACCCATGGATCTCTATCGCGGAGACTGTAATTGGCAGAGGCAACCGTGCTTGGCAGGTATATACAAGAACCTGTCCTGCATACATTGAGGATATCAGCGAGATCCACCGCACAGAGCCTTATGTATACTCCCAGATGATTGCCGGAAAAGACGCCCCGAACTTCGGTGAGGCAAAGAACAGCTGGCTGACAGGAACCGCCGCATGGACCTTCCTCAATGTTTCCCAGTTTATCCTTGGTATCCGCCCGGATTATGATGGTCTGACTGTTGATCCTTGTATTCCATCCAAATTAGATGGTTTTACCGCCAAACGTGATTTCCGCGGTGTCAGCTACCATATCACCGTAAAGAATCCAAATCATGTGGAAAAAGGTGTGCTTTCCATGATCGTGGATGGACAGCCGGTAGAGGGAACTACGATTCCATTCTCGGCTGAGAAGAAAGATGTAAATGTAGAAGTAACGATGGGCTAACCTCCCTGCCTGTCTTTACCTGACAAAAGAAGCCTTCTTTTTATGAAGGCTTCTTTTGTATCCCAAACTAAAATGTTTCATTTTTTCTGTATTTGCGTGGTGATATACCTTTTATCTTTCGAAACGAATCCCCAAAATAGTTACTGTCATTAAATCCACATTCAAAAGCAATATCTGTGATAGATTTATTCGTTTCCAGCAGCAGCCTGCATGCATTCTGTATCCGGAGATTAATAATATATTCTTTAAACCCGAACCCCGTCGCTGTCTTAAATCTCTTAGACAAAAATGACTTATTCATGTCAAATTTATCCGCCACATCTTCCAGTAAAATATTTTCCGTATAATGTTCAAAAATATATGTTGCAACTTCCTGGATTTTTCGGTTATCAACATCAATCTCTTTTATAACATTGTCCTCATACTCCTTGCATCTTATGATAAACAGCAAAAGTTCAACAAGTCCTGCTTTTATAAATGCCGTTGATAATATGTCCGGCGTATCATTTTCAAACATTAACTTATCCAGCAGGGAATCCACATAGTTTCTGCGTTTTTCCGGTATATTGATTACCCCCGGAACCATACAGTTCTTAAGATATTCCGCTCCGATCTGTTCTTTGATCCAATCCGTAATCTCCTGCCGGAAACTGATAACAATCCTTTCATGAATTCCTTTCCCGGTATATACTGTCTTATGCAGACAGCCACCCGGAACAATTACAAGATCACCTTTTCCAAACTTATAGATATTGTGATCAATAAAGCTGGTGCACTCCCCACTGGAAAGATAAAAAATTTCATGAAATAGATGTACATGTGGCTCGCAGTTACTTTCAGATATCGTATTACTTCTTCTGATCTTCTTAATATCAAAATCTTTTGACATATCCTGAAACATATAATTCTCCATTTTTCTGTACTTTTATGTGTTTTTATCATTTTTTTCAAGGAATATACTGTTTTTTTGTCATATTATGAACCATATGAATACAACCTGTCAACATATTTTATAAATCCACAAGGAGATCCTATGCCAAAACAAATATCTGAAAATAAACGAAATATGATTCTAAATGGAAACCTGTCCCAGACAATCCTTATGCTCGCCGTTCCGGTCATGATCAATAGTTTTATCCAGTCGATGTATAATCTTACGGACACATTCTGGCTTGGACGGATCGGAACTGAAAACCAGTCTGCCATAACGCTCGTATCACCATTTCAAAATATCCTTAACAGTTTTGGCAGCGGCATAACAACCGCAGGTGCAATTCTTATATCGCAATACCTTGGTGCCAGAAAAGATGAACAGGCAAACAAAATGGCAAATCATATCTGTATTACATCCCTTGGTTTCTCCCTCATCTGTGCATTACTGTGCTGGCTGATATCCCCGGCATTAGTCAACTGGCTCGGTGCCAGGGGAGTGGTCTATGAGTACGGTCTTACTTATTTAAGAATTGTGGTCCTTGATATGCCATTTCTGTTCATGATCAATTTATTCACAGCCGTGAAACAGGCGCAGGGGGACACTGTAAAACCCATGCTTCTCAATCTGCTTGATATCATGATCAATCTGATATTAGATCCTCTTTTCCTCATTGTGTTCCACTTTGGAATCGGAGGCGCAGCATTTGCCACGCTTATAGCAAAAATCCCCTGCGCTCTCATTGGACTGATCCTTCTTACAAAATCAGATCAGCTCATACGGATTTCTTTTAAAAATTTTGTCTTTGACCAAAAAATGATACGCGCCATTATCAAAATCGGTCTGCCAACTGCGATTGGCGGCAGCACCATGCAGCTAGGTACGCTGATCATGACCAGAAATGTAAATGTTTATGGTTATATTGCAACCAGCGCCTATGGTATTGGCAACAAAATCAACAGTCTTATCACAATGCCAGCCAGTGGTGTCGGTTCCGCCGTTTCTACTATAGTTGGACAAAATATGGGAGCCGGAAACACAGAGCGGGCGAAGAAAACCTTCCATTATTCATTAAAAATGTGTACCTTATTTTTACTTATTCTGGGATTCATTTTTTCAAGACACCCTGTTTCCCAGACTATGGTATCATTCTTTTCAACAGATGCCAAAGTCATCCCTCTGGCTGCAGACTATTTATCCATTATTGCATTCTGGTGCTTTACAAACGCTTTTTATAATGTATCACAGGGATTGTTCCAGGGATGTGGGCATACACTGATCACAATGCTCGTAGATGCTTCCCGGATATGGATATTCCGTCTTTTGTCTCTTTGGATATGCGCAAATGTATTTCATATGGGAGTGGCATCCGTCTGGTATTCCGTTGTAATCAGTAATGGAACCTCTGCCATAATCCTGTATCTGCTATACTGGACCGGAATATGGAAAAAAGGATATGCAGACCCTCTCTAGAGCCTTTCATATCCTTTTCTCTTTCACTTTAATCTTCTATTTCCAGTTATCAAAATTTGTTGCAAATTAATTTGCTGTCACAAGTCCGTTCTCACAATCCAATTCTACATATGCACTGGATTTTAAGACATCAAGCGCATGTTTAGCACCGATCAGAACCGGAATATCAAGGCTTAATCCTGCGATTGCTGCGTGGCAGTTTTCACCGGATGCTTCCACGATGAGTCCGGATGCCTCACGCATCTGTGTCATCATGGCATTGCTGGTATCTTTTGCAACAATGATGTCCCCGTCTTTAAAGTTTTTAAGATCTTCTTCATTGTGACAAACGCAGAGATTTGCAGAAATCTTCTGTGTTCCGATTCCTTGTCCCTCCACTAAGATATGTCCTGCCACCTGCACCTTGATCAGGTTGGTCGTACCGGATACACCAAGAGGAACTCCTGCGGTTAAGACAACAACATCGCCCTTGGAAATGATTCCTGCTGCTTCTGCTGCATCGACTGCATAGTCAAACAGTTCTTCTGCCTGTGTCTTTTCCTCGATCATAAGCGGGATCACACCCCAGGATAATGCAAGCTGACGGTAAATCTTTTCTGTCAGACATCCTCCGATAATCGGACAGTTTGGACGATATTTGGAAACCATGCGGGCGGTACGTCCTGATTTTGTTACCGTGATGATTGCTGCCGCATTCAAATCTCCCGCCATTGTACATGTCGCATGGGAGATTGCATTGGTCACATCCGGGTTGCTCATGGTTTTGCGCATTTTAAAACGCTGTAAGTAATTGATATCCTGTTCCGTACGGACTGCAATACGCACCATGGTCTTTAAAGCCTCGATCGGATACATACCTGCAGCTGTCTCTCCGGAGAGCATGATCGCACTGGTTCCGTCGTAGATTGCATTTGCAACGTCAGTTGCCTCTGCTCTGGTCGGACGCGGATGTTTCATCATGGAATCAAGCATCTGAGTCGCTGTGATAACCTTCTTGCCTGCATCGTATACTTTTTTAATGATCATCTTCTGGATCACCGGTACATCCTCTAACGGGATCTCAACACCCATATCACCACGCGCTACCATGATTCCATCGGAAACACGGATAATATCGTCAATATTCTGTACACCCTGCATATTTTCAATTTTTGCAATGATATTGATATCCTCGCCGCCTTTTTCTGCAAGGATCTTGCGGATTGCAAGCACATCATCTGCGGTACGGACAAAAGATGCCGCAATAAAATCATAATCATGCTCTACCGCAAATACGATATCACCATAATCTTTTTCGCTGATATATGGCATGGACAATTCTACATTTGGAACGTTCACGCCTTTTCTGTTGGAAATCACACCGCCATTTAACACCTGGCAGATGATATCTTTTGGCTTATTGCCATCTTTATCTGCCTTTGCGCCAGATGTCACCTTGATTTCTTTTACTTCCATTCCGATCAGACCATCATCGATCAGAATGCGATCTCCCGGTTTTACATCCTCCGGCAGGTTTTTATAAGTAATGGAAACACGTTTTGCATCTCCCATAATCTCATCGGTTGTCAGGGTAAAAGTCTGTCCATCCTTAAGCTCGACTTTTCCGTCCGTAAAATCTCTCAGGCGGATCTCCGGTCCTTTTGTGTCAAGCAGTGCTGCGACTGGGCGCTTTAATTCCTTACGAAGTTTCTGTAACATCTGAAGGCGTCCTAACTGCTCCTCATGGTCACCATGGGAAAAATTAAAACGGGCAACGTTCATTCCCTCTTCGATCAGGCGTTTTAATACTCCTTCCTTATCTGTTGAAGGTCCTAAAGTACAAACAATTTTTGTTTTTCTAAACATCTTTTTTCCTCGTAAAAAAATTTATTTTCGGCAATCGATTCAGTCTTATTATTACCATAAAAATGGCAGTTTATTTCGTGATCATCGTACCCGGTCCACCGCTCACATAGGTGCCGTCTTTGTTCAGCTTTGTAATAAGTACGGAACGGATTGCGGAATCTCCAATAAAATCAATGGCCGCCTGAATCTTTGGCAGCATGTCATCCTCTCCGAACTGACCTTCTTCCATATACTGTTTTGCTTCTGCAACAGTCATGGTCGAAAGAGGTTTCTCATTCTCTGTGCCGTAATTCAGACATACATTGTCCACACTTGTTAAAATGACTAACATGTCAGCATCTAAAAGTTCTGCTAATTTTCCTGCTGCAAGGTCTTTTTCAATGACTGCACTCGCGCCCTTTAAGTTATTGTCCTGTGCAAGTACCGGAATACCGCCACCTCCGCAGGCAACAACAACCTGATCTGCATCCGATAATGCACGGATCGCATCGATTTCAACGATATCCATTGGCTTCGGTGCTGCAACGATACGACGGAATCCTCCTTCTACTGCTGTGACATGATTTCCTTTTTTCTCCTCTGCCTCAGCTTCTTCTTCTGTCATCACACGTCCGATCACCTTACCTGGTTTGTAAAAAGCCTCATCATATGGATCGACAACAACCTGTGTCAGAACTGTGGAAACTGTCTTATAAATTCCCTTATTCAGCAGCTCGGCACGGATAGCATTCTGTAAATCGTAACCGATATATCCCTGACTCATTGCAGAACATACAGACATTGGCGTAGCGGTATACTCCGGATATAATCTGCAGAACTCATTCATTGCTGTATGGATCATACCAACCTGTGGCCCGTTACTGTGTGTAATGACTACCTGATAATCATCACGGATAAAGTCAGCAACCGCTTTTGCAGTGCGTTTTGTTGCCTCTTTCTGCTCCGGTAATGTGGTACCAAGTGCTTCATGACCAAGTGCTATTACGATTTTTTTCTTTTTCATGGCTATCCTCCGATACTGACTCTTCGTCATAGTGATTATTTTAGCATGAACCTCATACAGGCGCAATCTGATAAGAGTTTGCTTCCTGTTAAGATTTTCTGCTTTTTGTAAATTTTTATAGTTTCAGCATACCATATTCTGACATATTTTTAAACAGGCTATTTTTCTTCCTGCGGCAGCACGAAAGAATCGATCAGCTTCCAGATCTCGTCACGCCCCTGCTTCGTCTCTGCAGAAAACGGAATGATCGTGGTTCCCGGCTGTACATTTAAGCCCTCGCGGATCGCTTTGACATTTTTCTGGATCTGGCTTCGTTTGATCTTATCGAGTTTGGTCGCAATAATGATCGGTGCAAATCCCTGATATACCATCCACTCATACATCATCCTGTCGTTTGCGGAAGGATCGTGGCGGATATCGATCAGGAGAAATACTGCTTTTAACTGTTTGGACGTGTGCAGGTAATTCTCAATCATTTTTCCCCACTTAGCCTTTACTTCCTCGGATGCTTTTGCGTAACCATATCCCGGCAGATCCACAAGATACATGGCATCGTTGATATTGTAAAAGTTGATGGTCTGTGTTTTTCCCGGCTGTGCAGAAGTACGTGCTAACGCTTTACGGTTCATCAGAGCATTGATCAGGGATGATTTTCCAACGTTTGACTTTCCTGCAAAAGCTACCTCCGCATATGCAGTATCCGGCACTTTACTCGTCACACCGCAGACAATTTCCAGATTTACATTTTTTATTACCATGTTATTCTCCTCATTGTTATCTTCATTCACTTGCTATGATTTCTAAAACATTCTTTTTTATTTGCCGGCAGAAAATCTTATTTTTGTCTTTTTACAAATGCCACGTTAAGTACATCCTGCATTTTCTCTACAAATACAAGTTCAAGACCTTTTTTGATTTCTGAGGAAATTTCCTCCACATCCTTCTCGTTTTTCTTCGGAATGCAGATCGTTTTGATTCCGGCATTCTTCGCTGCAAGGATCTTTTCTTTTAAGCCACCGATCGGGAGAACTCTGCCGCGCAGTGTGATCTCTCCTGTCATTGCGACATCCGCACGGACCGGAGTCTGTGTGATCGCAGAAAGCATTGCCGTCGCCATCGTGATACCTGCGGACGGTCCGTCTTTTGGCACTGCCCCCTCCGGGATATGGATATGAATGTCATTTTCCTGAAAAAACTTCTTTGGAATATGATATTCTTCCCCTACCGAACGGATATAACTTAAGCCTGCCTGTGCGGACTCTTTCATCACATCTCCGAGTTGTCCGGTAAGCTGTACTTCGCCTTTGCCCGGCATCACGTTGACCTCGATCTCCAACGTATCACCGCCGACGCTCGTCCATGCCAGACCGCGCACGATTCCGACCTCATCGTTCTCGTTTTTCTGATCAAACGTATATCTCTCTTTTCCAAGATATTTTTCTACATTCTGACCTGTAACTTTTACGCATTTGACTTCGGATTCGTATACTTTCCTTGCAGATTTTCTTGTAATTTCAGACAGCCTGCGCTCTAAATTACGCACACCTGCTTCCCTTGTATAACCGGAAATGATCTTTTGCAGCGCACGGTCACTGATCTTTAACTGTTCCGGCTTTAAACCGTTTTTCTCTTTTACCTTCGGCAGCAAATGCTCTTTTGCAATATGGAACTTCTCATTTTCCGTATAGCTGCTCACCTCGATCAGTTCCATACGGTCAAGCAGTGGACGCGGGATATCCTGTACAGAGTTCGCCGTCGCAATAAACAGTACCTCTGACAGATCAATCGGAACCTCGATATAGTGGTCGCGGAACTTACAGTTCTGCTCTGCGTCGAGCACCTCAAGCATGGCAGATGCAGTGTCGCCCTTATAATCGCTGCTCATTTTATCGATCTCATCAAGCAGCATCAGTGGGTTTTTCACGCCGGCACTGCGCAGACCATTGACAATACGTCCCGGCATCGCACCGACATAAGTTTTCCGGTGTCCACGGATCTCTGCCTCGTCACGGACGCCGCCTAAACTGATTCGAACATACTTTTTATCAAGTGCACGCGCCACGGAACGGGCAATGCTCGTCTTTCCGGTACCAGGCGGTCCGACTAAACATACGATCGGGCTCTCGCCCTTTTTCGTCAGATTACGCACAGCAAGGAACTCTAACATACGCTCTTTTACTTTTTCCAATCCGTAATGATCTTCATTTAAAATGCGCTCTGCATTTTTCAGATCCTTGTTATCTTTGGATGCCTTATTCCACGGCAGTTCTAACATGGTCTCGATATAACCGCGGCTGACTGCACTCTCCGAAGAACTTCCACTGATATTTTTAAAGCGTAAGATCTCTTTTTTGATCTTTTCTTTGACTTCTTTGTCTGCCTTTAACTTTTTCAACTGTTCTAAATAGGCATCCGCATCTGACTCCGTATTATCCTCGCCGAGTTCTTCCCGGATCAGCTTCATCTGTTCACGCAGGATATATTCCTTCTGGTTCTTATCCACACGTTTCTTTACTTTTGCCTGGAATTCATTTTTGATCGCAGTGATCTCAATTTCTTTTAAAAGAAGCGCCATCAAAACTTCATAGCGCTCCGTCAGTGAAACTGCCTCTAATATTTCCTGCTTCTGTTCATAATAAAAAGGAAGATTGTTGGCGATCAGATCCATGATCTTCGGCAGATTCTTTTCTTCCCTGACCTGTCTGCGCAGTTCACCTCCGACACGCGGGTTGACAGTTACATATTTTTCAAATGTGTCCTGTACACTGCGCACCATAGCCGTTTTTGCCTCGTCCGACAATCCCTCATCAATTTCTTCACACCGCGTGAGTTCCACCTCTAAAAAGTCCGTTTGGGAAACAAAAGCGGACAATTGTGCCCGCTCTGTTCCTTCCACTAAAACTCTGACGATGTTGTTTTGTAATTTTATGACCTGCCTGACCTCTGCAATAATACCGATATGATATAAATCTTCGATGCCAGGCTCTTCCTGCTCCACATCACGCTGTGCAACAAGGAAGATCTTCTGTTCATCCATCATACTCTGTTCTACTGCATGGATCGACTTTTCACGGCTCACATCAAAATGTGCGATCATCCCCGGAAGGATGACCATTCCGCGAAGTGCCACCGCAGGCATTTTCATCGCTTTATTATCCAACCTGTTTTTCCTCTATCTTTTCAAGTTCACGTTCTTCGATCGCAAGCTGTTCATCCACCATCTCTTTTGTGATCTGGCACTGTGTAATGGATTCATCCGATGGAATGTGGTACATCAGATCTAATGTAACAGCCTCCATGATCGCACGAAGTCCACGCGCTCCTGTCTTGCGCTCTAACGCTTTATCTGCAATCGCCTCAAGTGCTTCTTTGTCAAAGTCAAGCGCTACACCGTCTAACTCAAACAGCTTCTGATACTGTTTGGTCAGCGCATTTTTCGGCTCCTGTAAAATGCGGATCAATGCGTCCCTGTCAAGCATATCCAAAGATACCGTTACCGGCACACGTCCGATAAACTCAGGGATCAACCCGAACTTTACAAAATCCTGTGGAAGTGCATGTTTTAACACATCACCGATATTGTAATCTCTCTTGTCACGGATATCTGCATTAAATCCGATCGTCTTCTGATCCATTCTGGTCTCAATGATCTTCTCAAGTCCGTCAAACGCACCGCCGCAGATAAATAAGATGTTGGTCGTGTCGATCTGGATCAACTCCTGCTGCGGATGCTTTCTTCCACCCTGTGGCGGAACAGACGCAACAGTTCCCTCTAAGATTTTTAATAATGCCTGCTGTACACCCTCACCGGATACATCTCTGGTGATGGATACATTTTCAGATTTTTTGGAGATCTTGTCGATCTCGTCGATATAGATAATTCCGCGCTGTGCACGTTCAATGTTATAATCAGCCGCCTGAATGATCTTTAAAAGGATATTTTCAACATCCTCTCCAACATATCCGGCCTCCGTCAGTGTGGTCGCATCTGCGATTGCAAATGGAACGTTTAAGACTCTCGCTAATGTCTGTGCCAACAGTGTTTTTCCGGAACCGGTCGGTCCTAACATCAGAATGTTGCTCTTCTGAAGCTCTACACCGAGGTCATCTCCGGCCATGATTCTTTTATAATGGTTATAGACAGCCACAGACAGCACTTTTTTTGCCTGATCCTGTCCAATGACATAATCATCCAAAAATGCCTTTAACTCTTCCGGCTTTAACAGATTAATCTGCTCTTCCGGCTCTGCCACTTCACCTGCTGCCTCATCATTTTCTAATTCTTCATCGATAATTTCAGCACAGATATCCACGCACTCGTCACAGATATATGCACCGTTCAGCTTGCGAACCTGATCCTGCGTCTTCCCGCAAAAGGAACAACGGAATTTATCGTCATTTCTTCCTGCCATAATTGCTGTTTCTCCGTATTCTATCGATTTGTGATGACATCATCAATCAGACCATATGCCTTTGCTTCTTCCGCAGACATATAATAATCACGCTCTGTATCTGCTGCGATCACATCATATGGTTTTCCGGTATTTGCAGCAAGGATCTCATTCAAACGTTTTTTCGTCTTTAAGATATTCTCTGCTGCAATCTGGATCTCTGTCGCCTGACCTTTTGCTCCACCGGACGGCTGATGGATCATGATCTCTGCGTTCGGAAGCGCAAGTCTCTTTCCTTTGGTACCGCCGGAAAGTAAAAATGCTCCCATACTTGCTGCAAGTCCGATACAGATCGTGGATACATCACATTTGATGTACTGCATTGTATCATAAATTGCAAGTCCTGCTGTTACCATTCCACCCGGGGAATTGATATATAACTGGATATCTTTTCCAGGATCTTCTGACTCTAAGAAAAGTAACTGTGCTACGGTAAGACTTGCTGTTGTCTCATTCACTTCTTCTCCGAGGAAAATGATTCTGTCTTTTAATAAACGGGAGTAAATATCATAATTACGCTCTCCCCTGCTGGTCTGCTCAATGACGTAAGGTACTAAACTCATTTTGTTTTCCTCCAATCCATTTTGTTTATAAAAATTTAATTATTGCTTATATGCTTAAACAGACCGGCCCGAATGAGCCAGTCTGTTGTATGTTGTCCGCTTTCGACGAAGCCTCTCTTATTCTTCTGCGTTTTCTTCTGCGTTTTCTTCAGCTTCCGCTTCTTTTTCTTTCTTAGTCTTAGCTTTTGCTCTTTCTTTTACGTTCTCCATAACAAGATCAACTGCTTTTGTTACGGAAATATCTCTCTTCATGGATTCTTTCTCAGCGTCGCCCATGTATTCTTTGAGCTTGTCTGCTTCCATGCCATAAGCTTTTGCCATTTTCTCGATCTCAGCGTCGATCTCTTCCTCGCTTACTTCGATGTTCTCGTCTTTTGCGATCTGCTCTAATACAAGACTGCTCTTAATACGTGTCTCAGCTTCCGGACGAACCTGCTCTTCTAATTTGTCTAATGTAAGACCGGAGAACTGCATATACTGCTCCATGGAAAGTCCGCTCTGAGCAAGTCTCTGAGCAAATTCATTTACCATGTTCTCGCACTGGGTTTTGATCATTGCTTCCGGAATCTCCATTGTAGATTTGTCAATGATCTTCTGGATTGCCTCATCCTCTTTTGTGCGTTTTGCTTCGTCCTCTTTCTGAACCTCTAAGTGTTTCTTTAAGTCCTCTTTGTACTCTTCTAAAGTATTGAACTCAGATACATCCTGTGCGAACTCATCGTTTAACTCCGGAAGTTCTTTTGCTTTTACTTCGTGGATCTTAACTTTGAATAATGCAGGTTTTCCTGCTAAATCTGCTGCCTGATATTTCTCCGGGAATGTAACGTTTACGTCTACTTCATCTCCGGCATTCTTTCCTACTAACTGATCTTCGAATGTATCGATGAAAGAGTGGGAACCGATCTCAAGCGGATGATTCTCTCCTTTGCCGCCCTCAAATGCAACACCATCAACGAATCCTTCGAAATCGATCACTGCTGTATCTCCCTCAGCGATCGGTCTGTCTGTTACAGTAACAGTTC
>ENA-OURN01000485-OURN01000485.1-human-gut-metagenome-genome-assembly--contig:-NODE-485-length-15972-cov-12.2743_pt1 | contig 15972 bp, 15 predicted proteins | sample MGYA00242099_ERZ508987 | MGnify/ENA primary metagenome ERZ508987 (study PRJEB26280, sample SAMEA2531405) | human gut metagenome | biome: human gut; feature: human-associated habitat; material: faeces... | reverse complement strand
ACATGTACAACTTTTTACTCATATTTATCAACTTAAATTAATTCCGCCAACGGGTAATGTATATGTGATATATGTCAGAATACTTCAAGTACAAGGTTAAACCAGACCACTTAGTGCTCACTGCAAAAATAATATTTTTTTGAAACGTAGGCAGTAACCCCATCCGTCATTTTTCAGGCGGTAGGCACGGTGGAGAGGAATGAAGACTGCTCAAGGGGAACACGTGTGCCATTCGTTAAAACGCGGTGGGTGTGAAAAAAATGTAATGTGGGGGCGGCGAAGTTAGGGATGAATTTTGTAACTTTGCGCCCCGTAAGACGAACGACGTGAAAAAGGGAAATCAACATCGTGCGCATGCAGGTTTGCAGGGCGCAGTACTTACTGCTACATTGGCTGCGGAAGAACAATATAGATCTTTCGCTGCTTTGTTGTGTCCGTAGAAACGGCAGATTCTTTCCCTTGTCTGCCAGTCGCTACGGATTTTTTCGTTCGTTCTGAAGGGTTCGCAAACGCCAGCCGCCAGAAGGCGTGCTTCTGTTTCTTTGTGAAATGCCGCAGGGATGCTTATGGCATGCCGATGGGTGTAGACAGAAGTCTATTATTCTGATAGGCAGTAATTTGTGGAACCGCTTCCCGTTTCACGTCAAGACATCTTCGCAAATACATATTAATCATTAATCATAACACAAAAGAGCTATGAACTTTACCTTATTTGTCACAGCATTGCTGACAGGTATCTCGTTCGTGGCCGTCGTGACGATTTTGGCCAAACTGATTTCGCCGCGCAGCTTCAACGAGCAGAAGGAAGAGGCTTACGAGTGTGGTATTCCAACTCGCGGACGCTCATGGATGCAGTTCCGCATTGGCTACTATCTCTTTGCCATCCTCTTTCTCATGTTCGACGTGGAAACGATGTTCCTCTTCCCTTGGGCCGTCGTGATGCACACGCTGGGTCCTTCGGGATTGCTTAGCGTGCTCTTCTTCCTGTTTATCTTAGTTCTGGGCTTGGCTTACGCCTGGAGGAAAGGAGCGTTGAAATGGCAGTAATGAAGAAACCCAAAATCAAATCAATTCCCTACGAGGAATTTAAGGACAACGAGACCTTCGAGAAACTCGTTGCCGAGCTCAATGCCAAAGGCACGAACGTGATTGTGCGCAGTCTTGACGAACTCATCGACTGGGGACGCTCCAATTCGCTTTGGCCGTTGACCTTCGCCACGAGTTGCTGTGGTATCGAGTTTATGGCTGTTTGTGCCGCCCGTTACGATATTGCCCGCTTCGGTTTTGAAGTGACGCGAAACAGTCCGCGTCAGGCTGACGTGATTCTCGTTTCGGGCACCATCACCACTAAGATGGCTCCGGTGCTCAAGCGTCTTTACGACCAGATGGCCGATCCGAAATATGTCGTTGCCGTTGGTGGCTGCGCCATTTCTGGCGGTCCGTTCACCAAGTCATACCACGTGGTGAAGGGCGTTGACAATGTCATCCCCGTTGACGTTTACGTGCCAGGTTGCCCCCCGCGCCCTGAATCGTTCCTCTACGGCATGATGCAGTTGCAGAGAAAAGTGAAGGTTGAGAACTTCTTCGGAACAACCAACCGCAAGCAGAAAGACCCCTATCGCCAGAAAATGGAGAAGGTGGAAGAAGAAAACTTTAACCAGGAGGAACAGGCATGACAGATATAAAGGATAATGCACAACAGAGCGCCGCTCAGCAGCCAAAGGCCGCTGCCGCTCCGCGTCCCGCCGCTCGTCCTGCCGCTCCGGCAGCACCTGCCGCTCCCGCCAAGAACCAGCTTGATGCCAAGGTGGTTGCCCCTGCCGATTTGCGCAAGGAAATGGAACGCCTTCGTGCTGAAGAGCACATGGACTTCTTGGAAAACCTCACCGGTTTGGACTGGGAAGAAGAAGGACTCGGCGTCATCTATCAGTTGGAATCAACTGAAACCGGTAAGCGCGTCAGCCTTAAGAGCGTTTGCGCAGACCGCGAAAACCCGATGTTGCCCAGTGTGAGCGACCTTTGGGATATCGCCAATATCTACGAACGTGAAGTGTATGACTTCTACGGCATCATTTTTACCGGTCACCCCGACATGCGCCGCATCTTTATGCGCGAAGACTGGGTTGGCTTCCCGATGCGTAAGGACGACGAGACGGAAAAAAATAATCCGCTTCGCATGACCAACGAGCCGCTCGCCGACGTGACAACGAGCTATACGCTCAACGCTGACGGCACGGTGACGAAGGCTGAGAATAAGATTTTTGAAGAAGACGAGTATGTGGTCAATATCGGCCCGCAGCACCCTTCAACCCACGGTGTGCTTCATTTCCGCGTGAGTCTCGACGGTGAGCGCATTCGCAAGATCGACCCCGTGCTCGGATATATCCACCGCGGCGTGGAGAAAATCAGCGAAAGCCTGACTTATCCGCAGACCCTGGCCCTCACTGACCGTCTCGACTATCTCGGCGCCATGCAAAACCGCCACGCGCTCTGCATGTGTATCGAGCAGGCTATGGGCGTTGAGGTGAGCGACCGCGTGAAGGTCATCCGTACTATTATGGATGAGTTGCAACGTATCGACTCCCACATCTTGTTCTTCTCCTGCCTCTGTCAGGACCTCGGTGCCACCACGGCATTCCTTTATGGTTTCCGCGACCGCGAGAAGATTCTTGACATCTTCGAGGAAACCTGCGGCGGACGCTTGATTTTGAACTATAACACCATCGGTGGTGTGATGGCCGATATTCATCCGAATTTCCAAAAGCGTGTCAAGGAGTTCATTCCTTACATGCGTAAGAATATTCAGGAATACCACGACATCTTCACTGGCAACGTCATCTTCCAAAACCGCGCCAAGGGTGTCGGTGTGCTCAGCAAAGAGCAGTGTATCTCCTTTGGTTGTACCGGCGGTACGGGCCGTGCGGCAGGCTGGCACAACGACGTGCGTAAGCTCCATCCTTATGCAGCTTACGACCGTGTGCAGTTTAACGAAGTGACCCGCACCGAAGGCGATAGTTTTGCCCGCTACATGATTCGTCTCGACGAAATCCTCGAGAGCTTGAACATCATCGAGCAACTCATCGACAATATCCCAGAGGGCAACTTCCAGGAGAAGATGAAGCCCATCATCAAGGTGCCAGCCGGAACCTACTACAGTGCCGTTGAAGGCAGCCGTGGCGAGTTTGGCGTGCTTCTCGAGAGTAAGGGCGATAAAAGCCCCTATCGTTTGCACTATCGCTCAACGGGTCTGCCCCTCGTTGCCGTCATGGATACCGCTTGCCGCGGCAACATGATTGCCGACTTGATCACCATCGGCGGTACGGTTGACTATGTAGTCCCCGACATTGACCGTTAATCCTTTTAAAACAGAGAAAACAAAATGTTCAACTTCAATATAGTAAGTTCTTGGCTTCACGGCCTGCTCACGGGTTTCATGCCCGAATGGGGCGCCATCCTGACCGAGAGCATCCTGGTGGCTTTGGCCATCATCACGCTCTACGCCGTGTTTGCCATCGTCCTGATCTACATGGAGCGTAAGATTTGCGCCTTCTTCCAGTGCCGCCTCGGCCCGATGCGTGTAGGTCCTTGGGGTTCATTGCAGGTGTTCAGCGATGTGTTTAAGATGTTGACGAAGGAAATCATCAACATGCGCCAGACCGACCTCTTCCTGCACAACCTCGCCCCGTTCCTTGTCGTGACGGCTTCCATGGTCACCTTTGCTTGCCTGCCTTGGAACAAGGGAGCGCAGATCATCGACTTCAATGTCGGTGTCTTCTTCTTCCTCGCCATCGGCAGCCTTGGCGTTGTCGGCATCCTGCTGGCCGGATGGAGTAGCAACAACAAATACTCCTTGATTGGCGCCATGCGTAGCGGTGCACAAATCATCAGCTACGAGCTCTCCATCGGTATGACCATGCTCACCATGATCTGCCTCACCGGCACCATGTCGTTCTCCGAAATCTGCAACCAGCAGGCCGTTGAGGGCTGGAACATCTTCCGCGGACATCTGCCCGCCGTGATTGCCTTCCTCATCTACCTCGTTGCAGGAAACGCAGAGTGTAATCGTGGCCCGTTTGACCTCCCCGAGAGTGAGAGTGAGCTGACTGCCGGCTACCACACGGAATATTCCGGTATGCACTTCGGCTATTATTATCTGGCAGAATACCTCAACCTCTTCATCTGTGCTGGTATGGCCTCCACCATCTTCTTGGGCGGTTGGGCACCTCTGCACATTGCAGGCCTCGAGGGATTCAACGTGGTGATGGACTACATCCCCGGTGCCGTATGGTTCATCGGTAAGACCTTCTTCGTCGTGTTCCTTCTGATGTGGTTGCGCTGGACCTTCCCGCGTTTGAGAATCGACCAGATTCTCTCGCTCGAGTGGAAATACCTCGTGCCAATCAGCATGATCAATCTCATCCTCATGGCCTTGGTGGTTTCTTACGGCCTCCATTTCTAACACTGTTCATAAGTAGGTCTATATGCCAGGCGCATTGTTCTTAAAATGGCATAATGAACTTGGCCGCCTACTTGTCAGCACGTCGGCACGACGGAGGCAGGCCCGCTTCGGCGGATGTCTCGCCCCGCGTGCAGAGACAGGCTGAAATCAAACAAATCACATAATTCATGAACAACGAAAACAACTATATTCAAGGGTTGTTCGGCGGTTTGAAGTCCCTCTGCACCGGTTTGAAAACGACCATGCGTGAGTTTTTCACCCCCAAAATCACCGAGCAATATCCTGAAAATCGCGGAGAACTGAAAATGTTCGACCGCTTTCGTGGTTCGCTGACCATGCCACACAACGAAAACAACGAACACAAATGTGTGGGTTGCGGACTTTGCCAGATGGCCTGCCCCAACGGCACCATCAAGGTGACCAGCGAATTTTACGAAGATGCTGATGGCAAAAAGAAAAAGCGCCTCGTTAAATATGAGTACAACCTCGGTTGCTGCATGTTCTGCCAACTCTGCACCCGTGCCTGTCCTCATGGCGCCATCACGTTCGACCAGAGCTTTGAAAATGCCGTCTTCGACCGTTCAAAACTCGTCAAGGTGCTCAATCATCCTGGCAGCCATGTAGAAGAAAAGAAAATCGTGAAGAAGCCTGTTGCTCCCGCCGCCGCAGCCGCCAGCCCGGCCGCTGCCCCTGCCGCTAAGCCCGCCGCAGAAAAACCTGCCGCCGACGCTCCTGCAACAGCGCCCGCTGCCAACGCCTAAATAAAAACAAAGCAAAATGAATTCACAAAATATCATGTTTGTCATTCTGGCAGTCATCATGGTTCTTTCGTCAATCGGCACCGTCGTGACGAAAAGCATCATCCGTGCTGCCACATACCTGCTCTTCGTGCTCCTCGGCACGGCAGGCATGTACTTCTTGATGGGCTATACCTTCCTCGGAGCCGTGCAGACCATGGTTTATGCCGGCGGCATCATCGTGCTTTACGTGTTTGCCATCCTGCTGACCGAAGGAAAGGACGGCGCAGTCAAGAGCCGCGTCAAAGATGCCTCATGGGGCTTGATTTTGACCCTCGTCGGCTTCCTTGTCTTCGTCGGTGTGCTCTTCAAGCAAAAATTATTCGAGAACGTTGCCGCCCTTGGCGCTCCGACGGAGCCTGTTGGTGCCGCAACCAATAATTCAATCGACCAAATCGGCTCCTTCTTGCTTTCAACCGATGCCGGCGGCTATCTGCTTCCCTTCGAGGCAGTCAGTGTGTTGCTCCTGGCATGTATCGTGGCAGGATTGCTGATTGCCCGTAAACGTTAAAGAAAAAAGCTATGATACAGATAGAATATATCCTGATTATCTCAGCCGTAATGATGTTTGCAGGCATCTTCGGTTTTCTCACGCGCCGCAGCACCTTGGCCGTTCTGCTCTCCATCGAATTGATGCTGAACTCGGCCGACCTCAACTTCGCGGTGTTCAATCGCATGCTCTATCCAGAAGGTCATGACGGCTATATCTTCACGCTCTTCGCCATCGCCATTGCTGCTGCCGAAAGCGCCATTGCCATCGCCATCATGATCAACATCTACCGAGCCCTCAAGGATATCTCGGTCGACAAGTTGGAAAAGATGAAATGGTAGAACCAGACCACGGCAAGCCCTTCCCGCTTGAAACGGGGCGCGGATTCCAAAGCCCGCTCCCTCTCTGGAAACCTTGTCGTGAACCACAAACAAAAGAAAAAATATGGAATATACATTATTAATCCTTCTGTTGCCATTCTTCTCCTTCCTCTTGTTGGGAATCTGCGGAAAATGGCTCAGCCATAAGACTGCGGGCCTTATTGGCACGTTGGTGCTCGGCGTGGTGGCCGTTCTCTCTTACACCACCGCCTACGAGTATTTCACGCTGCCGCGTACGGCCGAAGGCGTCTTTGAGACACTGACGCCTTACAACTTCACGTGGTTGCCTTTCTTCAACGAAGGTCTCCACTTTGACATGGGCATCCAGCTCGACCCGATTTCCGTGATGATGCTCATCGTCATCTCCACCGTGTCGCTCATGGTGCACATCTATTCATTTGGCTATATGCACGGTGAACGTGGCTTCCAGCGCTACTACGCCTTCTTGAGTCTCTTCACCATGTCGATGCTCGGCCTCGTTGTGGCCACCAACATCTTCCAGATGTATATGTTCTGGGAACTCGTGGGAGTGTCTTCCTACCTCCTCATCGGTTTCTACTACACCTCGCCTGCAGCCATCGCCGCTTCCAAGAAAGCCTTCATCGTGACGCGTTTCGCCGATATGTTCTTCCTCATCGGTATCTTGATTTACGGATACTATTGCAAGTCATTCGGCTTCGACTTCAATTCCGAAGGTTTCGCCCAGGGCGGTTACATGTTGCCGACGGCCCTCGTGCTCATGTTCATCGGTGGTGCCGGTAAGAGTGCCATGTTCCCGTTGCACATCTGGTTGCCCGATGCTATGGAAGGCCCGACGCCTGTCAGCGCCTTGATTCACGCCGCCACTATGGTCGTTGCCGGTGTGTTCCAGGTGGCCCGCCTCTTCCCCTTGTGGATTGGCTATGCCCCCGACGCCCTCAGCATCGTTGCCTGGGTGGGTGCCTTCACCGCATTCTATGCCGCTTCAGTGGCCTGCGCCCAGAGCGACATCAAGCGTGTGCTCGCCTTCTCAACCATCTCCCAGATTGCCTTCATGATGGTGGCCCTCGGTGTCTGCACCGAAATCACCACTGGTCACGAACATCCTGGAAGTCTCGGTTACATGGCCTCCATGTTCCATCTCTTCACCCACGCCATGTTTAAGGCCCTGCTCTTCCTCGGTGCTGGATGTATCATCCATGCCGTCCACAGCAACGAGATGTCGGCCATGGGCGGTTTGCGTAAGTACATGCCAATCACCCACATCACCTTCCTCATCGCCTGCCTCGCCATTTCGGGAATCCCCCCCTTCTCAGGTTTCTTCTCGAAAGACGAAATCCTCTCCGCCTGCTTCGCCTACAGTCCGTTTATGGGCTGGATCATGACTGCTATCGCCGCCATGACCGCGTTCTATATGTTCCGTCTCTACTTCGGAATCTTCTGGGGCACGGAAAACAAGCAACTCCATGCTGAGCACACGCCGCATGAGGCACCTCTCACCATGACCTTCCCGCTGATGTTCCTCGCCGTTGTCACCTGCGTGGCTGGCTTCATACCTTTCGGACACTTCGTCAGCGCCGACGGACAGGCCTACGACATCCACCTCGACTGGAACGTCGCCGGCACCAGCATCGTCATCGCTGTCGGTGCCATCGCTTTGGCCACCTATATTTATATGGGCGAGCGCCAGCCTGTTGCCGATGCAGCTGCCGAAAAGCTTCAGAAGCTCCATCGTTGGGCCTACAAGCGTTTCTATATGGACGAGGTTTACCAATACATCACCCACCGCATCATCTTTGCGCACATCTCCAAGCCCATTGCCTGGTTTGACCGCCACGTTGTCGACGGATTCTTCAACTTCCTCGCTTCTGGTTCCCATGCGCTCAGCTTCCGCATCCGCGGTTTGCAAAGCGGTGCCGTGCAGAAATATGCCTACGTATTCTTCGTCGGCATTCTCATCTTGCTGGCCATCATGGTATTGGCTGCCCTTTAAAAACAATTCCAATAGAAGAAACAAATGGAAAATATATTATTTTTATCATCATTCGTATTCATCCCCCTGCTGATGTTGCTCGGCCTTTGGCTCTCGCGTAACATCAATCAGGTGCGTGGCGTGATGGTTGTGGGCAGCACGGCCTTGTTGATACTTGCCGCTTACCTCACCATCCGTTTCCTCGGCGACCGTGCAGCCGGTGCCGATGCCGAGATGCTTTACACGGGTGCCCTCACGTGGTTCGAACCGCTCCACATCAAATATTCAGTCGGTGTCGACGGCATCAGCGTAGCCATGTTGTTGCTCTCTGCCATCATCGTCTTCACAGGCACCTTCGCCTCCTGGCAGCTCAAGCCCCTCACCAAGGAATATTTCCTTTGGTTCACCCTCCTGAGCATGGGCGTTTTCGGCTTCTTCATTTCTGTCGACATGTTCGCCATGTTCATGTTCTATGAAATCGCCCTCATCCCGATGTATCTCCTCATCGGCGTTTGGGGCAGCGGCAAGAAAGAATATGCCGCCATGAAACTGACCCTCATGCTCATGGGCGCTTCTGCCTTCCTCATGTGCGGCATCTTCGGTATCTTCTATGGTGCCGGCGGCCAAACCATGAACATCGTTGACATCGCCAACCACACGGGCGGCGCCCATGCCATCGACTTCACCCAGCAGTGCATTTGGTTCCCGATGACCTTCGTCGGCTTCGGCGTTCTCGGTGCCCTCTTCCCCTTCCACACATGGAGCCCCGACGGTCACGCCTCAGCCCCGACCGCCGTTTCCATGCTCCATGCTGGCGTATTGATGAAGCTGGGAGGTTATGGCTGCTTCCGCATTGCCATGTACCTCATGCCAGAAGCCGCCAACGAGCTCGGTTGGATCTTCTTGATTCTCACCGGTATCTCCGTTGTCTACGGTGCCTTCTCCGCTTGCGTTCAAACCGACCTCAAGTACATCAATGCCTATAGCTCCGTGTCCCACTGTGGCCTCGTGCTCTTCGCCATCCTCATGCTCAACCAGACCGCCTGCACCGGTGCAGTGCTCCAGATGTTGAGCCACGGATTGATGACCGCCCTCTTCTTTGCCCTCATCGGTATGATCTACGGCCGCACCCACACCCGTGACATCCGCGAGCTCAATGGTCTGATGAAAATCATGCCGTTCCTCTCCGTCTGCTACGTCATTGCAGGTTTGGCCAACCTCGGTTTGCCAGGTCTCTCAGGCTTCATCGCAGAAATGACCATCTTCGTCGGTTCCTTCCAGAATGTAGATGGCTTCCACCGCTTCCTGACCATCGCCGCCGTGACCAGCATCGTCATCACAGCAGTCTACATCCTGCGTCTTGTCGGCAAAATCCTTTACGGCACTTGCACCAATGAGCACCACCTCAAACTCACCGATGCTACGTGGGACGAGCGTTTCGCCGTCATTTGCCTCATCGTTGCCGTTGCGGGACTCGGTCTTGCTCCGCTTTGGATGAGCGACATGATTCAGACGGGCGTTGCCCCAATCGTCGACCACATCAAGTCGGTGGCTGTGGCCTCTGCCAGCAATCCATTTCTTTAATATAATCGAGTAAAACAGAAAAATGGACTATACACAATTCCTTAGCATGACGGAGGAGCTTAGCCTTCTTGCAGTCATCGTCATCCTGTTCCTTGCCGACCTTTTCCTTTGCGGAAAAGACGAAAAGGAGTTGTCCGCCTGCACTGCCGACGGTGCCTCCCTTTCCTCCTGCGGATGCAATTTCCGCACGGCATTCCCCGTCATCCTGCTGCTCGTACACACCGCCCTTAACCTTCTGCCATGCTGCAACGGTTCCCTTGAGCCCGCCACGGCCTTCGGCGGAATGTACCAGCACACGCCCATGATGACCATCGTCAAGAGCGTGCTCAATATCGGTGTCATCGTCGTCTTCCTTATGTCGTCGAAATGGCTCGGCAGCGCAGAAAACCGCATCAAGATGGGCGAGTTCCACACCGTGGTGCTCTTCACCCTCCTCGGCATGTATTTCATGATTTCCAGCGGCCATTTCATCATGTTCTTCATCGGCCTCGAATTAGCTTCCATTCCTATGGCTGCCCTCGTCGCCTACGACAAGAAGAGTCAGGAAAGCGCCGAAGCTGGCGGCAAGTTCATCCTGCTCGCCCTCTTCTCAAGCGCCCTCTTGCTCTATGGCATCTCGCTCATCTACGGCGTGACTGGAACACTCTATTTCGATGAAATCGGCAGCCGCCTGAGTCTCAATCTCCTGAGCATCCTCGGCCTCGTGCTCTTCATCTCCGGCATGGGCTTCAAGATTTCCCTCGTTCCCTTCCACCTCTGGACTGCTGATACCTACGAAGGTGCCCCCACCGTTGTGACGGGCTACCTCAGCGTCATCTCCAAAGGTTCAGCCGCCTTCGTGCTCATGACCATCCTCATGAAGCTCTTCGGCGCCGAAGCCTTCCAGGGCATGTGGAGTGTGGGCTTCTTCTGGATCATCCTTGCTTCCATCACGATTGCCAACCTCTTTGCCATTCGCCAGAAAAACCTCAAGCGCTTCATGGCCTTCTCCGCCATCTCGCAGGCAGGCTACCTCGTGCTCGGCATCATGGGCGGCACTTCCCAGGGCATGACCGCCCTCGTGTTCTACCTCTTCGTCTACATGGCAGCCAACCTCGGCGCTTTCGCCGTGCTCCATGTTGTTGAGCAGAACAGCGGAAAAATCGGTATGGACGACTACAACGGGCTCTACAAGACCAATCCCAAGTTGGCCTTCCTCATGACCCTCTGCCTCTTCTCCCTCGCAGGTATTCCCCCGTTTGCAGGCTTCTTCTCGAAGTTCTTCATCTTCATGGCAGCCTTCAACGCTGGATTCCACCTGCTCGTGTTCTTGGCATTGGTCAACACCATCATCTCGTTGTACTACTACTTGCTCATTGTCAAGGCCATGTATATCAACCCCAACGAGCAGCCCATCGCCAACTTCAAGAGCGACTGTGGCACGCGTGCCGCCCTCGCCATCTGCACGGCTGGCGTGATCCTGCTCGGCATTGCCAGCGTGGTCTACAACTACATCGACGGATTCAGCTACGGACTTTAATCCATAGCAGACAGGACCCATATAAAGAAGAAATCCCCGTTGCGATATGGCAGCGGGGATTTTTTTTTGTTGGAGGACTCCTTATTCCTAACACATGGCAGAACACTCAGCGCTACAAATAATTCCGCTGATAGAAGTGTCAATATAAAATAAATCTCTAAATTTGTCCTTTGAAATACCCCTACCTGAACACCTACTTACCATTACTAATACACCATCACTAAAGATCAATGAATATCAATACCTTGACAGAACGGGAAGACCCGATGGGCGCTGCCATACGCGATTATTTCCGCCAGGGAAAATCCGCTCAGTTGAAAGTGCTCTCAAGCCTCTTTGATGACGACGAAATGCCCGTGGCCCATCTCTTCCGCTCTTATCACGAAATGCCGCCTTTGGAGCAGCGTGCGCTCAACGAAGCCCGAGGAAAAGTGCTTGATGTCGGTGCTGGCGCTGGTTGCCATGCCTTGGCCTTGCAGGAGCGCGGTTTTGACGTCACGGCTGTTGATATATCGCCCTTGAGTTGTGAAACGATGAAAGAGCGTGGCGTTGCCAATGTGGAGTGCGTCAATATCTTCAATCAGCGTTTTCAAGAACGTTTCGACACCCTTCTCCTGCTGATGAATGGAACAGGCATTGCTGGAAAACTCTCCCGTCTGCCGCAACTGCTCTCCCGTCTGAAGCAGTTGATGAACCCCGGTGCACAAATCCTCATCGACTCCAGCGACCTTCGTTATGTATATGAAGATGAAGATGGCGTGTTAGACGTGGACCTCGATGGCGCTTACTATGGTGAGGTCGACTATCAGATGACTTACCGGAACATCATAGGAAAAAGCTTCGACTGGCTCTACGCCGATTCCGTCGTCCTCGTCGAAAGCTGCCGGCAATGCGGATTGAAATGCGAGATTCTGGCCCAAGGAAACCACTATGACTATTTAGCCAGAATCGTGCAGATGTAGGTAATCGGCTTCTTTACAAAAAGGCATTAATAAACCACAGGAAGAATAAAACGGACTATGAGCATTAATAAGGATTTGTCAAAAACTTCTCAAGTGCAAGGCTTTACGGAAGTGGTGGATATAATAGTACGGCATAGGAGTAAGGCATCCCGTGCTGTCAACGAACAATCTTTACTCTGTGCATGGAACGTTGGAGGTTATGTTTCAAAGAAATTAAAAAGTGAGGAATGGGGAAGTAAAGTTGTAACCCAATAGTCTGAGTATATTCACTCAAAATATCCTGATATTAAGGGGTTTAGTAAGAGAAATCTTTATAACATGGTTATGTTTTATGATGAATATTCTTCAGAAACATTTGCTGCAACTATAAGAAAATATATCTCAGACAAATTTGTGCAGTCAGAAACTGCACAAATAGAAAAAGAACAGAGCAACGCCATAATTGTGCAGTCAGGAACTGCACAATTTGTCCAATCACAAACTGGACAAATGCCTGGCATCCTGACACTAACGACTTTGACAAACCATATCGAAATCCTGTGTAGGTGTAAAAGTGTGGAAGAACGATTGTTCTACATTCTCTATGCCCATAAAGAACATTTGTTAGTGCGAGAACTACATCGTTGCATCTCAAACCAAACGTATTCTGCGTTATTGAACGACAAGACAAATCTCTCAAAAGGCATGCTTGAAGCATACCCTAGTTCACCAATAATTTTCAAAGATACTTACTTCGTGGATTTTCTCAACTTGCCAAAGAAACATAGCGAGTCGAAGTTAAAACATGGACTGATAGAACACATGAAGCAATTTATCCTAGAACTGGGTAAAGACTTTATCTTTATGGATCAAGAATATCGCTTGAATGTTGGTGCTTCTTCGTTCAAGGTTGATTTACTATTCTTCCATCGCGGACTTCAAGCGCTCGTTGCTGTGGAACTGAAGAAAACAACGTTCCACCCGCGCGACCTTGGTCAGTTGGAGTTTTACCTTGAGGCTTTGGACCGCGATGTGAAGCGTACAAATGAGAACCCCTCCATTGGCATCATCTTATGTCCTGATGCCGACAAGGCGGTTGTAGAATATGCCGTGAGTCGTAGTATAAGTCCTACAATGGTGGCTGAGTACAAGCGTATTTTGATACCACAGGAAAAGATGCAGCAGCAACTCAAAGAATTTTGCCAGTTCTTTTTAACTGAAGATAAACCGAAAAAGTAATAACGATGTTATGCCAAAAGATATTCCGTCTTCCTCGCCGAATGCTGCCGGCAATGCGGATTGAAGTGCGAGATTCTGGCCCAAGGAAACCACTATGACTGTTTGGCCAGAATCGTGCAGATGTAGGCAATGCGCTTATTATGAGTGCAGCGGTTAAGTTCTGGTAGCATAATTGACTTTCCAACATTCTTATCCCGAACTCAGGTTTTATAATTCTTGTTTTACTAATAACACCAGATTTCCATCTGTATCTATACCATAGATTTCAAAATCTATCTCTTCACCCGTTGCCGGTACAGCAAGTATGTGCTCATCACTTGCCTTGTCTATTTCAAAAAGGAAAAGACTCCTACGATTAACTTTTGAGAATCCTTTTCGCCGGAAAATAAGTCCTTTCCCCAAATCTTCCTGCACACCCTCATAATGTTTGTAATGAGGATTACTCGACATACCTTCTTTACTTGTCCAGTCTCCCTCATGAGCCACTAGAATAGACTCTATAATCTTTCCTGAAGGTAAATCGGTTAGGTGAATCCGAAAACTTGCATATATACGAGAAGGACCGCAAAAATCTATGAAACTGATATTTCTTGTCTCACCTGTTGTATAATTAGGTGCTTCCTGACAGATGGTCGACAACTTTAACAACTGCCATTTCATAAATGGTATAAAATTCATATCATATTGTTTTTACACTAAAACTCCAATTTGAATCCATTTTGCTTCAGTTCCTCATATTTCGCCTTGTTGAAGCGAAAGAGGAAGGCTTCTTTCTTTTGAGAAGGGTTTACCGTCTCGTCTGTCTGTTCGAGCATCTCCAACCGCTTCATCTTGTTGTAGAAGTTGCGGCGGTCGAAATGCACGTTCAGTATAGCTTCATAGAGATTCTGCAGTTCATTGATGGTGAACACCTCGGGCAACCAAGAGATTTTGTTTTGACCGCACAGAATGTATAAATAGTATTGCGGAGTTTCATCATCATCAACCAAACTGGTGGATATTGAGAGGCTCCTAATTGGTGCTGAACCTCTTTTGCGGATAACACCTGCTTGACGGAGGTCATTAGATGCATTGTGTAGAACCAGGTGCTAAGCGACAGTTTGCTGTGTTCCATGACAGTCCCTTTGGTTAGTGGTATGGAACAGCCGCACTTCTTGCATTGGAATGCATTGCGCCCTTCTAACCATTTGTCCGTAACATCATTACAGCAAGGATATACAACACCTTGCTGTATACGAACGGATTTGAAATAATCGATACAGGCTTCTTCTGTCGGGAATCGGCTATGGAATTGATTGAGTAGCATGGGGCAAAGATAAGCCAAAATATCGGTTGGAACTAGCCGTTAACATCCGTTAATACATTTATCACCACACAAAGTTCAGTTAATGCCATCTTCTCAAAAAGCCATATGATTCGATATTGCTATAAATGTACCGAATATCGGCACAGAACCCGATTTTTGCATTCGTGATAGCCCCGAAGGCCATGAGTTCTCAACATTAGTGCATAACAATTCATCCCGACCATTAGTCGGAATATAAAAAGGATGTGGAGGACGTTGTCAGGCTGTGTTCCTTTTTTTCAGAACGCGAGTTCGAGATAATATACTAAAAAGTAAAGAGCAGAAAATCATCCAACCTACAAAGGGTGGCCATAAAATGGTCACCTGTCAAAATTATGTAAGTTTATTTTTTACGCAATCCTTATCCCGAACTCGCGTTTAGAACGTTTTAAACGCTTGCCTGTCTCCAAGGTCGAGAAGTTGAACGCTTCAAGAAAGGACAGGCAGAACGTCATTTTGTCTGCCTACTTGACCATCTTGATGCCGTTGTGGTGTAAGGCCCTTGTGGTCTTTCGTCACGCGACGGCCAGAGAGGTAGGATGCTAAAAATAAGAATATTAAAGGTCGGCAGCAGTGCCCTCGCAGTGGAGATTGGTGCTGGCCCGCATAATCGTCTGTTGCGGCGCCAGCATTGTAGCTCACTTTGCTTGCAAAGTGAGGGCCACGAACACGTAGCGAATATTGCCAGCGTTTCGGGGCATGACCTTGTTGGATGTTCAACACGCTATTTGTCACGGCCAAGCATGGACTGAAAGTAATTTTCACCCTAATGACATTTTTACTTTCACCCCATTTTGAAACATGTACAAATGGAAAAGAAAGGCCTCATTGTTAGAAAAAACGGCTATCTACTTGCCTGTTAATACTTTACCTATATTCGTTGGCGAACGCTGGAGCGTGTGCAATCGCGTCTGCTCCCAGATTCAGTCGTGTTTGGGAGCAGATTCAGTCGCGTCTGGGATCTGATTCGGTCGCGTCTGCCCCCAGATTCGGTCGTCGCTGGGAGCAGATTCGGATGCCGCTGCTCCCAGATTCGCCAAAAGTCATAGTTCTTGAAATGGTGGGATTCCGTTGAGACAGAAAAAGCCCTGCCGCCATGCGTTTTGCTTGGCGGCAGGGCTGATTTTGTTTTGGGAGAGTTGTTGCGTGATTTAGTAATGGTGAAAGAAGAAGTAGAGCAATTTTGCCATTACTTATTCCCCGAATCGCTGAATGAAATCCTCCTCGCTGATGATGGGGATGTTCAGTTCGTGTGCCTTTTTGTTTT
>ENA-OURN01000478-OURN01000478.1-human-gut-metagenome-genome-assembly--contig:-NODE-478-length-16228-cov-2.9522_pt1 | contig 16228 bp, 10 predicted proteins | sample MGYA00242099_ERZ508987 | MGnify/ENA primary metagenome ERZ508987 (study PRJEB26280, sample SAMEA2531405) | human gut metagenome | biome: human gut; feature: human-associated habitat; material: faeces... | reverse complement strand
CCGTCTATAACGACCTTAACGAGATTGACACCATCATGCGCGCCACGCGCCCGGCATATTTTCCCAACGACATACTGCTGTCAATGTTCAACGAAGACCGCAAGTCGCAATATCTTGCCAACAACCTGCGCGTCGACTCGACACGCATATCGCTGACCTTCGCCGCCGCAAGCGACACGCTGCCGTCGCTGAGCATAGTGGGACGCAACGACGTGCCCGACCAGTGGTACACTCTCGAACGCTCGCAGACCAACGACACGCTGACCTACTGGATACGTCCGCCACATCTTGTGTCGGCCGACACGCTGATGGTGGCAACCACATATCTGCGCACCGACACTGCCAGCAATCTGTCGTGGGGCACAGACACACTGAAATTCACATTCCAGCGTCAAAAAGCCAAGAAAAAGAAGAAAAACGAGGAAACCGACTCCTTGGAGCAGATACGGTTTATGGAGCTGCACCCGCTGGCAAACGGCACCCAGGAGGTATACGCGCCGCTGCTGCTGCAGACTGGCACGCCGATAGAGCGCTACAGCCGCGAGGCATTCCATCTGCAACGCAAACTGCAAAACGACACGACATTCTACCCTGCGGAGATAAAAAGCATCGCCCTGCGCGACTCCACACTGAGCCGGCGCGACCTTATGCTGAAGGTGGACTGGGAACCGGGAGCTGCCTACACGCTCGCGATCGACTCGCTTGCGATGACCGACATCTACGGACTCCAGACAAAGCCGCTGAAGGTTGACTTCAACGTGCGCAAAATGGAGGAATACGGCAACATCGTGTTCAACATTCCGGCAGTGCGCGACTCTGCAATCGTGGAACTTCTCGACGGGACAGACAAGGTTGTCCTGCACACGCCGGTAAAAAACCACCGCGCCGAACTGCTGAACCTGCTCCCCGGAAAATACTACGCCCGCTTGTTTATCGACCGAAACGGAAACGGAAAATACGACACCGGAAACTACGACATGCATCTGCAACCGGAGGAAACGGTCTACTACCCAGGAGCCATCAACTTGAAGAAAAACTGGGACGTGGAACAGACGTGGGACATCTACGCCACCCCTATCGACAAGCAGAAGCCTGAAGCTATAAAGAAGAACAAACCGGAACGAAAGAAATGGGAAAAAGTGAACACCGAAAAGACCGAGACCGACGAGGATGAAGAAAACGGATTCAGCGATTTCTCCAATCCAAACGACCCTAACCTGCGGAATTCCAATAATTTCGGCAACTACCGCAGGTAAGACAGCAAAATTTATTTTCATTTTTTCGCCCAAAAATTTGCACATTTCACAAAGGCGCATTACCTTTGCACTCGCAAAAGCCAACAACGCTTATGCCCAGATGGCGGAATTGGTAGACGCGCTGGTCTCAAACACCAGTGGAGTAAAATCCATCCCGGTTCGATCCCGGGTCTGGGTACACAGAAACGCTTGTAAGTCGACTTACAAGCGTTTTTCTTTTGTTGGGTAGCAAAATGGTAGCAAAAAAAATTAAAATCGAGCTCAAGTCTGGGATCATACACAAGAAGACCGATTTGCTAATCGACGCAAAAACCACCGTTCAGCACAATGTTTTTTTTCAAAAACACATCATTTTAAATGAAATAGTTTGTTAGTCAGCAAACGTTTATTATCTTTGTGGGAATTTTTGAAGATAAAGAATTAAATATGAATCCGATTAAAAAGACCATCACGCTTGCCGACGGCCGCGAGATTACTCTCGAAACAGGCAAACTGGCAAAACAGGCTGATGGCGCAGTAGAGTTGCGAATGGGGAACACCATGCTCCTGGCAACTGTAGTGTCAGCGAAAGAAGCCGGAGAGGGTGTTGATTTTATGCCTCTCCAAGTTGAGTACAAAGAGAAATTCTCGGCAGCAGGCCGCTACCCTGGAGGTTTCCAGAAACGCGAGGGACGCTCGTCAGACTACGAAATTCTGACTTCCCGCCTCGTAGACCGCGTGCTTCGTCCGCTGTTCCCTGAAAACTATCATGCAGACACATTCGTCAACATCATAATGTTCTCGTCAGACGGCGTAGACATGCCAGATGCATTGGCAGGATTGGCAGCATCAGCTGCAATCGCTGTCAGCGACGTGCCTTTCCACGGACCAATCTCCGAAGTGCGCGTGGCCCGCGTCGACGGAGAATTCGTAATCAACCCTACCTTCGAGCAGGTTGAGCGTGCCGACATCGAGCTGATGGTTGGCGCAACCTACGACAACATCATGATGGTGGAAGGCGAGATGAACGAAGTTTCAGAGCTCGAACTTCTTGAGGCACTCAAAGCCGCTCACGAAGCAATCAAGGCTCAATGCCTCGTACAGATGGAGCTCGCCAAGGAAGTAGGCGCCGTGAAACGCGAATACTGCCATGAGGTCAACGACGAAGACCTCCGCAAAGACGTACACGACAAATGCTACGAAAAAGCATACGCCGTGGCTAAGGCCGGCAGCGCCGACAAGCAATGGCGCAACGAGTCGTTCAAGAAAATCGAGGAAGACTATCTTGAGACAATACCTGAAGAAGAACGCGACGAGAAAGCACCGCTCGTGGCCCGCTACTACCACGATGTGGAGAAAGAAGCCGTGCGCCGCTGCATCCTCGACGAAGGCATCCGTCTCGACGGCCGTAAGACCGACGAAATCCGTCCTATCTGGTGCGAGGTTGACTACGTTCCAGGCCCTCACGGATCTGCAGTGTTCACCCGTGGAGAGACTCAGGCTCTCGCCACTTGTACCCTCGGCACAAAACTCGACGAGAAAATTCTCGACGACGTGCTCAACCAGGGCAAAGAGCGCTTCCTGCTGCACTACAACTTCCCTCCATTCTCAACAGGAGAAGCAAAAGCACAACGCGGCGTAGGACGTCGTGAAATCGGTCACGGCAACCTTGCCCACCGCGCACTCAAACGCATGTTCCCTGACAATTTCCCATACACTTGCCGCATCGTTTCCGACATCCTTGAGTCAAACGGCTCATCGTCGATGGCAACAGTATGCGCCGGCACATTGTCGCTGCTCGACGCCGGTGTGAAGATGAAAAAGCCGGTTGCGGGTATTGCAATGGGTCTTATCACAGACTACGACAGTCCTAAATATGCCATTCTTTCCGACATTCTCGGCGACGAGGACCACCTCGGCGACATGGACTTCAAGGTGACCGGAACAACTGACGGTATCACTGCTACACAGATGGACATCAAGTGCGACGGACTTTCCTACGAAATCCTTGAGAAAGCCCTCAACCAGGCTCGCGAAGGCCGTCTGCACATCCTCGGAATCATCAACGAAACAATCCCTGCGCCACGCGAAGACTACAAGCCTCACGTGCCACGCATCGAGACTTTGGTTATCCCGAAAGAATTCATCGGAGCTGTCATCGGCCCGGGCGGAAAAATCATCCAAGGCATCCAGGAACAGTCGGGTGCAATCGTCACTATCGAGGAAGAAGGCGACCATGGCAACATCGAGGTTGCCGCTCCAAACAAGGACGCAATCGACAAAGCTATGGCTCTTATCAAGGGCATCGTAGCGCAGCCTGAAGAAGGTGAGACCTACACAGGCAAAGTGGTTTCAATCATGGACTTCGGTGCATTCGTTCAATTCATGCCTAACCGCGACGGTCTGCTCCACATCTCTGAAATCGCATGGGAGCGTTTTGAAAAGATGGAAGACACCGGTTTGCACGAGGGCGACGAGGTGACAGTGAAACTCATCGAAATCGACAAGAAAACAGGCAAGTTCCGCTTGTCAATGCGCGCCCTGCTTCCGAAGCCGGAAGGCTACGTAGAGCCTGAGCGTCCGGCTCGCCCACCACGTCGCGACGGCGACCGCCGTGGAGGCGGACATCGCGATGACCGCCGTGGCGGAAACCGCGGTGGAAACCGTGGCGGAAACCGCAACTAAACAACGAAGTTTTATTAGCGTTTCATAAAAAGGAAGCGTGCTGTCTTCAAGATGGAGACAGCACGCTTTTATTTTCCTCACAGCGAAAATCGTCACACCAACATGTGCAGCGGGCACATCAGCATCGAGCCGTCGGAATCACGCAGATGCATCGCTCCGCCACGGCAATAACGGAAAAATTTGCATTCGGAGCATTCCTCCCTGCGCATCCATTCGCGGTCGCGGTAAGGATGGTAACGATGCTCCCACACGTCCATAAAATCGTCCTCATAGATGTTTCCTTGATGGTAATCGCTGCGGATGCTCGCACAAGCTGAAACAGAGCCGTCGGCAAGCACCGACCCTGTAGTTATTCCTGCCTGGCAGCCAAAGAAGTAGTCACGGATATCGCCCTCATAATCGCCCATGAATCCTTCACAGCCGTAATTGGTGTGGATTGCACCTTCCTTGCGGGTCTGTTTTATGAAATCGAGGATGCCGCGATATTCGGCGGGCATCAGGCGCATCATCGGGTCGGCTGCGGCACGTCCCACAGGAAACACTGCCACCACACGCCATTGCTTCACTCCTTTTTTTACAAGAAACTGCTTTATGTCGTCAAGGTTGCCATAGTTGCGTCGGTTCACGCATGTCAACACATCGAACTTCACCTCCGGATGCGCCACAAGCATATCAATGGCACGGTCCACCATGCGGAAACTGTCGGGATTGCCGCGCATCCAATTGTGGTCGTCGCCGATTCCGTCCAGACTCACTGTCATCGAGTGGATGCCGGCGTTGAGCAACGACTGAAACCGTTGCGGCGTAAGCGCCAACGCATTGGTGACCATTCCCCACGGGAAGCCCCTTTCGTAAATTGCCGCGCCACACTCCGCTATGTCATGCCGCATCAACGGCTCGCCACCGGTGACAACGACAAACACCCGATTGGGATTGGCGCGGTCGGCAATGCTGTCGAGCACACGCGTAAAGTCGGCAAGCGGCATGTCTGCCACGCCCACCTCCGCCCTGCAGTCGCTGCCGCAATGGCGGCAATGCAGATTGCAACGCTGAGTGCACTCCCAGAAAAGTTGTCTTAGAGGATGCTCTTTCACGGCAATGTCCATCCGCTTGCGCCATAGTTCAAGAGCCACGCGGCGGCGCAACGACAATGAGTTGGGATGCTTCATCGGCGCTTCAATTTTTTATCGGGCACGTTCACCTCAAAGCTTCCTCTATCCCATGCGCCGTCGCCCTTTTGCAACTGCTTCACGGTCATGTCCACGCTACGCACGGTGTCGTTGGCAAAAATGCCGTTTTTCGTATCCTCAAACGTAAGTATGCGCATATTGCCTTTCACCTGCCACTCTATAGACGTGGATGATTTCCTGTTGGTGACGAAGTGTCCGTCGGCATCCGTAGACACCGAGTCTTCATGAAACACCCTGTCGCCCTCTACAATGCCCGACACCACTTTTATGCCCTCTACAGGTTTTCCGTCGGCATCTGTGACACGCCCCTTGAATTGATAGTCGCTCGTCGGCGTGCCATACAAGTCGGGGCTGTCTCCGGGATTACCGCATCCTGCAAAACCAAGCACCGGCAACAACGTCGCCGACAACCATTTCCAACCGCTTTTTGAATTAAATATCATCGTTTCTTTTGTTTTTTACGTATTGTAAACGCCACCTGACTGTCTTCACTGCACCGAAACAACCAAAAAAATCAAGAATCGCAACAAATGATGACCGACAAAGCTCCAAAAATCTGCATATTACCTACTTTTTGCGATTGAAATAGCCCGCATCACAAATTAATTTTGCACCGTACACAATTGAAGTTAAACGTATGCACAAACTAATAAGGCTCAACATATTGGCTGCATTGGCACTATTGGCCGCCGGATGGCTGCCAGCCCAATCGCAGAAACCTGGGCAAAAAAGCGGAGAGGAGGCGCGCATCGATTCCATCGTCATGGCTGCAGAGCTGCACGAAGTGGTGGTTACTGCCAAAGAGTCGCAAGGTGCTGTCACAGCCTCGCGCATAGACCGCTCGGCAATGGAATTTCTGCAGCCCACCAGCCTCAGCGACCTTATGCAACTGCTGCCCGGAGGACAGCAGAAAGACCCCGACCTGTCGACAGCCAACACAATAGGGCTGCGCGAAACCGGCACAATGGACGCACAAGGCAACTCTTCGGTCAACAACAACTATGCAATCTCCTCGCTCGGAACGTTGTTTGTGGTCGACGGCAACCCCCTGTCGACCGATGCCAATATGCAATACACACCTTTGTCGTCAACACAATCAGCCACCACGACATCGTCGACCGAAAACAACCTCAACACCACCAACCGCGGTGTTGACATGCGTTCCATCTCGACCGACGATGTGGAAAGTGTGGAAGTGGTGCGCGGAATCCCGTCGGTGGAATATGGAAACCTCACAAGCGGAATGGTGAAAATCAACAAGATACGCCGCTCCACGCCATTCACCGCACGTTTCAAGGCCGACGGCTACAGCAAACTATTGTCGTTGGGAAAAGGACTCAAGCTGAGCCACACCACACTCCTCAACATTGACGCAGGCATGCTTGACGCAAAGCCCGACCCGACAAACAACCTGCAGAAATACCGACGCGGCAACGGCTCGCTGCGACTTACGCTCAACACCGACGCACTGCGCTACTCCGCCGCCGTCGACTATACCGGCTCGTTTGACAACAGCAAGTCCGACCCCGACATAAACTACGGACGCATTGACGAATACAAGTCGACATACAACAAAATAGCCATAACCAACAACATCTCCTGGCGTCCGACAGCGAAAGGATTGTTTAAAAGCTTCGACATCAACACGCTGATAACGCAGCAGTTCGACCGCCTCACACAGCGCCGGCTCGTGGCGCCACAACGCTACGGCATTGTGCCCACTACCAGCGAGGAAGGCGTGCACGACGCGGCACTGATATTCTCCGAGTATGAGGCTTCGTTTCTCAGCGACGGAAAGCCTTTCACCGCCTACGCAAAAGCGAAAGCCAACTTTGCGCTGACAACGGGCGCGCTGACCAGTAACCTGCTCGCCGGTGCCGACTGGAACTATGCCAAGAATTTCGGACGCGGTCAGGTCTACGACCTAAGCCGTCCGCTGTCTGTGTCAGGATGGGGTTCGCGTCCACGCAAGTTCAGCGACATCCCTGCCCTGTCGCAGGTGTCGGCGTTCATCGAGTACAACGGCAAGGCAGAACTTGCATCCCACAGGCTCGAGCTGCAGGCCGGTCTGCGCACAAACAGCCTTACCGGGCTCGACAGCCGGTATGCGATGAAGGGCCACATCTACCTCGACCCGCGCGCCAACCTGAAGTGGTCGCTGCCCGCATGGGAATGGGCTGGACACCGCATTGCGCTGAGTTTTGCCGGAGGTGTGGGCAAGACGTCGAAAATGCCCACTCTCAACTATCTCTATCCCGACAAGTACTACAACGACATCACCGAACTGGGTTACTACGACCCTAACCATCCGCAAGACTACAGCAGGTTTGTGGTGCGCAGCTACATTCAGGACCCGACAAACTACAACATACGCCCTGCCTCAAACATTAAGAAAGAGCTGCGCATGGACTTTTCGTTTGGCGACAACACAATCTCTGTCGACTATTTTCGCGAGAATATGTCGTCGGGATTCAGGTATATGGCTGTATACGGAGTCTACGACTACAACGATTATGACGAGACTGCCATCGACAGCCGTTCGCTGACAGGGAAACCGTCGCTCGAAGGGCTGCCATACACCCCCAAGCGCAAACTTGACGGATACACACGCGCCGACAACGGCACGAGGATAGACAAAGAGGGAATTGAGTTCCAATTCACGTCGGCACGCATCCGCCCGCTGCGCACACGCGTAAACATCAACGGTGCGTGGTTCAAGACGCGCTACAGCAACAGTCTGCCGATGTTTGTGTCGGTTCCCGACGTGGTCGACGGTTCAGCCGTCAGCGACCGATACGTTGGACTGTACAACTGGAACGACGGAGACTGGAACGAGACGCTGTCGACCAACCTGATGTTTGACACTCAAATTCCTGAATGGGGACTGATTTTCGCCACATCAGTGCAATGTTCTTGGTTTGTCAAGACACAGGACATGCCGAAAAACGGACGCCCTACAGCATATCTCGACGCCGCCGACGGCGCTCTGCACGAATACACCGATGCCTCGGCGGCCGACCCCGTGCTGAGCCGACTCATAAAGACATACAACGACGATGCTTTCCGACAGTTCACCGTGCCGTTTGTCATGAGCGTCAACCTGAAAGCGACAAAAGCCATAGGCAAATTCCTGCGTCTGTCAATGTTTGCAAACAAAATAATTGACTACACCCCCGACTACTACTCCAACGGCTATAAAATCCGCCGCAACGTGAGTCCGTATTTCGGAGTGGAGGCCAACTTAACTTTTTAGCACTATGCGACGATTTCTCTACATATTAATCTCAATAACGGCTGCGCTGCTGCAGGCCTGCGCCGACGATGCCAGTGTGCCGCGCGTCAATGCTACGGTGGAAATAGTGCAGCAGACCGACGTTGCCGGCCTGACAATCGACAACGAGCAGCTCTCGTTCCGCAATGTGACCACCGGCGAGACAACAACATTCAACACCACAGGTGCAATCTCGCTGCCGGTGGGCTTCTACGAATGCTCATATCAAGCCGATGTGACCTACACCAACGGCTCTGGTGACGATGCCGCCACCGTAAAGGGCAGACTGTCGGGCAATGCCGAGGCGGTGCGCGCCACTACCGACGGCATCAGGCTGTCGCTTCCAGTGTATCTTGTCGCCGACAACGATGATTTCATCTTCGAGGAAATCTTCTTCACAGGCACTCGACGCACATCCGGCTCAAGCTACATCGGCGACACTTATTTCAAAATCTACAACAACACCGACCATGTGCTGTATGCCGACGGACTGGCGTTTGTGGAATCGAAGTTCCGCTCCACCCAGTCGTACAAGTTCTCGCCCGACCTCAAGAATCAGGCGATGACGGTGCACGCCGTCTATGTGATTCCGGGCAGCGGCACCGACCATCCCGTGCTGCCGGGGCAGTCGCTCACCATCTGCGACACAGCTATCGACCATCGCGTGTCGAACGAAAACTCATTCAACCTGTCAGACGCCGACTTCGAATGGTATGACGAATCAACCGTGCCGAGCCAAACAGACATCGACAATCCCGAGGTGCCAAACATGGACAAATGGTATTGCGACACGAAGAGCATTTTCATTCTCCACAACCAGGGATTCACGTCGTTTGCTCTTGCACGCATCCCTGTCAGCAAACAGGAGTTTCTGACCGACTATTACTACACCTACAATTATACGCTGTACCTCCCGTCGGGCACTTTCCCCATGAGCGGCGACGGATTCAAGATTCCGAATCAATGGATTGTTGACGGCGTGAACTGCAGCGTGGAGTCAGACCGCAAATGGAACGTGCTGCCGGCGGCAATCGACGCCGGTTGGACTTGGTGCGGACGGATGAGTTCCGACAGCGACCGATTCTTCAAAAGCGTGCGCCGGAAAATGCTGTATCTGACAGCCGACGGGCGCAGAGTGCTGAAAGACTCCAACAATTCTTCGCTCGACTTCAACCCCGCCTGCACGCCTTCAATAATCGAGGTGCAGCAGTCGGCAGTAAATGCCAGCGGTGAGAAGGCTTCGACAATAACCTACGACGGTGTGCAGATAATAAAATGACATTGCGAATGAAACGACTTATATACATATCAATCATTCTGGCTTCGGCATCAATCACGGCGCAACAAAAAACCGACGTGCTGACGCGACGCCTCTGCCATTCAAGTCTTGAAACCAACGTGGCGACTTGGCGTTACGGCAATCCGGCGCTGATGAAAGACCGGTTTGCTTCTTCACTAACTACGATTGATGCTTTTTGGAGATACGACAGTCAGCAGGAGGCGAGACTGATTGAGGAGGGCGACGGATCGAACCGCGCGGGAATAGAGGCGAAAGCTTATGTGAAGAAAGGGAGCAACGACATCTGGGGCGAGGCTGGATACGATTTCGGTCAGCGGCGCAACGTGATGTTGAACGAGTCGTCTGACTATCAGACGGTATATCCTTATGTCACTGCCGACCTTGTCGGCGGCGACCTCCACGAGGAGTACTACCGATTCAGCGGTGGCTTTGCGCACACATTGAAAGGTGGCGTGACGATCGGTGCCTTTGCCGGCTACAACGCTCTTCTCGCCTACCGCACCGTCGACCCCCGTCCGCGAAACCTGACAAGCGACCTCGATTTCGCCGCCGGAATGCGGTGGCGGTGGCTCGGAGTGGCGCTTAAAGCGGGAAAATACAAACAGACAAACGTGGTGAAATTCTACAACGAGACGTTTCAGCCTACGGTTTACCATGCCACTGGCCTCGGAACCGACTATTTCCGTTTCCGCGGCTCGAACACCAACACATACTACAACGGCAGAAATTTCGGCATCCAAGCCGACGCGGCTTCGGCTTTAGGAAAAATCACCGATGCCGGCATACACGTGGCTTATGATTATTTCGGATTCGACAAAATCATATCGTCGCTCAACGAACTCCCGATGGCGTCGGTCGCCGAGCACCGCTTCAATGCCGCCGCCCACATTCTGACACGTTTTGCCGCGACAAATACGTTTGCTGTGGAGGCTGAAATCACCCGCACACAACGCGACGGAAATGAGAATATCTTTGGCGAGGCAGAAAACAACATATATCCGGAAATCGCATCGCTAACGATGTTCCGCAGGTCGACCACCGAGGGCTCGTTGTGCCTTGCCTACGAGCATACTCTCGACAATGTGCGCATACAAGCACGTGCCACTGGAGGATATGCCTCCGACAGATGGCGGTATACCGAGCCGGAACGCCTGATGGAAGGCAATGCCGCCATCGCCGGCGCCGACGCGGCAGTGGCTTGGCACGCCAATCGGTGTGTGCTGTCGGCCAAAGCCGGAGCATCCGCACGCATCCGCACGTCTTCAAAACTGACAATGCCGGAAACCGAAACGTCGGCGCTCAACGTATCTGCCGAACGGCAATACCTACTGATGGCAAACAACGACTGCACATACCACGCCGCCGCACAAGCCGACTTCGCGGCAAACCATCGCTTCGGCATCTTCTGCCGCCTGACATGGTCCGGATTCCGATATGCCGGCTCGGTCAACGCCTCAAATTACGCGGCGACCATTGGACTCGTTTTCTAACATTAAAAAATTATTTATATGAACAAAAACTTACTTTTTTCAATGATTCTCGCAGCCTCGGCTATGCCTGCAGGCGCACAGGGAGTTGCTGCAACTGCAAACTGGGTGACTCCAATCAACGCAAACAACGGAATCAGCACGCCTGAAACCGTGGCGGCAAGTGACAACAACACTTTCCTCGTGTCGAAATTCGTGTCGAAAGGCAACGACAACTCGCTGAATTTCGTCAACTTCGGCAGCCAGGAGAAGGTGGCGTTCGGCGCGCCCAACAAAGCTACTTCGGGCAACGACAACCTACTTCTCACCAAAGTGAACGCCGACGGAACAGCAGCTTGGCACGTTTATTCAAAACAGGGTCGCGTGGCAAACGCTTCTGCCGCCACCACTTCTGACGGCGGTGTGGTCGTGGCTGCCGTGACAAGTTTCACTGCATTCAACGCAAAAGATGCCACCGACATTCCTGCCAACTCAATTCTTGACATCGTTGACGCCGACAACCACACAACGACCATAGAAAAGGCTTTTGCCGGAAGCGCGGTCTACGACATTGTCGTGCTTAAAATTTCTGCCGACGGCCACCTCGACTGGTTCAAACATTTCGCTGCCGACGATGCAAGCTCTTTGACTGCGAAAATCGCTGTCGACAACGCCGACAACATCTATATCGGCGGACAGCACGCAAAAACGCTCTCTTTTGGAGAAAACGCCGTGGCTGCACGCTCTGCCAAGTCGCTATATCTCGTGAAACTTGACAATGCCGGAAACTTCGTGAAGAGTTTCGACATCTCCGGCACCGACGCTGAGGACTATATCGACGCTGTGACTTTTGCCGACGGTAAAATCTTTATTGCCGGACGCGTGAAAGCGAAAGCGGAAGGCAACACTATCGCTTTTGCCGACATCACGCTTGCCCCGACCACATTCGACGATGTGTTTGCCGCCGCGTTCTCAACCGACCTTGTCCCTGTCTGGGCAAGCATCGCAAACTCTGTAGCCGCTTCCGACGGCAAGCACACTTCGCAAGTAAAGGGCATCGACGTGAGCGAGGGTTTTGTATTGGTTTCCGGACTTGTGAAAGGCGGATACAAGGCTGCCGGTGCGACAGATGCTGTCACAATGTCGTCGGGCACAAAGCTTGAGGGTATGGTGATTGGCTTCAGCATTGCCGACGGTGCGCTGTCAAAAGGTGTGTGCGTAAGCGAGGGCATCTCTGGCCTCTACAGCGCAACCATCAAAGACAACAAAATCTATGCTTTCGGATACAACATCGCCAACGCCGACAAGCAGGCTTCTTCGTTGTTTGAATTCGACGGTGAGATTGCCAACGAAAACGTAATCGCAACAACCAACGAGCCTGCAAGCGCGGGATATCCGACCACTTTCTACGCCAAGTTTGTCAACAGCTCTCTACTCGCCGGTGTACGCGCCAAAGGAAAGGGCATCAACGTGCTCGGAAACGTGTATGACTACACAAACCAGAAGGATTTCACCGCAACGGTGATGTCAATCAACCTCAAAGACGTTTTTGGTGGCATTTCTACAACCGAAACTGCCGACGATGCACGCATTTGGGCTGTCAGCGGAGCCGTAAAAATAAGCGTTGCATCTCCAACCTCTGTTGCCGTCTACAACGTTGCCGGACAAATCGTGGCGAAACGAATTGTGACTGATGAAACGACTATCGCACTCCCTGCCGGTTTTTATATCGTTAATGGGAAAAAAGTTGTTGTGAAATGATAATATACTAAAATGTTTAACATTTAGTCTATATCATCGTTTTTTGGCACAGACTTTATTTTTACACCATTACCATCTATCAATCAACAATCTAACACCCACATACAAATGTGTGTATTTGTGAATTAAATCTAAAAGCTCTTTTTTTACAACTGAATACTAAATAAAAGTATTATCTTTGTCCCAGAAAATACATCGAAAATATATTTGTTTGGGAAGCTATGGAAGCATAGCTTATACGCAGCCGGGTCTCTGGGAAGAAATCCGGTTGTGTTATTTTTATGCCAGCACTTACGACAAGGCATAAAAAAATGGCCGTTGTTTCACAACAGTGGCCATCTATAAATCTACAATCTATAAAAACATATATATTTCGAAAAAAGCGGTTTTTCTTCAGGTAATAAATTCTTATTTCCACGGCACCTGATCCAAAGAATCAAGATTGGGAGAACTGAAAAGTCGCCTTGACTTTTCCTTTCACACCTCAAATATAACACTTGATTTTGATACGTGCAAGACTTTTTAAATAAAAAGATGTAAACTTTTTATTTCATTTTCTATAATAGTGTTTAAAAACATATTTTTCTCCATTTTTTATTGTATTTTTGAGTAATGAAGAAAATTGGCATACTTTCCGACACCCACGGATATTGGGACGACCGCTACGCTACGCATTTCGCAGGATGCGACGAAATTTGGCATGCCGGCGACATAGGAACCAACGAGGTGCTCGAGCGTCTGAACGCCATCGCTCCGGTGAGGGCTGTGGCTGGAAACATCGACGGGCAACCGATGCGACGCACTCTCGGCACTTGGCGCGACTGGGAAACCGACGGAGTGCGCGTGGCGATGACCCACATCGGCGGATATCCCGGAAAATACGCGCCTGGGGTGAAATTCAAACTCGAGGTGAAGCGTCCGCAAATCTTCGTTGACGGACACAGCCATATTCTGAAAGTGATCTACGACCGCCAACTCGGTCTGCTGCACATCAACCCAGGAGCGGCGGGAGTCTACGGCTGGCAGGCGGTGCGCACACTGATTCGCCTGTATGTGGACTGCGGAACGATAAAGGATCTCGAAGTGATTGAACTTGCCAAACCGACAAAATTAAAATAGACTGTTATGAAGAAATTTGTAATCATTGCCGCCATAGCATTGGCGGGCAACAGAAATGCGGAAAACAGAAATCTTGCTGCAAGCAGAAAACAGAATTGTGCTGCCAACGCTCACAAAAAACTTGCTGCAAAGCGAGAGAGCTGACCGACACTGCCTGCAAAAAAACATGTGTGCAAGCCGACACCGCCTGCCGCAAGACGCGCATGCAGGCCGACACTACATGCCGCAACGTGAGAAAGCACTGCTGCAAACAGAAGAAATAACAACCTGATGGCAGAGAGGATTACCATACTCGGTACGGGAAGCGCCTTCGTGACGCGATGCTACAACACGTGCTTCATCATCGACTGCGGTGTGTCGCGGCTGATGGTCGACGCCGGTGGAGGCAACGGCATCCTGACACAACTTGAAAAGGCGGGCGTGGCGATTGCCGACGTCGGCCACCTGTTTCTGACTCATGCGCACACCGACCACGTCATTGGTGCCGTATGGGTGGCACGCGCTGTGGTCAACGCGGTAAAGAAACAGGCTTACGACGGCGCGCTGCACATCTACGGGCATCGGCGCGTAATCAACGTGCTGACGGAGATATGCCGGCTGACGTTCTCAAAAAAAGACTTCGGCATATTTCAGGAACGCACCGAAATCGACGTGCTGACCGATGGTTGCCAGCGGAAGATTGCCGGTATGGACATAACGTTTTTCAGCCTCCACTCCACTAAAGAGGAGCAATACGGATTCCGTGCGGTGACGCCGGAAGGAAAAACCGTGGTGTGTCTCGGTGACGAGCCGCTGAACGATGCAAACCGCGACGTGGCACAAAACGCCGACTGGCTGCTTACAGAGGCGTTCTGCCTGCACAGCGAGGCGGAAAGGTATAAACCCTACGAAAAGCACCACAGCCCGGCGCTCGACGCCGGAAAACCCGCCGCGACGCTGCATGCGCGCAACCTGATCATATACCACACTGAAGACGACTCGCTGCCGTCGAGACAAAAGGTTTACGCTGCCGAGGCTACGCTGAATTTCAGCGGACACATCGTCGTGCCCGACGACCTCGACACCATCGCGCTTTAACCACAGACAAACAAAAAATCAGCGCCGCGGACAGTCTCCGCGGCGCTGATTTCTTGTTTATATATAGCCTTGACAACGCTATGCGTCGATATTGGCGTAAGTGGCATTCTTTTCGATAAACTCACGGCGCGGAGCCACGTCCTCACCCATAAGCATCGAGAATATACGGTCGCAGGCAGCGGCATCGCTGATGTTTACCTGCTTGAGCCAACGGTTTTCAGGATCCATTGTCGTTTCCCAAAGCTGCTCTGCCATCATCTCACCAAGACCTTTGTAACGCTGCACATTCACCGATTTCTCATCGCCGCGGCCAAACTCCTGAATGAAGCTGCGCAGCTGGTCATCGGTCCAGCAATAACGCTCGGTCTTGCCCTTTGTACACTTATACAACGGCGGTGTGGCAAGATAGAGATAACCATTTTCGATAATCGGACGCATACGGCGGAAGAACAGCGTCATCAACAACGTGGCAATGTGCGCGCCGTCGACATCGGCATCGGTCATGATGATAATCTTATGATAGCGCAACTTGCTGATGTTTGGTGCCTTCGGATCGTCTTCTGTTCCGATGGTCACGCCAAGCGCACGGAAAATGTTGGTGATTTCCTGATTGTCGAAAATCTTATGCTCCATCGCCTTTTCAACGTTAAGAATCTTACCGCGCAGCGGAAGGATGGCTTGATGCACACGGTCACGGCCCATCTTTGCCGAACCGCCTGCAGAGTCTCCCTCGACGATAAACAATTCGCAATCCTCTGCCGTGTTCGACTCACAGTCGGCCAATTTGCCAGGCAATCCTCCACCGCCAAGAGGCGACTTGCGCTGGATGCTCACACGGGCCTTGTAGGCTGCCTGACGCGCACGGGCTGCAAGCGCCACCTTCTCCACGATGGTGCGGGCTTGCTTCGGATGCTCCTCAAGATATATGCCCAACGCCTCGCTGACTGCCGTCTGAACGGCTCCGATAACCTCGTTGTTGCCGAGTTTTGTCTTTGTCTGACCCTCGAACTGCGGCTCCAGCACTTTTACCGAAATAACCGCTGTCAATCCTTCACGGAAATCGGCAGGATCGACTGTCACCTTCTCCTTCTCAAGAATCTTGGAGTCGTCGGCATATTTCTTCA
>ENA-OURN01000473-OURN01000473.1-human-gut-metagenome-genome-assembly--contig:-NODE-473-length-16359-cov-5.33844_pt1 | contig 16359 bp, 9 predicted proteins | sample MGYA00242099_ERZ508987 | MGnify/ENA primary metagenome ERZ508987 (study PRJEB26280, sample SAMEA2531405) | human gut metagenome | biome: human gut; feature: human-associated habitat; material: faeces... | reverse complement strand
TATGGGTACGATCTGGAGTTTGAGGACGATGATGTAGATGGCTCCGTCGATGAAGATGACAACGAACCTGTGTAAACAGGATAGGCTTGATGTCTGGGGCAACCTTCGGGTTGCCTTTACATAGTTTTCACTTTCAAAAAATAAAAAATTATATGTTTTTGAAAGCGACATCTTGCATATACTATTAGCAGACAGTATAATAAGTACAGCGAAGCGGTTTCGAGAAATGAAAAAACTTCAATTTTTGAAAGCGGGTGACTATATGAAAACAATCACGAGAGCAAAATATCTCGATAGAATCATTGAACTGAATGGTACTCCTGACATCAAGATCATCACGGGCATTCGTCGATCCGGTAAGTCCAAGCTGATGCAGGCGTATATTGAGTATCTGAAAAGTAATTTTGAAAACATCAATATTATCTTTATTGACTTCATGGATTTGGCGTATGAAGAAATCAAGGAATACCATGCCTTACACGCCTATGTGGAAGAACATTATCAGGAAGGTAAAACGAACTACCTGTTTGTAGACGAGGTTCAGATGTGTCCCAAGTTTGAGTTGGCAATCAATAGCCTGTACTCTAAGGGAAAATACGACATCTATGTAACAGGCTCTAATGCTTTCCTGTTGAGTGCAGATCTGGCAACTCTGTTTACCGGACGCTATATTGAAATTCATGTGTTTCCTTTCAGCTTCCAGGAATATTGCCAGTATTATGATGATATTAGTGACAAAGATAAGCTCTTTGATGAGTACGCTATCAAGGGCGGTTTAGCAGGTTCCTATGCTTATAGAACCGAAAAAGACAGAACAAACTATATCAAAGAGGTCTACGAAACGATTGTTACAAGGGATTTGGTACAGAAATATACTCTCCCGGACACTTTGGTTTTACAACGTCTGAGCGAGTTCCTTATGGATAATATCAGCAACCTGACTTCTCCGAATAAGGTCAGTCAGCTACTGACAGCAAATGAGACTCCAACCAATCATGTAACCGTCGGCAAGTACATTAAGTATTTGTGCAATGCTTTTGTATTTTATGATATTAAGAGATACGACATCCGAGGTAAGAAATACCTTGAAAGCTCTGAAAAGTTCTATTTGTGTGACAGCGGTATTCGATATGCAATACTGGGAAGCAGAAATATGGATTATGGCAGAGTATATGAAAACGTTGTTTGTATCGAGCTTCTTCGCCGTGGATATGATGTCTATGTCGGCAAGCTCTATCAAAAGGAAATCGACTTTGTTGCTCAGAGAGGCAGCGAGAAGATTTATATTCAGGTCAGCGACAACATTTCCGGGCAGGAAACATTTGAGAGAGAATGCTCTCCTCTGCTTCAGATTCGAGACGCTTATCCGAAAATGATTATTGCCAGAACCAAACATCCCCAATATAGCTATGAAGGAATCGAAATTCACGATATAGCCGATTGGTTGCTACAAGAATAAGCAAGGTGAAATATCTCCGTCATTCTCTTTTGAAATGATGGAGATATTTTTATTATGACGGAGATTGTAGAACAGAAAATTGTATCAGGTTGCAAAAATCCTTTCCGAACTTTTTACATAGCAGTCATGCACTACGGTGTGTGGCTGCTTATTTTTTTGTGAAAGGAGCAGATGCAAATGAAATTAGTTTTGGCTGAAAAGCCTTCGGTTGCACAGAGTATTGCCAAAGTGTTAGGTGCTGCCAAGCGTGAGGATGGCTACTTAGAGGGAAACGGATATGTGGTCAGCTGGTGTGTAGGGCATTTGGTGGAGCTGGCACAGCCGGAAGTCTATGATGCGAAGTACAGCAAATGGGCTTATGCAGACCTTCCTATCTTCCCGATGGACTGGCAGTATGAGGTTTCTGCCGGTACGAAAAAACAGTTTGGGATTCTGAAAAAGCTCATGGCCAGAGAAGATGTTGCGAGTCTTGTGTGTGCAACAGATGCCGGTCGTGAGGGCGAGCTGATCTTTCGGTTGGTGTACCACAAAGCCGGGTGCAGAAAGCCGTTTGAGCGGCTTTGGATTTCCTCGATGGAAGATGTAGCAATCAAGGAGGGCTTTGAAAATCTCAGGTCTGGAACGGAATATGATGCTTTGTATGAAGCAGCACTGTGTCGAGAACGAGCCGACTGGATTGTTGGTATTAACGCTACTCGACTTTTTTCGACCCTTTACGGGCAGACCCTGAATGTTGGTCGTGTTATGACCCCTACCCTTGCTATGGCTGTTATGCGAGAAGCTGCCATTTCCGCATTCAAGCCTGAACTGTTCTACACAGTTCAGATTGGATTGGATGGTTTTACGGCTGCAAGCGAACGCTTCAAAACCAAGGCAGCAGCCGAAGCTGTCAAACAAAGCTGTTCGGTGGCAATCGTTCAGAAAGCTGAATGTAAGGAGAAAACAGAAAAGCCGCCTGCGCTCTATGACCTGACCAGTTTACAGAGAGAAGCCAACCGTGTGCTTGGCTACACGGCACAGCAGACCTTGGACTACACGCAGAACCTCTATGAAAAGAAACTGGTCACTTATCCCCGTACCGACAGCAGGTTTCTGACGGAAGATATGGCACATAGCCTGACCGACCTCGTAAAGCTGGCTTTCCACACATTCCCCGTGGAGGATGTGGATAACATACCAGTTCATGCAGAGCAGGTTGTGAATAACAAAAAGGTCACAGATCACCATGCCATCATTCCGACCAGAGAATTGCAGAAATGCAATCTGAGCGAACTTCCCAAGGGTGAACTTGCAATTTTGCAACTGATCTCGAATCGGTTGTGCGTAGCTGTTGGCGATCCGCACCGATACGCAGAGACAGTTATTGAGCTGGACTGTGGCGGTACCGTGTTTTCCACCAAAGGCAAAACTGTTGTGCAGGATGGATGGAAAGCTCTGGTTCAGAAAAATGATTCGACAAAATCCGACGAAAACGTGCAGACACTCCCTTCTGTTTCCGTTGGTGACGAAATGACCGTCAGCGGCACGGAAATCAAGGAAGGGAAAACATCTCCCCCTAAACACTTTACCGAGGATACTCTGCTTTCTGCTATGGAAACTGCCGGTGCGGACGAAATGCCTGATGAGGTGGAGCGCAAAGGTTTGGGAACGCCTGCGACCCGTGCCGGTATCATTGAGAAGCTGGTTCGCATCGGTTTTCTGGAGCGTAAGGGTGATAAGAAAACCAAACACCTGATTCCGACCCACAAGGGTACGGCTCTGGTAACAGTCATGCCGGAACAGATTCAGTCCCCATCCATGACGGCGGATTGGGAAGAAAAATTGTTGCTCATTGAGAAAGGCGAATATGCCAGCGAGGACTTTATGGACGAGATCAAAGATGTGATTGCCGGTCTGATTCAGAACTATGAAGTAATCCGTGATTCCGAGGTTATGATGTCGAAAGAAGCCAATTCTATCGGCAAATGCCCGCTCTGCGGCAGTGCTGTAGAGGACAAAGCCAAGGCATTTTTCTGTTCCAACAGAGCTTGCAAATTTGCCCTCTGGAAAAACAATCGCTACTTTGCGAGCATCGGCAAGAGCATGACTTCTGCCACGGCGCAGAAATTGCTTGGTTCCGGCAAGGTAAAGCTCAAGAATTGCAAGTCCGAAAGAACGGGCAACACCTTTGATGCCACCGTCTTTATGGAGGTATCAGATGATGGCAAAACGAAGTTCAGTATGGAATTTGAAAATGGAGGAAAGCGCAAATGACAAATGAGTACAACCCGGATGGTAAGGAAATCCGATTTATCGACAGCCATTATAAGGATTTGTTTCATATCCCCGATGGCAGCTGTGTGCAGATTCACTACCCGGATGAAATGGTTGTGAAGCCCTGCACCTTCATTGACGAGTATCATACGCAGATCGGATACAATGTGTTTCATATCTGCCAGTTTGCAGAAATTATGGAGCGCAACGGCGCAAGCTATATGCCGGAGCCTGAGATTATGGGCGATGAAGCCGCATGGAAGGTCGGAAAGGATAGAATCCTTGCGGTGCAGACCTGCGAAGATGGTTACGACTACACCCTGTTGGATGAAAACTACAACGAGATTGATGGCGGTCAGGTTGATAACCCTGAACTGTCCATGCTCGAAGTCCGCCGGGATATTCTGGAATCCTTCGGGCTGGAGCGCCGGGAACTGCGGGCAATGTTCTATGAGGATGTCATGGAGCAGGCTTTTGAAGTCGGCAGACAGGCGGTGGTGGTCAATGACCCTATCGCTGAGCTTGCTTTTAAGCTCGACCGTTTTGCAGAGAACTTCGACCCCTATGAATATATGGATCAGGTCGATGATGTGCAGGCGCATATCCAAGAAATCAAGGCAGATCTTGCCGCTGGTAATACGGCTCCGTATCGTGAGTTCCTGAATACAGCCATTGAAGAAGCCCGTGAGGAAACTGCGGTTGAGGTTGCCAAAGTGCTGAAAAGTCAGCTGGATAAGCTCGACTCTCCGAAGCGTGAGTCGGTCATGGAAAAACTGGCACAGGCCGCAGAAAAAGCTGCGCCTGCCAGTCCCTCTCCCAAACGCAAAGAGCCTGAACGATAAGGAGGACACGGATATGAAAAACGAAAAATGGGATGATGTTCACGGAAATACCACCCCGGATGACAGAATGGTTGCTTTTCTGGAAAGCCCCACGGATTCCTATGCGATTCTTCAGCTGCGGGAAGATGTAGACGATAATATCCCGCTCATGTTTGCAAATTACAGCTACCTTCAGAAGAAAGAAATGGAGCCTGAGATTGACCGTTACGAGGTGGTCTATCATGGCTCCATTTCTATGTCCGAGGATGTGAATCGGCAGCTGGAAGATTTGTATGTAAAGTTCAATATTGACCACCCGGATGATTTCCGTGGTCACAGTATGTCGGTCAGCGACATCGTAGCCTTAAAGGTAGTCGGTGAGGTATCCTTTCACTATGTAGATTCTGTTGGGTTTCAGAAGCTGGAAAACTTTATGAAGTCCGAAAACTACCTGAAAAACGCAGAGATGGCAATGGAAGATGATTATGGGATGATTGACGGTATCATCAATAACGGAAAAGCGTCCGGATTAGAGGAACGTCCTTCGGTGTTGGAGCAGTTAAAGGAAAAGCCCGTGCCGGATGTTTCCCATAAGCCGCCCAAGAGCCACCCGGAAAGGGAGATTGAATGATGGATTTCACACAGGATGAGCGGAACATGATGATGCTTTACAGCCCTGGCACAAGGTCAGGGCTGTGTGAAGCACTGACACTGATGAAGGAACAGCTTTCGGAGGACGAGTCAGAGCTTTTTGCTTTGGCAGACTCGGTTCTCCGTAAAGTTTCAGCCATGGACGATGCCGCCTTTGAGAAGCTGAACCTTTATCCGGATTGATAGGATTGGAGGGATACAATGAACGCAAAAGAGCGATTTTATTCCGGATTAGCAAAAGAAACGATTGGGAAAATCACCTCGAACACAGATAACTGGACTTCGTTTTTGAGAACGATGTCCCGCAACTATGAGTTCACCTATCCGGAACAGGTGATGATTTATGCTCAGCGCCCCAATGCGACCTTTTGCAAGCCCTATGAGGACTGGAACGCTGAAAATTACCGCAGATATGTAAAGCGTGGCTCTACCGGCATTGCTCTGTTTGTGAGAACAGGGATAAACCGTATCTGCGCTATGTGTTTGATGTGGCGGATACCGGCGTTCGCCGTTCTTCCCCGGAACTGAAACCGTGGGAGGTGACGCCTGAAAACCGCTCCTATGTCATGGAAGCGATGGAGCGTACCTTCGGTGTTGCCGCTGACGGGGTACTGGAAGCACAGCTTGAAGATATTGCATCCGCACTGGCGGCTGAGTATTGGGACGATTACAAAAAGCAGTTCCTCGACATCGTTGCCAACAGCTTCCTTGAGGAGTATGATGAACTCAACATCGAAGTAGCTTTCAAAAATGCGGTGGCAAACAGCGTATCCTATACGATGTATTGCCGGTTCGTGGAAAGTCCCGACAACTACTTCGAGCATGAGGATTTCCAGAAGGTGTTTGATTTTAACACCAGACAGACGGTAAATGCCCTTGGTACTGCGGTGAATGCCATCAGCACAAGGATGTTTCAGGAAATCGAAAAAGCGATTGGAGAACATGAGCAGATTAAAGCTACCGAAAGGAGTACAGATTATGAGCGAGATGACTTACAGACAGGCCGGAGATTATCAGATTCCGAACCTTCAGTTGGAGAACGAGGGAGAGAAACCTCTGGGCAAGTACGGCAGGATGCGTCGAGCATTTTTGGAACAGAACAATCCGATGCTCCTGAACGACATGATTCTGACGGAGAGCCTGTTCCCGCACCTGTGGGAGATCGAGGAAACAGCGAAAGCCAGAGTGGAGTTTCTGATGGAGCAGTACCTGAAGGACAGCCCCGCACCGGACAAGGAAACGCAGCAGATGGCGTGGGTGCAGCACATGAACAGCCTGAAAGCACAGGCGGAGGAAGTCGTGATGACGGAGCTTATCAACAGCTGAGTCTGAACCTTTTCCTCTCCGAAAATGAACAAATCAGTTTTATCGACCGAGCAGAGAGCTTTACGCCCTCTGCTTTTTCTTTTGCCCAGGAAGAAATCGACCACTTCCTTCTGCTTGGTAGCAATACCGATGAAGCCCGAAAAGTCGTAGCGCTGGAATATATGAAGCAGAAGCCGTTGGAAGAAATCGTTCAGACCTTAAAGCAGGTCTATCACGGCGGCTATGGTCTGAAAGAAGATAGCGGGAATATCTGTGCGTGGTATGCCGAGGACGGTATCCACCTTGCCAAAGGTTCCTCTGCCATTGACAGCCCCAGAGCGCAGATCGTTTCTTGGGAAACGGTTGCCGAGCGCATTGGAGAACTGCTTGAAAATGGTCGGTTCGCAACTAATGTGGAACTGGTAGAAGCATCCGGATATGAGCGTCAGAAGTTGGCAGAATCCCTGTGGCATCTTTATCACGATTTGAGTGAAGAAGCCCGTTCCAGCAACTATCTGGCAATTCTTCATCAGGAACCGTTTCGTGGTTTCCCTGACGAAACCGCAGACTTGGCTGAAAAGTTGGATGACCCTCGTTTCCACGCAACCTTGGTACAGCAGTATTCGGAATTTAGAAAAACCCTTGCGGAAAATCCCGATCTGCTTCGTTTTCACTATCACAAGCTGAATCTCATTCAGAAACAGCTGTATGAGTTGAATATGCCTTTGCGTGAGTATCAGACCGATATGATGCAGATGCCCCTTGTCCGCCAGTTCATTACGGATGATGAAGTCAATGCAGACTTGACCCGTGGAAGCGGCTTTTCCGGTGGTAAAGCCCGTATTTATAACTACTGGCAGGAGAATCATTCTGCCAAGGAAAAGATGGACTTCCTGAAGCATGAATACGGAACCGGTGGTCATTCCCATGCCTGCTCTGGTGCAACGCACAGCGGTCAGGATCACGATGCCAAGGGTGTTGCTTACACCAAGAGCGGTTGCGATAAATTGCAGATGTCCTGGGCGCAGGTGGTGCAGAGAATCGACGGTCTGATACGAAAGGGACGCTACCTCAGCCCGGAGGAAGAAGCGGAACGACAGGCTATCGAAGAAGCTAAAACTGATCCGTTGGAAGATGTTTATGACCGTTTCGCAGTGATTGATACCGAGGATGGCGAGTATGCGATCTGGGATAATCAGACCGATGACTACTATGTAGACCCGGAAGGCGTTACGGAATACTTCACGGACGAATGGCTTGCCAATGACTATTTGGAGGAAGTTCGTCAGTCCGTAGCTGCGATGGAGTCGGTTCAGCCAGAAGCGCCTGTGGCAGAGCCTGCCGAAGTTGTGGAAGCATCTGCTTCCGAGGAACCGAAATGGAATTATCAGGTCGGTGACACGGTATATCTGGACGATACAGCTTTCCGTGTGGAGCAGATCACGGACAGAGAAGTTCAGCTGCGTGACCCTACGCTTGCTTATCCCATCTTCCGTGCCGAGAATCGTGAGAATTTCGAGCGTATGCTCTCTCAGGACGAAAGAAACCATGCGGTAAGGGTTGATGCCCAAACCGAAGAAAAGCCCGTTACAGAGGATTTTCTGGGCAAAACCGAACCGAGGGACTACACCCCTGAGTATCAGCTGTTAGACCGTCTGCGTATGGACTGCGAATACTTCCTTGGTGCAGGACAGCACAGCGAAAAGCATCTGTGGGCAGGCAACCGCCATGCACAGATTGCCAAGATGCGTGAGCTGTATGAAATGATTCCCGACAAACCAGAATGGCTGACACCTGAGATGATTAACAGCTACGAGGAGCGCATGGCTCCCCGCTATCTGGTTGCCGCCTACCATCACTTTGAAAACGGCTTCGATGATAAACTGGACTACTACACTCTGGAAGAAGCGGAAAAAGCTGCCCAGGGCTATGTGGACGGAACCATGGAGGATGACGGATTCAAGTACGATGGTGCTGCCGTTTACGATCAGCAGGAGCATAAGTGCATCCGTATCTATGGGGACTACCCTGACGAAAAGGCACACGCACAGGTCAGAGCCAGTGCGGAACCCGAACAGCAGGAACCGGAACACTTCATCGATCATTTTTATGTTGCCGAGGACATTCAGAAGCGGGGTGCGCTGGACATCAAGGAATACAGTTCCTTTGATGATGCCCTGCGAGCCTACTATGCACTTCCTGACACGCAGAGAAAAGCCCTGGGTGCAATGAATACCAGAGATCTGCCGGGTAGTCTGGACTTCGTACAGTGCGTAGATGGAAAGGACACCATCATTCAGGATTATGCCCAGGTGGACGGATGGCAGAATGCCGAAGTCATGGACATTATCGCTCAGCTTGAGCAGTCCATCACCACCAGAGAAATCCCACCTGTTCCTGCGGTGAACTTCCACATCACGGATGACAACATCGGTGAAGGTGGACCGAAGCAGAAATTCGCAAGAAACATCGCAGCCATTGAAACTCTGTTCAAACTGGAAAGCGAGAACAGGAACGCCACTACCGAAGAACAGGAGATTTTGTCGAATTATGTCGGTTGGGGCGGTCTGGCAGATGCCTTTGACCCGGACAAGGGAAATTGGGCGAAGGAGTATCAGACACTGAAAAACCTGCTTTCCGAAGATGAATATGCTGCGGCAAGAGCTTCCACCCTGAACGCACATTACACCAGCCCTACGGTCATTCGCTCCATCTACGATGCGGTCGGACAGATGGGCTTTGAAACAGGAAATATTCTGGAGCCTGCTATGGGTATCGGCAACTTCTTTGGTATGCTCCCTCCTGAAATGCAGAGCAGCCGTTTGTATGGTGTGGAACTGGATTCCATCACCGGCAGAATTGCTCAGAAGCTCTATCCCAACGCAGAAATCAAAGTAGCCGGTTTTGAAACGACAGACCGCCGAGACTTTTACGATCTGGCTGTGGGTAATGTCCCTTTCGGCAACTACAAAGTGTCCGACAAGCCGTATGACAAGCTGGGATTCTCCATTCACAACTATTTCTTTGCCAAGGCTTTGGATCAGGTTCGTCCCGGTGGTGTGGTCGCTTTTGTGACAAGCCGTTACACCATGGATTCCAAGAACTCTGACGCAAGGCGATATATGGCGCAGAGGGCGGAACTGCTTGGTGCAATCCGTCTGCCAAACGATGCCTTTAAGAAAAACGCAGGCACGGAAGTCGTGTCCGACATCCTGTTCCTGCAAAAGCGTGACCATCCGATTGACATTGTACCGGAATGGGTAAACCTTGACCGCACCGAAGAAGGACACACCATGAACAGCTACTTTGTCGCTCATCCTGAAATGGTTCTGGGCGATACGGTGGAAGAAAGTACCGCCTACGGCATGGACATTACAGTGCGTCCCATTGAGGGCATGGAACTGTCCGAACTTCTGAAAGAAGCAGTTTCCCACATCCAAGGAACCTATCAGGCTGTGGAGCTTCCCGAAGCTGACAAGGGTAAGGAAATCGAAACCATTCCTGCAACCCCGGATGTAAAGAATTTCTCTTATACCGTGGTGGATGGCAATGTGTACTTCCGTGAAAACTCCCTGATGCGCCGTGTAGACCTGAATGAGAAAGCAAAAGACCGTGTGATGGGCATGGTGGAACTTCGTGGTATCGTCAACGAGCTGATCGAATATCAGCTTGAGGATTACCCGGATGAAATGATTACTCAGAAACAGGCAGAACTGAATGATGCCTACGATGCGTTTGCCGCAAAGAACGGGCTTATCAATAATCGAGCCAATGGTCAGGCATTTGCTGACGATTCCTCCTACTATCTCCTGTGTTCTCTGGAAAATGTGGATGAGGACGGCAATCTGAAAAGCAAGGCGGATATGTTCACCAAGCGAACCATCAAGCCGGAACGCAGAGTGACGAGCGTGGATACGCCGTCCGAAGCTCTGGCAATCTCTATCGGTGAGCGTGGCAAGGTGGATTTGCCGTTTATGGCACAGCTGCTTGGAACACCTGGAGAATACGATGCGATTCAGGCAGAGCTTCGAGGGGTGATCTTCAAAGACCCGATGGCTCCCGATGCTGTGGAAGTTGGATGGCAGACTGCCGATGATTACCTTTCCGGTGATGTAAGAAGCAAGCTGCGTGTCGCACAGATGGCGGCAGACAGGGATTCTTCCTTCCACATCAATGTGGAAGCCTTGCAGAAAGCACAGCCGAAGGACTTGGATGCGTCCGAGATTGATGTGCGTTTGGGTGCAACATGGATTGATGCCGATTATATTCAGCAGTTCATGGAGGAAACCTTTGAAACGCCGTATTACTTGCGCCGTTCCATTGAGGTCAAGTTCTCCGAGCTGACCGCAGAGTGGCGCATCAACGGTAAGAGTTCTCCCAACTACAACGATGTGGCGGCGTATGTCACCTACGGTACAGAGCGAGCCAACGCATATCGGATTCTGGAGGAAACGCTGAATCTGAAGGATATTCGTATCTATGATACGATTGAAGATGCAGATGGTAAGCAGAAGCGTGTCCTCAATAAAAAAGAAACTACCCTGGCACAGCAGAAACAGCAGGCAATCAAGGATGCGTTCCGAGATTGGATTTGGAGAGATCCGCACAGACGAGAAACCCTTTCCACCAAGTACAACGAACTTTTTAACTCCACCAGACCTCGTGAGTATGATGGCTCTCATATCCGTTTCGGCGGCATGAACCCGGATATTACCCTCCGTGAACACCAGAGAAATGCTATCGCTCATGTGCTATATGGTGGAAATACGCTGCTTGCACACGAAGTTGGTGCGGGCAAGACCTTCGAGATGGCTGCATCGGCTATGGAGAGTAAACGGCTTGGATTGAGCCAGAAATCCCTGTTCGTTGTGCCGAATCACTTGACCTTACAGTGGGCAAACGAGTTCCTGCACCTCTATCCGAGTGCCAAGCTCCTTGTTGCCACCAAGAAGGATTTTGAAATAGCAAACCGTAAGAAGTTCTGCGCTCGTATCGCAACGGGTGACTATGATGCAGTCATCATCGGTCACAGCCAGTTTGAAAAAATCCCGCTTTCTGCCGAACGACAGGAACGGCAGCTGCGGGAGCAGATTGATGAGATCGAGGGTGCGATTGCGGAGCTGAAATGGCAGCGTGGCGAAAACTTCACGATCAAGCAGATGGAGAAAACACGAAAATCATTGGAAGCCAGACTGGACAAGCTCCTTGCCGCTGACAAGAAAGATGATGTCATTACCTTTGAGCAGTTGGGTGTAGACCGGCTGTTTGTGGACGAAAGCCATGCGTTCAAGAATTTGTTCCTCTACACAAAAATGCGAAATGTGGCAGGTCTGTCCACCTCCGAAGCCCAGAAATCTTCGGATATGTTTATGAAGTGCCGCTATATGGATGAGCTGACCGGCGGGCGTGGTGTGATCTTTGCAACCGGTACTCCAGTAAGTAACTCGATGACCGAGCTTTATACGGTCATGCGCTATCTCCAGTACAGTACGCTCCAGCAAAAGAACCTGACCCATTTTGATTCCTGGGCATCGACCTTCGGAGAAACAACAACTGCGATTGAGCTTGCACCGGAGGGAACCGGCTATCGTGCCAGAACCCGATTTGCGAAGTTCTTCAACCTGCCTGAACTGATGAATATGTTCAAGGAGGTTGCCGACATCAAGACCTCTGACCAGTTGCATCTCCCTGTTCCCGAAGCAAAGTTTGAAACGGTTGTGGTTCAGCCCTCTGAGTACCAGAAGGATATGGTGGCTTCCCTTTCAGAGAGAGCAGCAGATGTTCATGCCGGTATTGTAGACCCGTCCGTCGATAATATGCTCAAGATTACCAGCGACGGACGAAAATTGGGACTGGATCAGCGGCTAATGAACACCCTGTTACCCGATGACCCTGACAGCAAGCTCAATGCCTGCGTGGGAAATATCCTGCGTATCTGGCAGGACGGTCAGGCTGACAAATTGACCCAGTTGGTGTTCTGCGACCTTAGCACACCGAAAAATGATGGAACCTTCAATGTCTATGATGATGTCAAAACCAAGCTGATTGCAAACGGTGTGCCTGCGGAAGAAGTTGCCTTTATCCATGATGCAGATACCGAGGCAAAGAAAAAAGACCTCTTTGCCAAGGTTCGTACCGGGCAGGTGCGAGTGCTTCTTGGCAGTACGCAAAAGATGGGTGCAGGAACCAACGTCCAGGACAAATTGGTGGCAGTTCACCACTTGGATGTGGGTTGGCGTCCGTCTGATATGACCCAGAGAAACGGTCGTATCATCCGTCAGGGCAACCGGAACAAAGAGGTTCAGGTGTATCAGTATGTGACCGAGGGAACCTTCGATGCCTACCTGTATCAGACCTTGGAAAACAAGCAGAAGTTTATTTCTCAGATTATGACCTCCAAATCACCGGTTCGCTCCTGTGACGATGTGGATGAGCAGGCGCTGTCCTATGCGGAGATCAAGGCGCTGTGTGCCGGCAATCCGCTTATCAAGGAAAAGATGGACTTGGACATTGATGTGGCAAGGCTGAAGGTGCTGAAAGCTGACCACCAGAGCCAGCAGTACCGTATGGAAGATAAGCTTCTGAAATACTTCCCGGCTGAGATTGAAAAGCAGACAGGCTATATTCATGGCTTTGAAGCTGATATTAAAACCGTGGAAGCACACCCGCAGATTGCCGATGGCTTTTGCGGCATGGAAATCATGGGCAAAGCCTACACCGAAAAGGCAGATGCCGGTGAAATCCTCCTTGCGGCTTGTAAGGACACGAAAAGTGCCGATCCGGTTCCTCTTGGCAGTTACCGTGGCTTTCAGATGGAGCTTTCGTTTGACAGTTTCCGGAACGAGTTCGATGTGACCCTGAAGGGCGCTGTGAGCCACAGAGTAGCCCTTGGAACGGACGCACGAGGAAATATCACCCGACTGGACAATGCCCTTGCAGGCATCCTTGAGCGCTTAGAACGAGCCAATGAGCAGTTGAATAATCTCTACAATCAGCAGGAAGCAGCCAAGGCGGAGGTTGGAAAACCGTTCCCGCAGGAAGCAGAGCTGACAGCCAAAAGTCAGCGACTGGCAGAACTGGATGCAGCCCTGAATATGGAGGACTCTGTGGAAAATCGTGACGAAAGAAGCGAGTCAGAGCGTCCTTCTGTGTTGGCTGATCTGAAATCCAAAGCGGAGCATATCCCGCCTGCAAAATACTCTGAAACCCGTGAGGAGGTGTTGTAATGGCAAAGCGAGATCAGGATGTTCATTTCCTTGCATCCAAGGAGGAGGTCGAGCGAATCCATGAGAAGATGGACGAGCTTGGCATCCGCAGCATGGGAGCCTATCTGCGGAAAATGGCTCTGGATGGTTACTGTATCAGACTGGATTTGCAGGATGTGAAAGCCCTGGTTTCGCTCCTGCGAATCTGCTCCAACAACCTGAACCAGTACGCAAAGCGAGCGAACGAAACAGGCAGCATCTATCGTGCTGACATTGAGGATTTGCAAAAACGGCTGGAGGAGATCTGGACGGACATGAGAGAAGTTCTTGTTCGCCTGTCCTCAATCCAGTAATCCGACAACTTGTTGGGAAGTCGCAGTTTCGGCTGCGGCTTTTACATAAGGGTTGACATCATTGCGTTATGGCAGATACCCTTGTACAATATAATTAAAAGAAAGGGGTTGAGCCTATGAAGCTGGTATTGAAGATATTGGCACTGCCGGTGCTGTTCGTTGTAAAAGTGATTTGCATTCTTGGAAATCTGCTTACAAATGTTGTGTCCTATGTAATTGGTTTATTGCTCTTGGTCATTGGCGGATCTGCGATTTACTGCATTGTAAAGGCTTTGTGGCAGTCCCTGCTTATTCTTGTGGTTCTTGGAATTGCGACAATAGCAGCGGTGTTCTTGCTCGTCTGGGCTGTTATGAAAGTCGAGAATATTGGAGAAAGTCTGGGAGCATTTATCAGGTCATAAGATAATATCAGAGAAAAGTCACCGACCGGTGGCTTTTTCTTTTTGGGAAGGAAGTGATGGGAATGGCAGCGACAAGATTGATTGCACTCCATGTGAATAAGGGAAAGACGGTCGCTCAATGTTTGGCAGACAGAACCGACTACTCACAAAATGCCGCAAAAACCAATGATGGCGAATTTATCAGTTCCTATGAGTGTGATCCAAAGACAGCAGATGAGGAATTTCTGCTTTCCAAACGGCAGTATCAGCATATTACCGGCAGACAGCAGAAGAACAATATCATCGCATACCAGATACGCCAGTCCTTTAAGCCGGGAGAAATCACCCCGGAAGAAGCGAACCAAGTCGGCTATGAAACAGCGATGCGATGGACAAAGGGAAAACACGCTTTCATCGTTGCGACCCACATCGACAAATCCCACATTCACAATCATATCATTTATAATTCGACCTCGCTGGATGCCACACGGAAATTCAAAAACTTCTTTCTTTCCGGTCTGGCGGTGCAAAGACTCAGTGATATGGTTTGCCTGGAACACGGGCTGTCCATTATTACACCGAAGCCGTATCGGGAGCGCCAGAAAAGAACTGTTTATCCCAAGAAGCGTACCCAGCGTGACGAATTATGTGATGCGATTGATGCGGTGCTGAAGCAGAAACCAAAGAGCTTTGATGGCTTTGTTCAGGCTCTGGCTGACATGGGATTTGAGTTCAAGGATGGAAAGCAGCCTGCGTTCAAGGGCGAGAATCAGAAGCGTTTCATTCGGCTGCGTTCCCTGGGCGAAGGATATAGCAAAGAGGAAATTCAAGCGGTTATCTCCGGCAAGAACCTGCACAAATCAAAAGGCGGCTCTGCCAAGGCTCCTGCCCCGAAGCAGTTCCAGATGCTGATTGATATTCAGGCAAAGATGGCCGAGGGCAAGACGGTCGGTTATGAAAAGTGGGCGAAGAAGTTCAACCGAAAAGAAGCTGCCCGAACGGTAATCCTACTGAAAGAAAAAGGCTTGGGCAACTACGACGATCTGACTGCTCATATTGAAAATCTGTCTGCCCGGTTCGATGCGCTTTCTGATTCTATCAAGGTCGCAGAGAAACGTATGGTTGAGGTTCAGGCGTTGCAGCAGCACATCAAAAATTATCGCAACACAAGGCAAATTTATATCGAGTACCGCAAGTCTGGATATAGCAAAAAATTCTTTGAAGAACACCGTCAGGAAATCACAATTCATAAAGCGGCGAAGCAAGCCTTTGATGAATTGCAGATTACAAAGCTCCCGTCCATGCAATCATTGTATGAGGAGTTTCATCAGCTGGCAGTCCAGAAAAAGCAGGACTACGCTGAGTACCGTCAGATCAGAAAAGAGAAAGAAGAACTGCTGATTGCCAAACGGACGGTTGAAACGATTTTGAATATCGACAGGCAGAAAGAGCAGGAAAAAGAGAAAGAGAAAGAGGAAAAGAAGAACTTCCGTTAAAGCAAAAAGCCACGGTCTGCACTCCCCAAAGGGTGCGGATCGTGGCTGCTTTTTTGCTTTTCGATTTCGGTGCTTTCAACCATGGGCAAATTTTTATTCTACTGTTCTTTGAGAAACGATTGAAAATCGTGTAGCCATCATCGGCAGATGATGTTCAAAGGGGATTGGGGATGCTTCCCCAACAAGCAAATTTGCGAAGATTGCACCGAAGGGAAAATCGAGAAAATGAGTGAACCTGTACAGGTTTACACTGCTTGCCAATTTGTGAGATTATGAATTTAGTATCGAGAATAGGGTACACCTAAATTTTGCAATGCTGCAACCCTATCATCGTTGCATGGATGAGTTGAGTATCTTTCGTTTTGATTCCTTTTACCAGGGTTTCTTTTCCCTCCAGTAATTCTTTTACATTTGTTTTGGTGAGTTTTTTCTTTCT
>ENA-OURN01000454-OURN01000454.1-human-gut-metagenome-genome-assembly--contig:-NODE-454-length-17088-cov-67.6221_pt1 | contig 17088 bp, 18 predicted proteins | sample MGYA00242099_ERZ508987 | MGnify/ENA primary metagenome ERZ508987 (study PRJEB26280, sample SAMEA2531405) | human gut metagenome | biome: human gut; feature: human-associated habitat; material: faeces... | reverse complement strand
TTCGAAATTCAATGCAATTCTTGCTGTAGTACAACAGTAAGACGATTACTCATGCCCATAGGGGGTGCTGAGTAGTTACCTCTTTGGAGAACAGCCGCCCTAAGGGGCGACCGCTCTTAATTACCAACTTAGCCCAGCGGATTCTCCGTTACATCCTCGTCATCCTCACCCTGTGCCGGGTCGCTGTCCTGCGTGTCGGGCGAGAGTTCTATCCATTCTAACTGGTCGCTGTCTACGAGGGCACGGGTATAGGTGCCGTTGGCAAGGCGGGTGCGTTCGGGGATGAACTCCACGCGGACGGCTTTCACCTGCTTTTCGAAGTCGAAATCTTTCAAATCTTCTACGCCAACGGTGTCGAGCGTATAGCGGAAGTAGCCCAATCCCTTGATGTGGACGCTCTTGCCTTGTGCCATGCGGGTGTGCATCACACCCGCAATGTCGCCCAAGACGGCCTGGACATCGGAGTTGCTCACTGTGGAAATCTTCGACAAATCCTTGGCGATGGTTTCCGTTTCTACAGGTTTGCCCTGCACGATGGCTTGGGGATAATAGACCCCTTGCTTTTTCTGATACGCTTTCTTCCAGAATGGCATAGTCGTAAAATTTAGAATGTCGTTAATAATTATGTTAGCTTTCTCTGCTTCACCTTGTGTTTCCTAAAGTGCCACTTCGATTCGGTCAAAGTTCCACCTTGTGATGATCGAAGTGACACTTCGGGAAAACTGGAGTAGCCTTATTCATATCCGTCCGCATAGACAGTTCCGTTGATTACCACGCCTTCCCACGGGCCTGAGCCATCTTGGTTAAGCAAGGACGGAGGATACGGTATTGCATGTGACCCTACACCTATCCGTTGCGCATACGCGGCAAACTCCGCATGCGCTGTACCACCGGCTGTCAGCTTGGACAAGAACGTCTCAAGATTATCCGTGGTAATGATTATCTGTCCTGCCCTGTAATCAGGCGTAGGATTGACCACACTTTCTGTATAAGAAAAACCGATGGCGGATGCATAACGCCCTGCTTTAGCCGTCACATCGGAGTTGGTGATGGTAATCTTGCCGATGGATGGCTGGGAAGTATTTCCATATCCCATGCCGATGCCCGACGAATAATCTCCGCCATTGGCCACTATCACAGCGTCCGCGATTGTGACATCTCCGCAATTTCCGCTGCCGGACGAGCCTATACCTGCGCCTCCAAAAGCGGAATTTCCACTACCTCCGGTGGCATGAATCGTAACATTGCCGATAGTGATATTACCGCCGACTGTACCGCCAAGGGGGGAACCAATGCCTGCGCCCCCGTTGCCTGCCGTAGCCGTCAGCATGTCCGCCGTGCTGCGTCCCTCGATGGTGAGAGTTGCTCCGCCGGATACGGCTATGCCCGTGTTATCAGCGGAGGACACACTGTTCTCACTCCGCACATGGATAGTGGGGCTACCACCTTGTATATCGATGGCATTGCCGTCCGATACGCTTATCTGTGCATCTTCCAGATAGATGTTGGGATTGCCGTTCGTCACCTTGATACCGTAGCTGCCTGTACCGGTAACATAGTAAGTACCATTATCGTTAATCTCATGAGTGTCGGTCAGCGTGGAGAGGTCGATAGTCTGCGTGCCTTCGCTGTTTGCCGTAATCGTGATGGTGTGCAGCGCCCCGGCCTGCGTGGTGACGGGGGAGGTCAGTTCACAGTCCATGAGATTAATATTGAAATACTTTATCTCTACATCGGGCCCCACACTGGCTTCCCAGCAGGCGCCTATGCCATCGTGATCCACCGGAAGCATCTGAATGATGCCAGTAATGATATTATCCTGTCCCGTTATTTTTCCCTCCTCGATGTAACAAGTCAAGGGAACATTTCGGATAAATATGTTTCCCACCTCGGCTGTGCCCTTGGCCACCACGCGCACCTTGGCCAGCTGGTGGGTGAACTTCAAGGTAACGGGCGATTGGTGGTTGCCCGTGCCGGTGCCGTGCAGCACGTAGGTCATCGTGTTATTCAGAAGTTGAAACCCAAGGTCCACACTGCTTCTATCGGCGGGATACCAGGCAGTGACATCGGCAGTCTGGGTGTTCTTCCAATAGACGGGCTTTTCGGGGGTGATGGAGGTGATGTTGCCGTCGGCATCCACATTTATCACATAGATGCCCGTTTCGTCACTGCCTGCGATGCGCACGCCAATGCGGTCACCGTTCTGAAATACGCTGCCGCTGCCGTCGGGCTTCTCGGTCACGCGCGTCCACGGCTCTTCGCTCGCCTCCGCTGTGATGCTGACGCTGCCTATCTGCAAGGGGTATTTGCCGTCGGGCAGGGTGTTGCCCTGCTCCGCCAGTTCGTCCTGCGTGCAGGCGGTGAACAGGATTGCCGCCATGAGGCATATTGTTGTAAATAATCTGTTTTTCTTCATATCTTCTGTCATTTATCAATTAGTCATGGGATAATACTTTCCGCCTATCATCGATAGATACTGGCGGCGTTGCCGCACTCCGTCAGGATGCTTGTAGCCCACGTGCATCCAACTGGGTATGCCGTTTTCGTCCTCACCCTCGGAAATCAGCTGGTCGAAGGCTTTGTCGGCAAGGAATGCGCGGCAGAAACGCTTGAACTCCCTCATCTTCCCGTTTGTCGGCACAAGGTCGAAGGCATAGCCGTGGCAGTGCGCCGAGGTGGACGAGCCACCCACCGCTGCGTTCAGTTTCGGTCCACGGTAGCCGGAGGAGATGCGGATGCCCACTTTGCCCAAGTCGTGCTGCCTGCAATACGCTTCCCACGCCTCACGCAGCGGGTCTATCAAGGTCTCTATACTCTCCACGATGTGTGCTTCGTGTACGGCACCGGGCGTGTTGTCGATGCCCCGTGCCTTTGCCATATCGGAGTGGATACATTCCTGTAAGGTAAAATATCTCATAATTTACTGCTTTTTATTCGTTTATACTGTCATCCTCCAATCATCACCGTAGGGCAGCCGAGTACGATCGAGCCGCCGTGTGCGGTGGTGTCGCCCATGCGGGCGGCGGGTTTGCCGCCTATCATCACCGTGGCAGAGCCTTTGACGATGCTGTCGGGCGGTCCGACGCATACGCACATATCTCCCACAACCGCCGCAGGCAGTTTGCCTATCAGCACATTCGGCACACCGGGGCCCACGATCGGCCCTCCCACATGGGGGATGGGCGGCAGTCCGGGCATCTGCATCGGACAGGTGTGCATGTCGGTCAGTCTTGCAGCGGGTGGCATAGGCTCCTCCTTTCTGTCTTATATGTTCTACTTCCGTTCATATATCGTTTTTCTTTTTTGTCAGTTAACCCTTCGGGTTTTCTTCCTCCTCACCTCAGAAATATTCAAACGAGTTTGATATTTCGTTCGGTTCGTCGTCAGTTTATCATGACCATCGCCCCTTTGACGGTGGTCTGTCCGGATGCCGAGAGTTCGGCGGTGGCGTTGCCCTTGACGGTCGCGCCCACCTTGCCCTGCACCGTGACGTTCATTCCTTCGAGCGCGGCATCCTGCTTGGCGGTGCCGGTGAGCTTCATCGTGGCGTCGAGGGCGATGTTGCCCTTCGCCGTCAGCGTGATGTCCTTTGCCGACGAGAGGGCGATGCCGTCCTTGTCCATCTTCACCTCGTTGCCGTTGGCATCGGACAGGGTAATGGATTTCCCGTCGTCGCTGAGTTCCACCTTGTTGTTTCCCGGGGTGGAGACCGTGATTATCTTCTTCTCCTCGTCGAACTCTATCCGCAGTTTCTCGCGGGTGACGAAGGCTTTCGTAGGATTCTCTGCCGTGTACTCATACGGCGGCTTGTGCCCTGCGCCGTACAGCCCGCCGAGGATGACCGGGTGCGTGGGATCGTTGTTCACGAAGCCTACAAGCACCTCGTCGCCCGGTTCGGGCAGCCAGAACGCTCCGGAGCCGCCCGTGGCGTAGAGCGTGGAGAGCCGCGCCCAGAGCAGTTTGCTGTCGCCCTCCAGCCAGGGCAGTTCCACCTGTATGCGGCATTCTTCGGCGGGGTCGCCGTCCAGCTTCTTCACCACCGCCGTATGCAGCCCCTCCATGCCGGGCAGCAGTCCCGCCGCAGGAGGACTCACCACATCCGGCTCGTCGGTGATGCTTGCCGGGTCTATCCCGATGCCTGCCTCGGTAATCCATTCGTTCTTCTCGATGATGTGGGTCACGGAGCCGATGAAAGCGTTGCCGTTGAACCGGCTGCCCAGTCCTTTCAGCTCAATGATACAGCCGGGTACGGCCTCCGCCGCGCCGTAGAAGCTGACCTTGCCCCGGTAACGCGCCAGTCCCGCTTTCAGGGCCAGGCTGTCCGCCCATGCCTTCAGCACCGCGCTGTCGGTCGGCGCATCGGTCTGGAGCAGCATGTTGCCGTCGGCGGAGAGGTCGCCTGCCTTCAGGTCGCCCTGGCTGTTCAGGGAGGGTGCCGATGCGGTCGCCTTGACCTGCTTCTGTTCCGCCGGACTCCACGACACGGCATCGTAGCCGGAGAACTGGTCGCCCGCCGTCAGGCCGCAGTCGAAGGCAATCAGGTCATTGCCCCAGGTGACGTCAGCACAGCCGACGCGCCCGGTTCGGGCTTGAATATCTTTATCTTGCTTCCCGTGGTCAGGATGAACAAGCCACAGGCGTCGGCACGGGAAAGAGCGAAGTCCCAGTCCGTGCTGTAATACTGCACCATCTCCGGGTGCTGGTAATCCGTGCCATCCACCGACACACTGCCGTAGGCGGACAGCACCTCGCTGATCATCTCGCTGTCCTTCTTCTTCTCGAAGATGCGGTTGTGCCGTCCCTGCGTGGCGGGCCAGGCGTTGTCGCGGCACTCCACCACCATCATGGAGCGGTGCCCCTTGCCGATGCGGATGCCCGTCTGCAGGATGATGCCCTCGAACAGGGTCTTCTGGTCGTTCAGGTCGCCCGCGTCGATGCGGATGGCATTGCCGGGCTTGAAATTGTCCGAATCGCTCTCATCGAAGGTCTGCGCGTCCATGTCCCCGGCATTGAAGCAGATGGTGGCCTTGCCGATGCGGTTCAGTTCGAGGCGTATGCGGGCCGAGACGAGCTCGTAGGAGCCATCGAGCCGGGCGCCGCCTGCATAGACTGTCCAGGCGAGGATGCGGTCGGAGTATTTCGATGGTGAATCGGCCATATCGTTGTTTCTTTTTCCTTGTTCCTAATTCTTTTTAAGCGGAGGGAACAGCAGCTGTGTCCCTGCCGGTATGTTCCTGAAACTGTCCAGTTCGTTGAACCTCGCCACCTCGCGCACAAGCAGGGAATCGCCGTACAGCCTGTGGCAGAGGTAAGGGAGGGTCTCGCCTTCCTTGACGGTGACGAGCCGCGACATATCGGGCGACTGCTTGGAGAACTTCTTGCGCTCCTCCTTGCCGGTCATGAACCTCTTGAACACGAGGGAGACTGTCGCCCTCAGAGGGACTCCGCCTGAGGAGAACAGCTGATATTTCGTATCCATCTTCTCCAGCCTTCCCTTGAAAAGCAGCTCTCCGTATGTCACGACCACATAAGAGGGACTGTGGCCGTCGCTGTTATAGACATAAAGCAGGTCAGCAAGGTCATTGACCTTGTCATACACGCTGTCACCCGGCAGTGTCCCCTCCACGACGCCGGTACAGTCTATGGTGAATTTCAGCGAGAGCGTGGCAGGGCCGTATTTCTCAAACCTTATATCGCCTCCGGTGCTCCCGAGCTGTCTGTCATCCCGATAATGGATGCTGTTCCCGAAACTTATCTGCTCCGGCTCCATCGGCAGTTCCAGGGCAGAGCCGTGCTGCTGACTGAAATCCTTGTCCGTGTATGCGCTGATCTTTATTGTCTGCATATCTACTCTTGTTTACCGTTCTTTCGACTTTCTCTGAGGGACTGCCGGCCTGTCCATCAAAGACAATTCCTCCAATATTTCCTTCTTCATCCTTTCATAGACCCTGTCAGAAACATCTTCCGGAAGAACCACCTTCTTCTCGACAGTCGTGCTCACGTTTATTTCCTTTATTACCAATGGCATTATAATATCCTTATCAGTTTCGTATATCTGAGTGTCAGCGTCTCCGTCGCTATTTCGCTTTTGGATGCGTCAAGACCCGCCGCGCTCCACTTTATGGGGATAGCCCGCAAGCAGTGCCATCTCGCCACGATGATGCCTTCCTCATCAAGCAGGGAAATGGCGACATTGCACGGCTCGATCCATCCGATTTCGGTGAAATTGAAGCAGCACTGCACCCATATCGTTATCAGGTCGCTCAATGGTTCCAGTGCGCGTTTAAGCACTATATCACCCACCTTTACGCCTTTCGGATAGCCCGGAGCCTCCCCGGACCTGGCCGCATTGCTTTCAAGCACAAGCTCCTGACCCAGGCCGTCCACCTCCGCAAAGGAAGCGGAGGCCCTGGCCAGCATCCACTGGAACTCTACCGAGAAATGGAAGAGTACAGGCGGTTTCCAAGTATTCGAGTCAGGAGCCATGCTTGAACAGTCAATGATTTATACTATGCCGGCGTTACACCCTCGTGGGCCAATACGATGGTCTCCATCGACACGTTGTTGCCGTCGGCCTTGAAGCCCTCCACGGTGTATTTCTTCGGCCATGCGTTGGTCAGTTTCCAGCTCTGTACGGGGCTGCCGCTCTCGTCCAGGAGGGCCACCGTCACGCTGGCACGCTTGATGGTGTTCATCTTCACCGTGTTGATCCAGTCCCACAGCTTCTTGTCGTCCTTGAACATCGCCTTCTTGAGGGTCACGTCCCCGCTCTTCTTCAGGCCCGGCATCTTCACCTTGGTGAAGCCCGGCATGTCGCCTGAGCGGTACTCTATCACATCGAACTCCATGTCGAGTCCGGACACCTCCTTGCAGGAAATCTTTCCTACGTCGGAGATTTCTACGCTGAAATGAAATTCCGGCACGGGCCACGTTGCGGCGCTCTGTGCTGATCCGTCTTCTGCCATAATTCTTTATGTTTTTAATGTGTTATTAATCCTGTTATTTCTGTCAGCCCCCATCAGCTCTTCTGCATCTGCTGCTGGAAGGTGATCTCGATGAACTCTGCCGGACGGGTGATGGCCACCAGTACGGAGACGCGCATGATGCCGTCCAGAATGTCTTCCGCCGTCATCGTGTCGCCCAGTCCCACATGAATCTCGTAGGCATCCTCCGCCGTGGCTCCGGCAAGTCCGCCGCGTTTCCACACGCTGCGCAGGAAGTTGTCTATCATCGAACGTACATTCATCCATGTGGCGGCCACGTTAGGCTCGAACACATACGCCTTGGCAGCGTTCTTCACCGATTCTTCGAGGAACATCATCGTGCGGCGCACATTGACATATCTCCAGTCCTGCGAGTTGCCGTCCAGCGTGCGTGCTCCCCATACCTTGATGCCCTCTCCGGGGAAGGTGCGGATGGCGTTCACCGCCTTGCCGTTCATCGGCATGTTCAGGTCTTCCTGCTGGGCGTTGTCGATGGTTACCTGCGGGCTGTTCACATAGTTCACGCTCACGTTGGCAGGTGCTTTCCATACCCCGCGCGTGTTGTCCACCATCGTGTAGAGACCGGCCATCGCAGCCGAAGGCGGGAGCAGGTTCAGCTTGTCCTTCACCTTGTTCACGATATACTGGTAGCCGGGGAAGTTCTGCAGCAGGGCGTTGTGCAGGTTGGTCTTAAGGGCAGCCACTTCATCGTCAGTCAAAGCATTCTCTTTTGACTTGTCGGTCTGCGTGTCCTTTTCCTTCTTTTCAGCGTCCGCTTCTTCGGAAGATTCCGTCTGTTTCCCCGAATCAGCACTGCCGGCAATGGCCTCGAAAGTCTGCTTGAAATACTCCGGGAACTTGGATTTTGCATCAAAGAACGGGGTCATGTCAGGGGCTTCTTTTGTAAAGTCCCAGGTCAGTACCGACCCGTCGATGTCCTTGTCAGAAAGCACGGAGGTGTTCAGCCACGGGTAGTAGGCCGCGCCGTATGAGAGGAAGTTCGCCCCGACATTGGTACGGAAAGTCTTGATCTGGGCATCCATCGTTTCGTTTTTCGCTTTCGGCTGCACATCAAGGATGGCGAAGCGGTTCATCATCTTGCCGCAGTGCGCCAGCACCTGGGTCTGTATGTCCTTGCAGTCCGCTGTAGAGGCTGCTTCAGGCACGACCACCATCGTGATTTCCTGCTCCTTCTCCATTTCTTCAAGGGCATTTTTCACTTTGTCCTTGTCCACGGGTGCCTTCTCATTGTATGTACCCACTGAGACGATGTAGCAGGTGCCGCCGCCGTTGGCGAAGAACATCACCATGTGATAGTAGAGCGAGAACGGGCCGCTCTTGTCCACCACTTTCAGCACTTTGCCTTTGCCATCCGCACCTTTGAAAGCCGATTCGATACTGTAGAATGTATCGGTTGAGTTTGTGTCCGGACTGTCGGTCACCGACAGTTCAAACTCAGGTGCAGGAGCCCCGCCGAAATACTGCTGGTACTCCGTCATGGATGTGATCTTCCACGGCTTGCCGGCCAGGGAGTCGGGGCCGTTCTGTGCCTTCTCGGTAATACCGATGAATGCCGGAATCGCGGTAGCCGCTTCGACTACCGAATTGGGAAAGGCGCTCTTCTCGACGATGTACACGCCCGGTGTCTTCATTTGTGCCATACGCTTACTGGTTTTAATTGTTAGACATATTATTAATTCTTTCGGTTATGTTCTTTCTTTATTCCTGTCCCTCACAATCTGCATACCTGCCTGAGCAATCCGGGGGCAGCATCAAGGTACGCGCCTGCTTGCGGCAGAGGAAGGCTTTTCAGCAGTACACGCCTGCGGGAAGTGTTGCCGCCGGCGGTCAGCTTCAGCCGGTAGGCGTACCGCTCGTGCATCGGGATAGTCTCTGAGGATACCGTCCGCAGCATCCGCCTGCCGTATTCCGTCACCGGCTCGGGCGGAGGGAAGGTCAGTTTTCCTCCATATTCCTCTATCAGCAGGTCTTCCGTGCCGTACATGCCGTCCGTGTGCGTCTCCAGCAGGTATTCCCACCTGTGTTCCGGAGCGTGGAACACGAGCGTACAGCTCTCGGGAGTACCGTCCTGCGCCGCACGGAACAGTCCATCCGTCAGGCGGATGCGTACCGTGCAGAAGCCCTCGCCGATTCCCCGTTTCGGGGCAGTCTCCCGGATAGACTGTGCGGCTTCTACCGTACCGGATACCACAGGGAGTTCCAGACCGTAGGCTGATGTCGGACGAAAACCGTCCCACCGTGTGTAGAGCACGAAAGCAGGATCGGTGATGTCCATTTCCAGCAGCAATGTGTCAGAAGAGGTATCTACCCCCGCTCCGTCGCTGTCGTACAACACGGTCCACGCATTGGGTCCACTTTGCCGGAACAACAGCCCGCGCCGTCTCCATAAGTCCGCACCCCGTGGAGAAATCCGGCACCGGAGGGCACGGCATGTCCCGTTGTCGAAATATCCGTGTTCTACGGTCAGGCTGTATAGTGTCCGGTAGTTGCTCATTGTCTGTTGTCCTCCTGTTCCTTACTATTACTGTTATACGCTCACTTCGTTTCCCTGCGCCGCCGTGCTGCCCGATACGAGCGTGCCCGAGTCGATGACCAGCCCGCGTACCTTGCAGATGACCGAAGGATGATACTGCCCGCCCATCGTCGTCCAGATGTTGTGCAGGTCCATCGTGGACATCGGAACCAACTCCACCGTGTAGCGGTGTCCTTCCGTTTCGAACCTCGGCATGGACTGGATGAACTCCAGCGTATCCGACAGCACCGAGAGGGACTCGGCATACCGCTTGCTTTCGTACACCGCCGCAAGCATGATGTGCATGTTCAGCAGCAACGGGGCCAGTGTCCCGGCGTAGTTTCCCGATGTGGACCGCATGTACACGCTGTCGCCCGTGGCCTCCTTTTCAAGGTTCACCAGGGAGACAACCAGTTTGTTCGGGGTCTCCTCCGCAGCCGTACCTATCAGTCCCACCGTGGCCACTCCTTCGGGCTTCCTGTGGGTGCGGCCGAGGTATTCGTCCAGCCGTCCGGCGTAATATGTCAGTATCTTGCGTATCATTCAAATCCGTTTAACTCTGTTCCTTATAATAAGCCTCCACCCGTGCCCGGATGTTCTCGCGCAGGCATTCCTCGTAGAGCCACGGCTCGGCGCTGTGGAAGTCGCCCACATTGAGGAAGCCCAGGATGGGCTGGTATTCCGAACCACTGTAACCTTTCACGACCAACACATGGTGCTCGGGCGAGACGCTGACGGTGATGGTGTCGTGCAGCGTGGCGGGCGTGGCATCGGTGCGCCAGTTCACGGGGTTGATGCACATCGCACAGGGGGCCGCCACCACGGGCTGGATGTAGCGCACGTCGGACACGGAGTTGTAGCAGATGGTCACGCCCGTGTCCGTGGCTCCCCGCGCCGGACGGATGTTCTCCGTGGCGAGCGTGTCGGCGGGTGTCACCTTATAGCCCAGCACATAGGCCGCCACCAGACGGCGCATCACATCGGCGGGCATCGTCTTCAGCAGCTCCACCACCGCCTTGCCGCCCTGACTGAAGCCCGCCAGCACAAAGGGTCGGTCGGGGTCGGGGCGCCCGCGGAGGAAGGTGTCGAAGGCCGCCTGCACGTCGCTGAAGGCGGTGCGGAAGCGGTTGTTGATGGTATCTTCGTTCAGCGTTGCCCATCCCTCTATGGTGATGTGGCGGTAGTAGGGCGAATAGAAGTCGCCTGCCTCGCCCATGTAAGCGGCGAGGCGGGAAATCTCCTTGTCCATGTTGGCACGGTGCGTGGCGTTATGCACGTCGGCATAGTGGCAGACGCGCCCGTCCTCCGTAGTCCAGTCGGTCTCCCAGGTGGAGACGAGGTAGAATATGTCCGCACCCTTGTCCACCGTGCTGTTCTGGCGGATGTACCACATCGTGGCGTCGGCATAGTCGGGCGCATCGGGGATGTAGGTGGCGGCATCCGTGCCGGCACCCCTGTCATTGCTGCCGCACGAGGCGAGCAGGAGGAAGAGGAATACTCCGATGCAATATGTCAGTCTTTTGCGTATCATTTTCTTTCTTCATTAAATGGGCAGTTCTACCGAGCCACTGCCATCCGCGCCGTCGCCCCATGTCATGCTACCGGTATCGACCGATACCTGAAGGCCGTAGAGGGTGATGGTAACATTGTAGGTGTACTTATAGCCGGCTTTCCATTCGGTGTCTTTCTGTAGCATGTAGTAGAACGGGCCGTAGCTGGCGTCGTCCTTCGTGGCGTTGAAAGTCAGCAGCCAAGCTCCGCTCCTGATGGTTTGCGGGATGACAAGAGCTTCGTAGGTAGCGACGCAGCCGCTTGCCGTAGTCCCGGACAGGTGGGGCGTGATGCTGCCTTCCGTGGTGCCGGGTGTCCATGTGCCGTATCCGGTACCGACCGTCGGGAGTGTGAAGGTGCCGTCCATCAAGATGTTTTCATCCTCACCGATGCCCAGGCTGATGTCACTCGCCGTGGCACCGATAGCGTCGGGCAGACCTTCCCGGCTGACGTTCACCACCACTTTGGCAGTCTGGTGGCGGAAGGTAAGGTGGGCGGTACTGCCATAATTTACGTTCGTCAGTTCGCTTGCCAGCAGGTCGCCCGACTGATAGTCCGCATCGCTGCTTTGGTCGTTCTTCACGCTCCATGTCGTGCTTCCCACGGCTGTGGCGGGGCAGATGCCCTGCACGGTGATGGGGTCTTTGCTCTGCCAATAGTAGTTGCCGGTAAAATAGCCGGAGGCGTCTGCCGTGTAATTGTACCAGTCCCCACCGTTCACTTGCAGGGCCATGGTCTCGTCATCGCTCCATGTGTTATCCACCGTGGCGCGAGTGTCGGCGCCGCCCTCTATGGAGGCGGTCAGTGCCAGCGGCTGCGTGCCGTCGGGCAGCATTCCGGATTCATCCTGCGTGCAGGCTGAAAGACCGAGCACAGAGGCAAGCGTAGTGTATAATAAAAAATGTCGTTTCATCTTATATAGGTTTTATCTGTTCTTTACAAGGGTCGGCGGCGTGTCCGCGTCGGTGGTTTCCCATATATATTCGCTGTCCGCGCCGAGGGCGGTGTTCATCGCTTCGGTGGCGGTCTGCCAGGTGTGGGTGGTGCCGTCTATCTTGTAGGCTCCGGAGAAAGGATCTGTTTCGTTGCAACGACCGACGCTTTCGCCATCGAAGCCGTACCAATAGCAACTTCCTGCAACACCGGCAAATTGCAGGTAACCGGTAATGCCACCCGTATTATAAACAGCCGATGATAGTTCTCCTACGGAATAGCATCCAGTCATGTCAGCGAAGAACCGACAATATCCTGCAATGCCGCCAACCGTATTACCACCGGTAACTGAACCCGAAAACGAGCAACCTTTGATAACTGTTTTCGTTAAAAATTCGCCACCCAATACTCCGCCTACATAATCTGAGTTCCCTCCTTGAATGGAAGCCGAGGAATGGCAATATTGTATAACTCCGGATTCCATCCGCCCGACGACGCCTCCAACAAACCCCATTTTATTGTTTGTAACGGAGATATTCCCGGAAACCCTACAGTTCGAGATGATTCCTTGATTAGATCCGGCCAAAGCTCCTATGGAAACGTCATCAGCATCAACATCCAGGCGCACATCCTCAAGGGTCAGATCCTGTATGGTTGCATTTGTACCCACACGGCCAAACATTCCACAATCATCACCGAAAGACAGATTCTCCTTTGTAATTGCCATATTTCTAATCGTATGCCCATTACCATCGAAAGTGCCTGTGTAAACATTGTTTCTGTCGCCTATCGATTCCCATTCAGTACCCGAAAGGTCTATGTCATGGGTCAAGGTACAATTCAACGACGGGTTACCCTGCGCCGCTTCCGCCCATGCCATCAGGCCGTCGTCGGTATAGACGGTATAGGTGTTACCATCTTCGGAAACCGTGTATCCGTCACCCAGGTCTGTCGCATTACCGCTCTCGCTGCCACCGTCGGTCCAGCCGCCGATGGTGCAGCCTGCCAGTTCCAGCCCCTTGGCGGTGACACTGACGGTGTAGGTATAGCGGCAGCCAGCCTCTAATACCACATCGCTCTGCGGACGGAAATAGTAAGTACCTCCACCTAAATCTACCTGTATGAACGGGGTATTCACCTTCACGGTCTGCGGTGCGGTGAGGGCTTCGTAGGTGTCGCTGCCCGCCGCGTAGGTGCGGATAGTGGCGGGATTGCCGTTATCCGTGCCCAGGCCGGTCACGGAAACATTGGCTCCCGTCACGCTCGGGATGCCGTCTCCCGGCTTTAGAAGAACCGTTATACGCGCCGTGCGGTGGCTGAACTCAAGCATCGGGTGGTCGAACTGCACTGCCTGGGCTTCGGCGGAGATGAAGTCGCTGCCCTCGAAGCCTTCCTTCGTGCTTTGGTCTTCCTTTACTACCACATCGGGCATCGTGGTGCCGTATGGCCACCATGCCGAAACGGTGATGTCCTCACGGCTTGTCCACCAGAAGGGGTCGGTGTCGCTGCTCAGGATGGCTGTCTTGTAGCCGTCGGCATCAGATGCCGTCACATCGTATTCCTTCACCGTGCCGCCCACGCTGAGGGCTACGGTCTGTACGCCCTGCCAGTCGCCGTCCACGGTGGCGCGGGTGGAGGCAGGGGTTGCCACGGCTTGCAGGCCGGTGGCGCGGATTACCAATGGATACTTGCCTTCGGGCAACGTGCCGCCGCCGAGGTCGTCCCGCGTGCAGGCAGTCGCCGCAAAAAGCAGGACGGTTGCCGCGGACAGTATATGCAATGGAAGTCTATTGCCCATATTCTTAGTCTTTTAGGAATGATATACTTAAAGGTCTGCGTTCACGTTGCCGCCATTCACCGGGTTCCAGTCGCTGATAGTGGCAGAGCTGATGCTCAGGTCCTTGTTGCGGACGGTGACGGTGTAGGTGTAGTTGTTGCCTGCCTTCAGTGCGCCGTCGGGAACGGTGAGCGTGGCGGTGTAGGGCTGGCTGTTGTAGTTCACGCTCAGTTCGATACTTGTCGTTGACTGCGGGAAGAGGATGACCGATGAGGTGAGTGCGCCGTCCAGTTCCATTGTAAGGTCGGCTGTCTGTGCGTTCTCATCTGTTTTTGCCGTGCCGGTAGTAGTTTCGAAGCTGCCCGCCAACACCAGTCCGGAGAGTGTGTAGCTGGTGGGTTTGATGGTATTGAAGTCCACGCCGCTTCCTGCCTTGAAGGTGAGCGTAATCTGACTCATGCAGTGGTGGAAGGAGCAGTCCGTGCCTCCCGCAGCCGTGTCGTCGGTAAAGTTCACTTCAGGATTGTGCGTACTGGCAGTGGCACCGGTGGCATAGAGGAAGTCGATGGCGGGCTGGTTCTGCTGCGCCGTGGCATCAGTGGTAGCGGTCAGCGTTCCGCCGTCCGCATCGTAGGGATAGTAGGCGGAGAAGGTGGTCGGGTCGTCATCTTGGAAGAAGATAATGGTTCCTGCCGGTGTGAACTTCCCGTTTTCCCACCGGTAGAGCACGTTGGCGTAGCCGAAGCGGCTTTCGGAGATGCCTATCTCGTCACGTTCCGCCCAGGCGGTACCGCTGGCGCGGGTGGCTACGGCGTCGGAAATTTCGGCGTTAATCACTGCGGCCACGGGGCCGTCGTTCAGGTTCTCGTTGTCGTTGGTGCAGGCAGCAAGCGCGAGTGCCAGTGCCGCAAAGGTGAATAATCTTGTCTTCATCGTTTCTGTATTTCTAATGATTCTTTTTACTTTTACATTTCGGCATCCACTCCGCCGCCGTCCACTGTTTCCCAGTCTGTGATTTCACCGGTGAAGCCCGCCTCGCCTGGGGTCTCGGCTATTGTGCCGCCGAGGGTCAAAGGCGCGGTCTTGCCGTCGTTGAAGCCGTCAAGGGCTGTCGTGAGGTCGCTCTCAAGGGCGGTAGGCTGTGGGTTGCCGTCCGTGTAGGTCAACGTGGCGGTGAGCCTTTGGAGGTTGCCCGCGATGCCGAGCAGCCGCACGGTGGCCGTCCACTTGCCCGCATCGTCACCATCCGTTATCTTCGTGAAGTGCAGCTCCACCTCCGAAGGCGTGCCGTAGGTACCCGTGGCGAAGTCAAGTGTCCCTGCCGCTCCGCTCAGCGTGCCCACGATGCTCTCGATACGCTCTGCCGCGTCGCCCGTCGGCTCGATCATGAGGGTCAGCTGCCGCACCTGCTGCCGCATGACGGCGGTCAGCGAGTAGTCGGTGTCGGCTTCTATCGCCACCTCCTGCACGGAGGTGAACAGCCAGCCGGGAGTGTTGCTGATGTATGCCCCGTTGCCTGCTTCTTGAACTACTGCGGCGGTGGTGCCGCTTACCATAATGTCGTCGGCAGGGTTATACACCGCAAGGGTATAACTGCCCGGATTGAAAAGATAGTCCGGCGAGTGGGTCGCACCGGTCTCCGTGCCGGTATAGCCGCCCATCGTCACTGTCCACTCCGCAGGGATGTCCACGCCCTCGCCGCGGTCGCTCCAGTCGACGGTGACGGTGACCTTCCCTGTGTCGGGATGCGGCGTGTCGTGCAGCTCGTCCTTCACGCATCCGCCCAGAGAGAACAGCAGGGCCGTCGCCAGAATCGTTGTCGTATATTTCCTTTTTCTTGTATTCATATCCGCAGGATGTTTTTCAGTTTACCGTACCGGCTTGTCCCCGAAGCGGTGCGGCTGCCTGGCGGAGCGTACCGCAGGCGTATCTTCCTTGCCCGCCTCGCCCGGAATGAGGTAGGCGTGCTTCAGGGTGTACTGGATGCGCTCCACCTGGTCGGGCGTGATGCCGGCCATGAAGCCATACTCGTAATCCATGATGTTGTCGGAGAAGAAGATTTCTCCTGTCGCGGCATCCGTGCGCGTATATTCGATGTTGCCCTGCGTGGCCTCCAGATAAGCGTCCCGGTCGTACCAAGGCGTATCTTCGCAGTAGTCGTCTCCCTCGATATAGACATGTTCCAATCCAAGGAAATGTCCTGCCTCATGGGCGAACGACTTCACATCGTTGGCCATCGTCATCGCCCGGGTATTCAGGAATATGCCTGAGACAACACCGGGCTGGTACGGCGTTTCGCATCCCTCCATCATCTCGTCTTCATCGAAGTAGGGGAAAAACGAGAACCCGGCGAATATGCTGTACTCGTCCTCGTACACATTATTAATCGGGCTGACCCACACATTGAGCGCATGCTCATTGTCCCATATATACCGGTCGTCAAGCTCGACGTTCTCGTAATCTATCTCCACGGCCTCCTTCTCGTGGACGATGCCGGGAGTTTCAAGCGGCGTACCGTCGGGCGCGGTGGTGGCGGCCACAAAGCGCACGCCGGTCTCTGTCTGCCCGGGGAGGTTGAAATAGTTGCTATATACATAATTGGCATAGTCCAGCTGTTCCCTCACCATCCAGTCCTTGACCGGATAGTTGCCTTCGGCATCCGGAAAGAGGTGGAAGATGACGGGTATCTCGTAGGCGTCGGGGGTCTCCGCCACCGGTGCTGTGAGGCTGGAGCGGATTTCAACCGTGTTGGAATAGTACTCCGCCTTGTTTGTCTGCACATAGCCCCGCACGTAATACGTCGTGCCGGGCAGCGGATGGAGGAGGTACAGGCACCGCCAATACAGCGGCTCCTTCTCCCAGTCCCAGTTCAGGAACGGCTCGTAATCCGAATAGTCATTAATGAAAACGCAGTCGCTCAAGTCCGGTTCCGGGTTCTCGGTTGAATAGACACTACCCTCGTAGATGATTTTCTCGTCGGCAGGCAAATCCTCCATGACCAGCACCGCCATGTATGCGGGAGGATAGTTGTCAGGGGCTCCCAAATCCATCGGCACGATGTTTCCCTCGCCGATGTGCAGCTTGAAGGTAGAGGTCGGTTCGGGAACCGTGTTGTCGTCGTCGCACGCCGCCATGCCGAAGGCAAGGAGGAGGACTGCAAAAAGTTTATACCCGTGCAGCAGGATGCTACACTTGTCCAAATAATCGCCTGTTTTCTTTCTGAACATATTCATGATTTTCTAATTCTAATTTCCGCAACACTATAATTTAATATTTTTTATAAGCACCTGAGCAACAAAAAGTTGCTCAGG
>ENA-OURN01000448-OURN01000448.1-human-gut-metagenome-genome-assembly--contig:-NODE-448-length-17290-cov-2.80006_pt1 | contig 17290 bp, 14 predicted proteins | sample MGYA00242099_ERZ508987 | MGnify/ENA primary metagenome ERZ508987 (study PRJEB26280, sample SAMEA2531405) | human gut metagenome | biome: human gut; feature: human-associated habitat; material: faeces... | reverse complement strand
CCGCCTATGATATGGCGGGTGTCGGATTCGGTCGCGAATACATTCTTCCGAAGCCGCTCGACCCTCGTCTGCTCACCACCGTCGCTCCTGCTGTGGCAAGGGCGGCGATATCCTCTGGCGTGGCGCGCAAGGAGATAACCGACTGGGAGCAGTATAATGAAAAGCTCAACCGCCTTATGGGTTACGACAGCAAACTCATGCGCCGTTTCTCGGAGCTGGCGAAGGCAAATCCACGCCGCGTGGTGTTTGGCGAAGGCAACACCGACAATATGCTTCTTGCCGCTGTCGAGGCATGCCGGGAGGGTGTGTGCGTCCCTGTGTTGCTCGGCAACGAGGAGATGATAGAAAAGCGTGCCGGCAGACTCGGCGTGAGCCTTGACGGCATCGAGATTGTAAATATCCGCCATGACCGCGAGTCGGAACGCCGTTCGCGCTATGCGACGATGCTCGCTGAGAAGCGCGGTCGCGACGGCTATACGCGCCGCGAGGCTTTGGAGAAAATGTTTGACCGCAATTATTTCGGTATGATGATGGTTGAGGCAGGCGATGCCGATGCCTTTGTGGCGGGAACATATTCCAACAACTCGGAGGTGACGTCGATTGCCCGCGACGTGATTGGCATACGTCCGGACTACAGCCATTTTGCAACGATGCATATAATGAACACCAAGCGGGGTGTGTATTACCTTGCCGACACGATGATCAACGAGACGGAGGATTGCGACACGCTTGTCGACATTGCAAGACTGGCGCGCCATGCTGTGGAATATTTCGCGCAGAAACCTGTGATGGCGATGATTTCCTATAGCAATTTCGGCTCAAACCGTGCGCAGTCGCCTCGGGCGGTGCATGAGGCGGTGGAGGTGTTGCAACAGCGTTATCCCGACCTTTGCATCGACGGCGAGATGCAGGTTAACTATGCGCTCAACCGCCAGATCCGCGACAGGAACTATCCGTTCAGCCGCCTTTACGGAAAAGACGTCAACACGCTGATATTTCCTAATCTCAATGCTTCCTCGGCGGCTTACCGCATGATGCTTGAGATGGGTCTTTGCGAGGTGATCGGACCGATTCAGATTGGTTTGAACAAGCCGGTGCATTTCATCTCGGTGGAGGCTAAGGTGCGCGACATCGTAAACCTTGCGATTATTGCCACGATGGATGCCGCCGTCAGCGGAAAGGCTCCGCTTGCCGACAAGTAGACGGCATATAGATGCTGAAAAAACAGTCACGGCAACCTTTGCGTAATTGCATCGGTTGCCGTGACTTGTTATGTCGGCGTGAGCGTTATTCGGCTTCGTAGTTTGGAGTGTGCCATAGCAGGAATTTGCCGTTGGCTGATGTGATGAGCATCGCGGCGAGCTCGGGATGGCGGGCGAGGAGCTGTTTCGACTTCTCAAATCCAAGCACCATCAGCGTTGTGGCATAAGCGTCGGCTGTCATGCAGTCGGGGGCTATGACGGTTGCGCTTAGAATGTCGGACTTTGCCGGACGTCCGTTATCGGGCGATATGATGTGGGCATACCGGTTGCCGAGACTGTCGGTCTTGTAGTTGCGGTAGTTGCCGGATGTGGCAATGGCGCGGTTGGTGATGGTGATTATTTCTGCCGACTCATGTTGGATTTCGCCGTCGGATATGATTGGCTTGTCGATTGACACGTGCCACTTTTCTCCCTGCGGGTTGTTGCCGCGTGCCACGATTTCTCCGCCGACTTCAACAAGGTAGTCGGTCACTCCGTTGCGCTCCAGCATACGCCCGATTTCATCGCAACCATAGCCTTTGGCGATGGCGCTGAAATTGAACGATGTGCGCTGATCTTGTTTTATCAGGCGGTTGCCGTCGAGACGGGTCTTCGTTATGCCGACGAATTGCAGCATTGAGTCAATCTGGCTGTCGGTGGGCATCGTGCCCGATTTGAAGCCGAATCCCCAGGCATTGATGAGAGGCGACAGGGTTGGATCGAATGCGCCGTGGCTGTCGCTGTTGATTGCTTTGGATGTGTTGTAAAGTGTGATGAGTGCGGAGTCGAGACGGTCGGTGCGGTTGTCGTTGACGGCAGTGATCAGCGAAGCCTTGTTGAAAGGCGACACACTGAGCTCGACGCGGCGGAATGTGGCGTTGATAGAGTCGGAGAGGTCGGTGATGCCGAGATAGGTAATGTGATATTCCGTGTTCCACACAATGCCTGCCGGTTTGTGCCATTCTTTCTTGTCGGGTTTTACCAGAAAAACCAGTGCTACGCCGATTGCGCCCAAAGCCGCGAGCAGCAGGGCGCGTTTTTTGTTGTGTTCAAAAGTATTCATAATCGCAAAAATACGCATTTTTTCTGCCTTAAAAAATTGTGAAGACGGGAAAAACTGCCTAATTTTACGCAGACAACGTAAAATCAATTTAAAAAACAACAGTATATGATGAATTCTGAAGGGAATCTTAAAAAGAACTCTGAGGTCCTCGTTTTTTTTGCCGACGGATTTGAAGAGATAGAGGCTATCGGCGCTGTCGACATACTGCGCCGTGGAGGTCTTGACGTGGCAACAGTTTCAATCACTGACAAGAAAGAGGTTGTAGGTGCGCACGGGGTGACCATCGTGACCGATACGGTGATTGACGAGGTGACGGGCGCGAATCCGAAGTGGATTGTGCTGCCTGGCGGTATGCCTGGAGCGGAGAACCTGCACAAATGCGTTGTGCTCGGCGAGATGATTGAACGCCAGACCGAGCGTGGCGGACACATCGCTGCCATCTGTGCCGCCCCGGCGGTTGTGCTTGCACAGGCAGGATTGATGGACGGCAGAAAGATGACGTGCTATCCGGGATTTGAAGGTATGTGTGGCTCTGCCGATGTTGATGGCGGACGCAGTGTGGTGGATGGCAATTTTGTTACTGCCAACGGACCGTCGTCGGTCACCAATATGTGCTATGAAATATTGAAAATCGAGAAGGGCGGCGACACAGCTCTGAATGTGCTTGGCGGTATGCTTGTCGACACCGACAAGGGCGACTTCTCTCTTTAATCTTGAACAACTGCAAAAGAAGCAGCCTTTGGTTTTGACAAAGGCTGCTTCTTTTGCAGTATATCAGATTCTTAGATTTCTTCAATGGCGGAGGCTTTGATCCAGGCTTCGCGGTTGTCGGCAGTCTGAACTTTATACCACGTGTTTTTGGCGTTGCCGTCAATGCGGATGGAGTCGTTTTTCTTCAGCTTCGCGCCCTCGTGGAGCGTGAAAGCCACCTCGTCCTTGTTCAGAGGCTCGCGCGACACGGCGCTCAGCTGTGTGGAGTCGTTCATCACCACGGCATAGTCGTGGCTTGTGGCGGCATTGTTGGCTCTTGCCGCAAACACGTTGGCAAACACGCAGACAACCAGCAGTCCGAGTCCGCCGAAAAATCCCACTTTGCGCAGCGTGATGGCAGACGCAAACGCATAAGCAGCCATGCCTGCAATAAACAGTAGAAACGCAGCCATGGCAACGACAGTCCAAGCCGTCGGCGACATTGCGTTCTGCACGTTGCGGAATCCCACGGCAAGGATGTTTTCTTCCGGTTCCGGGCGGTCGATGATTTTCATATTTACAAAGTCAAGGTTGGCTTGCGCCTTCTCATAGCGCGGATTCAACCTCAGCGCGCGCTCGTAGCAGAGTATGGCTTTTCCCTTTTTCCCGCTGCGATAGTAGGCGTTGCCAAGATTGAAGTAATATTCAGCCGACACGCCGCTCTGTTTCTCCAATTGCTGGTAGTCGTCGATGGCGGCTGCATAGTTTTTGTTGTCGTAGTCGGCGAGCGCCTTCTTTTGCAAATCCTCGGCGTGTACTGCCATGCCGGCAATCAACGCAACCAAAATCAATATATATCGCTTCATTGTTGTTTCTTTTTAGTATTTTCCACTTCGTCGATAGAGTCGCAAGCCATGCGGTAGATTTCAGCCATCGGCACGTTGCTTTCAGCCGACTGTGCATAGCGCGAGAACTCGCATTCGTCGAGGATGTTGATAACTCTGCCGATAGCTTCCAGACTCAGTCCGTATCCGTCAAGATTCTTGGATATGTTGTCGCGGTTGAGCTCCGATACGGGAATCGACAGCTTGTCGCTGTAATATCCCCACAAGGCGGTGAGCATCTCTTCGTAGAAAAGCTCTTTCTGACCTTTGTTCATATAGCGTTTGGCGCGTTTCAGTCGTCGGTTGGCAACTTTGTTGGCACCCTTGCGCTTCATCAGAGTCACGTTGGCACGTTCCTTCACTTTCTTGCGGTAGATGAACAGTACGATTGCAAATGCCAGCAGGAGCACGATGTAGTAGATGATTGTGTACCATTCTCCGAATATCGATCCGTGCGATTTCGACAGGTCAAGACTGCCGGTTTCCATTGGCAGGATGTCTTTCATCACTGCGTCGTTGTATTTCACCGCGTTGGATGCCGAGCCTTTCTCCACGTTGAGGTTGAAGCCATCAACCTTGATGGTGCGGTACTGGTGGCTGTTGAGGTCGAAGTAGGTGAATGATGTGCCGTCGATGGCAAACTGTCCTACCGACTGAGGCACAAACGTGTAGTCAACCGTAACTTTTCCAGAGAGGGTGGCTCCCGAAGGAGAGGCGGTTACAGCCGTCTGGGGGTCGTATTGGTCAAACTGCGATGAGAATCCGAATTTCGGCGGTGTGAGGCTTTTAAGGTTGCCTTGGCCGGAGATTATGAGTTTTATGGTCGCAGCCTCGTTGGTGCGTATCTTTTTGCTTGTGAGCGCGCGGGTCACAGAGAATCGGCCTACGGCGCCGCTGAAGTCGGCTGGGCGTGGCGAAGGCAGCGGCATCACGTTAATCGATGCCGTGTTTGAATTGACTTTTATTGTTTTGTCCACAGGGCTGCGCATGCGTCCGAACGACGTGTTTATTGTTTCAAACTGCTGTACGGTCAAGTCGTAGCTGCCCGACGAGATTGTCAGTTTGCCGGTTTGCTGAGGGAACAGCACCGACTGCTTGATTACGTATGCGAAATAGTTTTCTCCGCCTACGCTCTCGAATCGGCCTTGCAGCGTGACAGGAACCTCCTCTGCCATAAAACCGTTGTAGGCAGGCTGCACGTTGGTGATGAATTTCGATACCTGATATTTTGTGTATAGCTTTATTGAGCAAAGCACGCCCTCCTGTTCGTAGGCGGTTGGCTTTGACAACACGATGCGGATAAACACGTCTTTGCCGCTCACAGGCTTGTCGGCGGTCTGGGTGTCGATGTCGTAGGCTTGAACCGACGACTGCGTGCCTCGTTGTGCGGAGCGGTCGGGCGGCAGAATCTGGAGCTTGATGGGCTTTGTCGACAAAGAGCGTCCGCCCACGTTCATTTTTGCGGCGCCGATGGTGACGGTGCCGGCTTTCACCGCTTTGTATGAGTATGTGTAGCCTATGGTGCTGCTCGACGACTCATGCCCGTTGATGTTCTGATAGGAACTTGATTGTGAGATGCCTGGGCCAAACAGCAGTTTGCAGTTCGGAATGCTTGGTATCGCCGGATTGCCGGCAGGAGTCGACGGGGCATTGACCAGTTGGAAGGTGACAGAAAATTTCTGTCCCTCCACAACCTGCTGCGGAGCCTCCACACGGAAGCTTAGGGCAAATGCCGCGGCGTTGGCAACCGCAAGCATCAGGATGACTATGATTGATTTTAAATGTTTCATTGTTCGCTCGTTGTATATGTGTTGTCTCTACCACGGACGGCTGCTCTGCCTGCTTTGGTTCATCTGTGCTTTGCGGCGGTTCACCTTGTCGCGCGTATTCTTTTCCTCGTTTTGCATCGCTTTCAGCAATTGGTCATTATTGGTCTGTTGCTGACGTTCTTTTGGCGGTTGAGGCTGTTTTTGCGGCGGCTGTTGTTTGTCCTGCTTCTTTTTCTGGTCGTCTTTGTCCTTATTCTTGTTCTTGTCTTGATTCTGCTGGTTCTGTTGCAGTTTCTTCTGCGCCATTCTCAGGTTTTTGCGCGCTTGGTCGTCTTTGGGGTCAATTTTCAGCGACTGCTTGAAGTAGTTGACGCTGTTGGCATAGTCCTGACGGTCGTAGGCAAGTTTGCCGAGATTGTAGAATGAATGAGCGCGCAGACTGGCTGGCGCCGACGTGTTGCTGCCCACGTCGGAGAGATAGCGGCTGATCAGGGAGTCGCGCGCCACGTCTTTTTCAGAGTTTCCGCCGCGTTGGCGCAGCATTGTCGAGCCAAGATTGTATTTCGCTATCTGTGAGTTCGGGTTGATTTCAAGCACTCGTGAGTAGCTTTCCTCGGCTTTGCTGTACTGCTTTTTGTTGAAATATTCGTTGCCCTGTTTGATAAGATTGCGCTCACGCTTGGTGGCTTGCCCGAACGACGTCAGGCAAGTGAGCAACGCTAATATCAAAATGAGAAGATTCCTTTTCATATTGTTTTATTTTCCAAAGAAGTTGGTCTTCGTCAGCCATGAGATTTTCTTTTCAGAAACCAGGATGTCTGTCACAAGCAGGATGAGGGCAATCCATGCAAACACAGGGAATTGCTCATCTGCCGGAGAGAAGACTTTCTTGTCCATATTCGTTTTTTTCGCTTTTTTCAGTTGGTCGTCGAGAATGTCGACCGCGCTGGTGTTGTTGCCGGAAACATAGACTCCGGTACCCACTTTCGCTATCTCCTGAGCCGACTGCTCGTTGAAGGCAGTGCGCACCAGCTGGTTGTTGAACGACATATATGTGCCGCCACCCATAGGAATTGGCATCGGTGACGACGAACCCACGCCGACCACATCAATCTCAACGCCCTTGTCTTTGGCGGCTTTGGCAGCCGCGATGGCATCGTCCTCGTGGTTTTCGGCATCGGTGATAAGCACTATCGACTTCTGGCATTTCGGATTGTTGGAGAACAAACCCATTGAAGTCTCTATCGCCGCTCCGATAGCCGTGCCCTGATTGCTGACCATGTTGGTCGACAGGCTGTTGAGAAACATTTTTGCCGAGCTGAAATCGTTGGTTATGGGCATCTGCACGTAGGCGTCGCCGGCAAACACCACAAGTCCGACTTTGTCGTTTGTCATGCGGTCAAACAGCTTCTCGACAATAAACTTTGCCTGTTGCAGGCGGCTGATGCCGTCGGCGTCGTTGGTCGATGAGGCGAGCATTGAGTTTGAGATGTCCATAGCCACGACAATCTCCGACCCCTGCACCTTCTTGCTGGTGAGGGTTGATGAGCCTTTGGCGCGTGGGCGGGCAAGGATTACTATAACTACTGCCACAAGAAGCAACTCGACGCCGATTTTAATCCATGGGGTATAGCGTGAGGCGTCGGGAATTTGTCCGAGCACTACGTCGAGTCTGCCGTAGCGTTTCAGTTTCTTGGTCCGTGCCTTGCGGGCGAGCAGAAACAACCCGAACATGGCGGGAATCAGCAGCAGTAAAAATAATATTTTGGGGTTTCCGAAACTAAACATATCTTTTTCGTTTTAAGGGATGTTTCTCATCACCGTCGTTCGCAACACGATGTCGAGGCCTACGAATGCCAGAAGCAGCCATGCCCAGAGCATATAGTCGTCCTCTGTGTTGTGATATCTGGAGATGTCGAGTTTTGTCTTTTCCAGCGCGTCGATTTCCTTGAATATGCCTTCAAGAGAGTTCTTGTCGGTGGCACGGTAGTTTTTGCCGCCGGTCATCCGGGCTATCGACTGCAGGGTCTGCTCGTCGATGGTGACCTTCACATAGTCATATTCGAGCTTGCCGTAGTAGTTGATGCCCACAGGCGACAGTGCGCTGCCGTTGGAGCCGATGCCGATGGTGTATACTTTGATGCCCTTGTCCTTGGCTATTTCCGCAGCGGTGAGCGGCGCGATGAGTCCGGTGTTGTTGGAGCCGTCGGTCAGCAATATGATGCTCTTCGACTTGGCTTTGCCTTCAACGATGCGGTTGATGCTTGTTGCAAGTCCGTCGCCGATTGCCGTGCCGTCTTCAAGCAGTCCCATCTCCACGGAGCTTACTGCGTTGAGGAGCGACGACTTGTCGGTGGTCATCGGCAGCAGCGTGAAACTCTCGCCGGCAAACACCACCAGGCCGATGTTGTCCGACTCTCTGCCGCTGATGAATTCCGACGCAACATCTTTGGCGGCGGCGAAACGGTCGGGGGTGAAATCCTTTGCCAACATACTTGTCGACATGTCGAGGGCAATGACGATGTCGGTGCCTTCAACGCTCGATGTCTCCCATTTGTTGCTTGTCTGCGGGCGGCAAAGTATCACGATGAGGCAGCCGATGGCGAGCAGCCGCACGGCAAACAGTCCGTGGCGTAGCCACACGCGGTAGCTGGTGCGGAAATTCTTCACGGCGTCGAGTGTCGACGCCTGTATGGTGGGGTCTATTTTCCTGATCTTGTACACATACCAGAAAATCAAAGGTATGTATATGAGAAACAGCCAAAATAAATGTGGTCTTGCAAATTCCATAATGTTTTTGCTCTATCTATTTTTCCTTCTTGTTTTTAGATGCTTCCTCCGGCGACGGCTCTACGGGCTTGTTGTTCTCGATGAATGCCTCTGCGGCTTGCATTGACCGCTCGTTCTCGTCGGTTGACGGTGCCATCTTCGCGAATTTCACGAAGTCGGCTGTCTCAAGGAGAAAACTCAAACCGTCGGTTTCCTTTATGCTGTCATGTCTGCTCACAGCCGACAATATCTGAGCCGATGTCATTTCCATCGCTCCTATCTCGTAGCGGCGCCAGATGTAGCGGCGCACAATGTCGGAGAGACGGGTGTAGTAGCCCTTGATGTCGCCGTGCGCGGCAAGATTCGACTTGCGCAGGGCGGCGATGGCTTCCATCGCTTCTTCGTATGGCGGCAGCAGACGCTTTTGCGGAATGAACGGCAATATCGGTTTGCCGGCTTTCTTGCGTTGATACATTATTACGCCGAGAGCGGCTGCGGCAAGCAGAGCCAAGCCGCCGAGAACCCACCATATCCACGGATTCTTTCTGAAAAACTCACCGAAATCAGGGATGAAGTCCCAAAATTTCTTGTCGGGATTGGCAACTGTCTTATAGTCGTAGAGTCCTTTTTTCTCCAGCTCGCGGGTGTCTACATCAAGAACCTTGAGCGGCATCTCATCGCCTACGAGTGTGTCGCCTTCAAGCACGTATTTCATGCCGGGAAGCACGTACGGACCCGGGAGAAACGCCTGCACGGGGATGACGTAGGTTTCCTGCACACGGCCGTTGCCCAGGTCGGCAACGCTGTGGCTGATTTCACCTGCCACTTCCACTTCGTTGACGATGGAGTCCTGTGGGGCGATAAGGTGTCCGGCCTGCGATTTGTCTTTCACCACAGCCACACGGATCATCGTCTTGTTGCCCATCGTCATTGTGGTGGAGTCGATTGACGACCGTATGGTCGCGGGGGCAGCCGCCGCTGTAGCCGCGCTGCAGAGGGCTATGACTGTTGCCGCTATTTTCGTTGATATCTTCATTTGAATTTATCTATGTCCTCTTTTCTTAAACATACCCATAAGGGCTTTCACATAGTCCTCGTCGGTGGCGATAGTGGCATAGTCTACCTTGCTCTTGACGAATGCGTCGGTAAGAGTCTGTTGGTGTCCGTACCACCAGCGTTCATATGCGCTGCGCACCTTCTTCGAACTGGTGTTGCCCCATTTTGTGCCGCCGGTCTCTGCGTCGCGAAGCTTGACGAGCCCGACACGCGGCAGCGTTGTGTCGCGCTTGTCGTAGACTTGAAGCGCCGTCAGGTCGTGCTTGTTGCTGCAGATGCTCAAGGCTTGGGTGTAGTCGTGGTTGTCGATGAAGTCTGACAACAGGAAAGCCGTGGTGCGCTTTTTCACCGCACCGATCATGAACTTCAGCGCAACGCCGATGTCGGTACCGTGGCTTTCCGGTTTGAAATCAAGCAGCTCGCGGATTATGAGAAGTATGTGCTTGCGCCCTTTTTGCGGCGGTATGTATTTCTCTACTTTGTCGCTGAAAAACACCACTCCGACTTTATCCTTGTTCTGGATGGCGGAGAAGGCAAGGGTGGCGGCGATTTCAGAGATGAACTCGCGCTTCACCGAGCCTACCGCACCGAAATTGCCGCTGTCGGAAACGTCGACAAGCAGCAGCACGGTCAGCTCGCGCTCCTCTTCGTAGACCTTTACGAAGGGCTTGCTGCAGCGTGCGGTGACATTCCAGTCGATGTCGCGTATCTCGTCGCCGTACTGATATTCGCGCACTTCCGAGAATGTCACACCGCGTCCTTTGAACGCGGAGTGGTATTCTCCGGCGAATATGTTTTGCGACAGACCGCGTGTCTTGATTTCAATCTGCCTGACTTTTCTTAAAAGTTCGTTGGCGTCCATAATCTATTGTGGTTAAGACTAAGGAACAATGATTTTGTCGAGTATGTTGCTGATGATCTCGTCAGATGTAATCTCGTTTGCTTCTGCCTCATAGGTCAAGCCGATGCGGTGGCGCAACACGTCGTGGCACACGGCGCGCACGTCTTCCGGCAGAACGTAGCCGCGTCCTTTGAGGAATGCGTATGAGCGCGATGCAAGGGCAAGTCCGATTGACGCACGCGGCGAACCTCCGAAGGCGATGAGACCTGCAAGGTCGTTGAGTCCGCAGTCGGCTGGTTTGCGAGTGGCGTTGACAATGTCTACGATATATTGGCTGATTTTGTCGTCGATATAGATTTGCGACACTACATTCTGAGCGTCGACAATGTCTTCCGGCTTAAGCAGCGGACGGAGCTCGCTTTGCTGTGGTCGGATGTTCTGGCTGACAATCTGCATCTCCTCCTCTTTGGTCGGGTAGGTGACCACAACTTTCAGAAGAAAACGGTCTACCTGCGCCTCTGGAAGAGGATAGGTGCCTTCCTGCTCGATTGGGTTCTGGGTTGCCATTACGAGGAACGGATCGTCGAGCTTGAAGGTTTCGCTGCCTATTGTCACCTGACGTTCCTGCATGGCCTCAAGCAGTGCGCTCTGCACTTTAGCCGGCGCACGGTTGATTTCATCGGCGAGCACGAAATTGGCGAAAACGGGGCCTTTCTTTATCTGGAATGTTTCTTTCTGCACGCTGTACATCATTGTGCCCACAACGTCGGCAGGCAGAAGGTCGGGCGTGAATTGAATGCGGTTGTATTTAGCCTCTACGATGGATGCCAACGTTTTTATTGCCAAAGTTTTAGCCAATCCAGGCACACCTTCGAGCAATACGTGTCCGTTTGACAAAAGGGCTATGAGCAATGAGTCGACAAGGTGTTTCTGACCAACGATGCGTTGGTTCATGCCTTGTGTTACTAAGTTGACAATGTTGCTTTTACTTGCAATCAGATCATTTAATTCTCTGATATTCACTGTTCCGTTCATATTTATATATTTATCTATTGTTTCAATAATTTAGGCAAGTGCAAAATTAGACATATCGGCTATAATTCAGCACTTTTCGGTGTTAATTAATGGTATTAATGGTTTATAATGTTAAAGGAATATGTTAATTTAACATATTTCTGCGTATTTCTATACGCAGAAGATTTTGGTGGCAAGCTCTTCAAGCAGGTCATACTCGTTTCGGTTGGAGCCGATGCCTTTGCTGCGGGCGTCAAACTCGCGTATGCAGGCGATTATGCGCAGGGCTTGAGTGGCATTGTAGCAGCGCATTGCGGCGCGCACGTCGCGAAGCTGGTAGGGGGTTTTCATCCGCAGGGCTTCCATCAGCGCCCGCTCGTCGGTGGTGCGGGCGTAGTAGGCGATAAGCACGTTGGCAAACAGGTTGAAAATGAGCGAGGTAATGGGTGCGGTCGGATTTTTCTTGGGGTTCGACCTGAAATAGTTGATGATTTTGAATGTCTTCACTTTGTCGCGTTTGGAGATGGCGGCGATGAGCTCGAAGTTGTTGTATTCCTTGCTTATGCCGACATTCTCGGCAACTGACTCCGGTGTGATTACTGCACCGACGGGTAGCGTCATCCGCAGTTTGTCGATTTCTTTGGCGAGCAGGGCGAGGTCGAAGCCGATGTGGTCGATGAGCATCGCCTGGGCGCGGGGGGCGAGTTTGCAGCCTACAGTTCCGGCATATTCCGACACTGCCCGGTCGATGTTGAATTCGCGGAGAGCCGCTGATTCAAACACCACACCGCCGCTCTGCACTATGGCTTTCGTCAGAGCCGCCGCTTTCAGCGAACCGCCTTTGTGGCACACCACAAGCACAGTGGTGGGTGTTGGCTTCAATGCGTACTGCTGAAGTTGGTCCCATTTGAGCTGATGCCCGGTCTTGGCAGCTTGCGCCTCTTTGAGAAACACCACTTGGCGTTCGGCCATCATCGGGTAGCGGCGCCATGCCAGCACCACGTCTGCCATTGTGGCGTCGGCGCCGTAGTAAGTGGTCAGGTTGAAGTCTTTCTCTTCTTCGGTTAGTGCATTTTTTAGGATCATATCGGCTATGCGGTCGATATAGAATGACTCCTCTCCCATAAGCAGATAGATGGGAGCGAACTGCTTTTTTCGTATGTCTGTCTCAATTTGCTGGCGCGTAGGGCCTGCGGTCTTTGCCATAATTCTTGGATGTGTAGAAAAATCGGAGTAAATTTACACAAATTTTACGAACGAACAGCAGATATGCCACAACAAAATTTTGAAAACGACAACATTAAGACTCGCATTGTCGACGGGAGGCAGGAGATATTCGATTGCCTCCGTGGCAAGTATGTGGCTATGACTCCTGAAGAGAATGTGAGGCAGATGTTTGTGCGCCATCTGATTGACGGAAAGCGTTATCCGGCAGGTCTTATGGGCAATGAGATTGCAATCAATCAAAACGGGCGTGAGCGCAGATGCGATACGGTGGTGTTTGACAGGCGGGGATGCCCGCTTATGATTGTGGAATACAAAGCGCCGTCGGTGAAAATAACGCAGGAGGTGTTCAACCAAGTCTATCGCTACAACACCGTGTTGCGGGTCAAGTATCTAACGGTGTGCAACGGCAGACAGCTTTTCTGCTGCCGTGTCGACTACGATGCCAACAAGGCGGTGTTTCTTAAAGACGTGCCTTGCTATGATGATTTGTAGCCGCAGACAATTCGTTTGAAGAAAAAAAGCAATCCTGCCACATTATGGCGACAGGATTGCTTTATTATAGAGGAAAAACTAAGTGTTAATCTTCGTGGTTCTCTTCTGCGTAAGCCTTGAGCAGTTTCTCCTGAATGTCGGTAGGGACGAGCTCGTAGGCGGAAAATTTCATAGTGAACGAAGAGCGCCCGCCGGTGATTGAGCTGAGTGCAGTAGAGTAGGATGCCATCTCTTTCAGAGGCACGCGGGCTGTGATCTTCTCAAAGCCATTCTCGCTCTCCATGCCCATGATGATTGCGCGGCGTCCCTGAAGGTCGCTCATCACGTCGCCCATCTTGTCTGACGGAGCCAATACCTCGACATCATAAACCGGCTCAAGAATCTTTGGATTCGCATTGCGGAACGCTTCGCTGAAGGCGTTGCGGCCTGCAAGACGGAACGAGATTTCGTTAGAATCAACCGGGTGCATTTTACCGTCGTAGATGCATACGCGTACGTCGCGGGCGTATGAGCCTGTAAGTGGGCCTTGCTCCATGCGGTCCATCAGACCCTTGACGATTGCCGGGATGAAACGGGCGTCGATTGCGCCGCCTACGATACAGTTGTAGACCACGAGCTTGCCGCCCCAATCCAATGGAATTTCCTGTTTGTCGCGCACGTTCATGCGGTATTCCTGGCTGCCGAAACGGTAAGTGTCAGGTTCTGGCATGCCTTCTGTGTATGGCTCGATAATCAAGTGAACCTCACCGAATTGTCCGGCACCGCCCGATTGCTTTTTGTGGCGGTAGTCTGCGCGCGATGCTTTTGTGATAGTCTCGCGGTAAGGGATGCGCGGCTCGAAGAAGTTTACAGGAATCTTCTCGTTGTTCTCGATGCGCCATTTCAGTGTGCGCAGGTGGAACTCGCCTTGTCCTGAAACGATGGTTTGCTTCAATTCCTTCGACTGCTCTACAATCCATGTCGGGTCCTCAAGGTGCATGCGGTTGAGTGCCTCGTTGAGTTTCTCTGCGTCAGGCTCGTTGACCGGCTTGATGGCGCGTTGGAACTTTGGAGCGGGATATTTGATGAAGTCAAACACGTATTCGCAGCCTTTTGCGTTGAGGGTATCGCCGGTGCTGACATCCTTCATCTTCACTGTGGCGCCGATGTCGCCGGCTTTGAGCTGGTCGACATTCGTGCGGATCTGACCGCATACGCAATATAGTTGGGCGATTCTTTCCTTGTTGCCGGTGCGCATATTTGTAAGGTCGTCGCCGGCTTTTATTGTGCCCGACATTACCTTGAAATATGAAACCTCGCCGATGTGAGGCTCAACAGAAGTCTTGAACACGAACAAGCTTGTCGGTCCGTTGCTGTCGGCTGCGATTTCCTCGCCTTTGTTGTCTTCTGGTTTTGGCATGTCGTCAACAAACGGCACAACGTTGCCGAGGAATTCCATCATGCGGCGCACACCCATATCTTTCAAAGCGCTTACGCAGAACACTGGAAGAATGTCGCGTGAAACCAAGCCTTTGCGGATGCCTTCGCGCATCTCGTCCTCTGAAAGCATTCCCTGGTCGAAGAATTTCTCCATCAGGCTCTCGTCGTTTTCAGCGGCTGCCTCAACAAGCACTTTGTTTAATTCTTTCGCTTTTTCCATTTCTTCGGCTGGAATGTCGGTGATTGTCGGAACACCACCGTCGGGTCCCCATGTGTACATCTTCATCAGAAGCACGTCGATCATGGCGTTGAAGCCTGTGCCTGGGTTGATAGGGTATTGTACGAGGACAACCTTGTTGCCGAACACTTCTTTCATTTGGTTGATGACGTTGTCGAAATCAACCTTGTCGCCATCGAGTTGGTTGACGGCGAAAATAACTGGTTTCTTGATTTTTTCCGTGACGCGGAAAATATTTTGACTACCGACTTCAACACCATATTGTGCGTCGATGAGCAACACGCCCGTGTCGGTCACGTTGAGAGCCGTGATGGCGCTTCCCACGAAGTCGTCGCCTCCAGGGCAGTCAATCACGTTGAGCTTCTTGTTGAGAAACTCGGCATAGCACACTGTTGAGAACACACTGTAGCCGTATTCTTTCTCTACTGGGAAGTAGTCGCATACAGTGTTTCCGGAATCGATGGTTCCTCTGCGTTTTATAACTCCACACTCGAAAAGCATTGCTTCTGCAAGTGTGGTTTTACCAGATCCCTTACTGCCTATCAAGGCGATGTTCTTAATTTCGTTAGTTCCGTAAACTTTCATGTATTAGAGAATAAATGAAGTTAATAATAGTGTTTGTAAATTCTAAGCGCAATTTACGTATGTTTGATGGTAATTCAAAGAAAAATTTGTATGTTTGACAACATGTTTCGCTATTTTGGGCGGAAAAATTATATTTTTTAAGATTTTTATGGCTGGAATTTACATTCATATACCGTTTTGTGCTACGAAATGCATATATTGCGATTTCTTCTCGGTGGCTGTGACTGCGGAAAAACGCAGTGCATATCTTGCGGCGTTGTCTAAGGAATATGACGCGAGGCTGGGTGAGTTGCAAGGAGAAGAGGTAGGAACTTTATATATAGGTGGCGGAACGCCGTCGTTGTTGTCGGTCGATGAGATTGCCGGACTGGTGTCGATGCCGGTGCTGTCTGCGGATGCGGAGGTGACAGTGGAGGTGAATCCCGACGATGTGACTCCCGACTTTGTGGATGGGCTGAAACGGGCGGGTGTGAACCGTGTGAGTATGGGGGTGCAGAGTTTCTGCGACGAGGAGCTTGAGTTTCTGCGGCGCAGGCATAATGCGGCGCAGGCGAAAGCGGCGGTCGCCACATTGCGCGACGGGGGAATCGCGAACGTCAGCATCGACCTTATTTACGGAATACCGGGGCAGTCGGTTGAGTCGTGGACAAAGTCGCTCGAGGAGGCTGTTGCTCTAAACACACCTCACGTGTCGGCCTACAGTCTGACGTATGAGGAGGGTACGCGGCTGACGCGTATGCGCGACCGCGGCGACTTCAGCGAACTTGACGATGATCTTACGGTGGCTTTGTTCGAGCAGTTGGCTGCCACGCTGCACGACGCAGGTTATGAGCAGTATGAGATTTCGAATTTTGCAAAACCGGGATGGCATTCGCGGCATAATTCGGCATATTGGGATTTTACGCCTTATTTGGGACTTGGCGCCTCGGCCCACAGTTTCGACGGCAAGGTGCGCCGCTACAATCCGTCAAGTTTGAAGGAGTATCTTGAAAAAGTAGATGCCGCGGGAGTGGCGTATGAGGAGGAATGCGAGACTGCCGACCAGCTTTATGATGAATGGGTGATGACGCGTTTGCGTACGCGTGCGGGAATGTGTCTTGACGATTTGGAAAAACGGTTTGGAAAGAAACGTCGGCAATATGCCGCCCGGATAGTGGACCGGCATATTGCCGACGGATGTCTGGTGCGCGAAGGCTCAGTGGTGAGGCTTACGCGCCATGGCGTGATGCTTTCGGATATGGTGTTCCGTGATTTGTTTATTGTGGAATAACCACTTTCACGGTCTTTGCCGACGAGGCTGTCTGAAGCCGCACGATGTAGATTCCTGCCATGCCGTCGATTCTGGCGGTGGTCGGAGAAGTCAGCTCGATGTTGGCGGGACGTCCGGAGAGGTCGAAGGCTGTTGCGGAATCGACATTGCCGGAGAAAAGCAGTTGCCCGCCGTCGGCAACAGTCACGTTAAGCGCGTTTTCTTCTGTGCCGGTAATGCCGCTCTCGCCCCATTGCTTCTTTAGCCATGACACTTTTGCGTGGAGCATCTTCATAAATTCATTCTTCGCATTCTCCATATTGCGGTTTCCGTAGTTGGGCCAGCGGTTGGCGTCGCATTCGGCGGCTTTGGCTATCTGCTTCGCAAAATCGGAGGCAAACTTGTCGAGCGACGCGTAGTCGTTGTCGAGGAATTTGTCCCAAAGTTGCTTCACGCGAGCCTGGAAACGTGGAAATTTGGCGATTTCGGCAATCCATGTCTGACCGTATGGTGGGTCTTGGTGTATGAATTTGTCGGTGCTGCGGTGGTATGAGTTGCCGAAGTCCCACACCGGACCGAAAATAATCTTTGTGTCCGCACCTCTATGTTTGTGGAAATAACAGCTGCCGTGGAACGACTCTGCGTTGTCCATTATTTCTTGAATCAGATAGAACATGGCGAGCGAGTCGATGTCGATGATGTTTTCCCACTCGGTCGATGATTTGTCGTTTGCGTAGATGGCGCGGTCGGCTG